>ERZ778514.2730-NODE-2730-length-10712-cov-4.267055_pt1 | contig 10712 bp, 10 predicted proteins | sample MGYA00510344_ERZ778514 | MGnify/ENA primary metagenome ERZ778514 (study PRJEB29527, sample SAMN07138968) | mouse gut metagenome | material: feces | host: mouse | place: China:Nanjing | collected 2016-01-25 ... | reverse complement strand
TTGACCACGGCAAAAGCACACTTGCCGACCGTCTGTTGGAGTATACCAACACTGTTGCAGGTAAGGATCTTCAAGCTCAGGTGCTTAATGACATGGATCTGGAGCGAGAGCGAGGCATTACTATAAAGAGCCATGCCATACAGATGAATTACCGCATCGATGGCGAGGATTATGTGCTGAATCTTATCGACACTCCGGGACACGTTGACTTCTCCTATGAGGTGTCGAGGTCTATCGCTGCCTGTGAAGGTGCGCTTCTTATAGTGGATGCCTCGCAGGGAATACAGGCTCAGACCATCTCAAATCTATATATGGCTATTGACAATGATCTTGAGATAATCCCTATAATAAATAAGGTGGATCTTGACAGTGCCAAGCCTGATGAGGTTGAGGATCAGATTGTGGATCTGCTCGGATGTGACCATGAAGAGATAATTCGTGCCAGCGGCAAGACAGGCATAGGTGTTCCTGAGATACTCAAAGCCATAGTTGACCGCATACCGGCTCCTGTGGGAGACCCTGAGGCACCTCTCCAGGCCCTGATATTCGACTCTGTGTTCAATCCGTTCCGTGGCATTATAGCTTATTTTAAGATCGAGAACGGCTCTATACGCAAGAATGACTTCGTGAAGTTTGTCGCTACAGGCAAGGAGTATAATGCTGATGAGATCGGGGTGCTTAAGCTTGATATGCAACCTTGTGAAACCTTGTCGGCAGGAAATGTTGGTTACATAATTTCAGGCATCAAGACATCCAAGGAGGTGAAGGTGGGAGACACCATCACACATGTGAATCGTCCGTGCCAGGAGGCTATCGACGGATTCGAGGAAGTGAAGCCTATGGTGTTTGCCGGAGTGTATCCTATAGAGACTGAGGATTTTGAGAATCTTCGTTCGTCGCTTGAGAAGTTGCAGCTCAACGATGCATCGCTCACTTTCCAGCCTGAGTCATCAATGGCTCTTGGTTTCGGTTTCCGCTGCGGTTTTCTCGGTTTGCTCCATATGGAGATCATACAGGAACGACTTGGGCGCGAATTCGATATGGATGTGATCACCACTGTGCCGAATGTGAGCTATCGTGTCTATGACAAGCACAGCAATATGACCGAGGTGCACAATCCGTCAGGTTTGCCTGACCCGACGCTTATCGATCGTATTGAGGAGCCTTACATAAGAGCCTCGATCATTACCGCCGCTGACTATATCGGACCTATAATGACCCTGTGTCTTTCCAAGCGTGGAGAGCTCGTGAAGCAGGAGTACATTTCGGGTAACCGTATGGAGATGATATTCGATATGCCTCTTGGCGAGATTGTCATAGACTTCTATGATAAGCTTAAGAGTATATCGAAGGGATACGCCTCGTTTGACTATCATCTGCACGACTTCCGTGAGAGTAAGCTCATAAAGCTTGATATACTTCTTAATGGTGAGAGTGTGGATGCGCTTTCCACTCTTACACATGTCGACAATGCCGTATCGTTTGGCAGGCGCATGTGTGAAAAGCTTAAGGAGCTCATACCGCGTCAGCAGTTTGACATAGCGATACAGGCTGCCATCGGAGCGAAAATCATTGCCCGGGAGACTATCAAGGCGGTACGTAAAGATGTTACGGCGAAATGTTACGGAGGAGATATCTCACGTAAGCGCAAGCTGCTTGAAAAACAGAAGAAAGGAAAGAAACGAATGAAGCAGATAGGCTCAGTGGAGGTTCCACAGAAAGCATTCCTTGCCGTCCTGAAGCTCGATTAAGAATAATATATACAGTTTCAAAAAAGTCGCCATTAATTTTGTCACATCAAAATTAATCCCTAAATTTGCATCAACAAAATTGAGCAATTGCGGTAGTAGCTCAGTTGGTAGAGCATCAGCTTCCCAAGCTGAGGGTCGCGAGTTCGAGCCTCGTCTACCGCTCAATAGATAAGGTGTTGAAAATAAGCCAATTAAGGTTTATTCTCAATGCTTTATTTGTATCCCCGCTTGGACATATGGCTTGATGAGAAGAAAGAGCAACTTCGCAAAGACAGGTACAATAAAAACATAATCTCTTACGGATTCGGGGATTACCGCACCATACAGGATTATCCGATACGTGGACGGTCCACCTGCCTCCATGTGCGGAAGCGCAAGAGGCTTTCCTACATGCTGAATTTTTTACCGTCACTTCTTTTCAGCCATTATTCCCGATGCAAAACGGTCCCATCCGGATCGGGTCCCGGTGAACACATTTATGTCTACATCGTGGTCCACACCGTCTATTCTTCCGTGATGTGTTGCCTGCCATAAGTCACAGTCTATACCTTCAGGGGGAGTTCCAAGTGAGCATAGCCAAAGCGGATAGGTGGCAAGCTGACCCTTGATGAATCTTGCATACCCCTTCTTGTTGGTGTACAGCATCACCCTGTACCCACGTTTTTCAAGATAGTCCGCCATCTCTGTGACTCGGCTCATCACCAGTTTGGTGGTCTGTAGGTTTGGGTTGGTGAACTCCTCTATGTCGATCACTGCTGGCAGGTCAAGACTGCGCCCGTGAATGGAATTGGCGAAATTAAGCCCCTGTATATAGCCCGGAGTATCGAAACGGAAAAAGTGGTACGCGCCTATCTTCATCCCGGCTCTTCTGGCGTTGCGCACATTGTCGACAAACTTCCGGTCCTTGAATGTGCCTCCTTCCGAGGCTTTGATTATCACGAATTCTATCCCACCTTCCCTTACTTTTTTGAAGTCGACATCACCGTTATGCGCACTGATGTCTATACCCACTATCTCATGATCCTTGAATCCTGCCACAGAATGCTGCGGATTCTCTCTGCCTCCGCATCCGGCAAGAAACATGGCTGTCAGTACTGCTGGCAGCAGATGTCGCGATATGTATCGTGTCATAATGATTTCAGAGTGAAACATGTGCCGTTATACATGAATTCGATCAGCCCCATGCCGTAGAGGCTTACAGCGATATCCTCGGCTGTCTGGCGCGACACATGTGCGGCAAGCATGAACCCCTCTATGGTCACACCGTCGCTGTCTGATGCCATCTCAAGAAGCATGCGCCCCTGGCTGTTTACCTCTATGATAGAGCCTTCGTTGCCCGAGGCGTGCTTCCAGGCGCGTACAAGCAGTGGAGGGGCGGCTATATTCTCGTCACGCACCCTGTAGTATGCGCGCAATTCGCCTCCTGTCTCCTTCACATGCACCGGACGTATTGGGGCACGTCCTATCTCCACTCGCATCACAGTATGCCCGCCTTCAGCCTTGAAGGCAGTCACCTTTATCTCCTGAGGCGGCTCGCAGTACATCTCGGCAGCCTGTTCCACCACGAAGATATCCTCCTCGTTGCGCACTCCCGCTATCGCGCCGTTGTCCTTCACCCCTATGAGCAGCCGTCCTCCGTCATTATTGGCGAAAGCCGACAGGCTGCGGGCTATCTTCCGGGCATCTGACACAGCGAATTTGAAGTCCTGATGCTCGTGCTCCCCCTCCTCTATGAGCGAGGCTATGTAGAATTTCCCTTTTATTCCCCTGATGTCCTTCACCGCGGGTAGCTGAGATTTTCGTCGGTTATACAATTGAGCACCTCATCGAGATATCTGCGGGCATTGCGCTTGGCTTCGGCGAGGTCCATGAATGAATAGTTTCCGCAGTCGCGGCTCGTTGCTCCGGGCACCTCTCCGTTGAATGATGCCACATAATCCATGGTGTCGCGCATAAGCTGGAGTATGTCGCAGGGCTCAAGAGCCCCTTGCATTAGAAGATAGTTTCCTGTGCAGCACCCCATAGGGCCCCAGTACACCACCCGGTCGCGCCAGTCTGGACGGTTGCGCAGATAAGTGGCGGCAAGATGCTCCATTGCGTGGAGCGATTCGGGTGTGAGAGCCGGCTCTCGGTTAGGCTCGGTCATGCGTATGTCAAAGGTCGTCACAGTGTCCCCTGCGGGAGTGGTGTCGCGGCGTGACACATATATGCCGCGTAGCAGTCGCTCATGGTCGATAGTGAAGCTCGCTATTTTCTCCATAGTTTTCAGCATGTATGGGTTATGCAAATACAGGTTAAGGTCCGCTTTATAGCGAAGATATCAGTTTTTGTATGAGAGAGAATGACTGGCGTGGCGCATCATCCCAGAATGATTCGTACTGCCTTGAATTATCGTGATGGCACCATGGGGTGTCGCTGATCACGCGCATACAGAAGAAAGGTATCCCCCTCATATAGCATCCCTGGGCGATAGCCGCGCTTTCCATATCTATGGCAAGCACATCTGGATAATGTTCCTTGATTCCGTCCACCTGTTCCTTCGATGTGATGAAGAGCTCCCCTGAGGCTATCAGTCCGCGTTTCACATTGCTTCCGTCCACTGCTTTGGCGAATGTCAGCGCAGGGAAGAGGCGCGGACATCCCGGCACGCGTCCCCATTCCTCGCCTATGCACCAGAAATCATGGTGAGCCACATTCGTTGCCACTATTGAGTCCATCACGGCTACATCATCTCCGGCTCCGGCAGCAACGCCGGTATTGATCACGAGATCGGGATGGAAAGTGTCTATCAGGGTCACAGTCCCTATGGCGGCATTCACTTTGCCTATTCCGCACTCCATGAGTGCCACATTGTGCCCGGATATCTTTCCCAGGTGAAACTCTGTGCCCCCTGTGTTCTGTACCTCAGGGTTCTCCATGAGGGGCAGGAGCAGATTCAGCTCCTTGGTCATGGCTACGATTATTCCTATTGTCATGTCTTGGCTGTGTTAACGGTTATTGCGGGATTGCCGGCAGGCACAGTAAGTGCCGATAGCTCCCACAGAATATATATAGGTATGAATACTACAGCGAGAGTGAAAGGGTCGCCTGTCGGTGTGACAACAGCGGCCAACACGAGGAGTGCCACTATGGCATGGCGGCGGTACGTATGGAAAAATCCCCTGTTCAGCACACCGATTCTCCCTAAGAGCCATGCGGCGACCGGAAGCTCGAACAATATCCCTGTCACAAGCAGGAGCATCATGAATGTGTCTATGTACGAGTCCAGGGATATCTGATTGGCTATATATGGGCTCAGCTGATATCCGGCAAGGAAACGCAGAGTCAGCGGAAACACAAGATAGTACCCGGTGGCTACTCCGAGATAGAACATCACATTCCCGCCTAAAAACACCGCGCCTGCCCCGCGCTTCTCATACTCGTAAAGCCCCGGAGACACAAACCTCCACAGCAGGTATATTGTCACAGGGAAAGCCGTTACCACAGCAAGCCACATCGATGTTGTCATATGGGTGAGAAACTGCGAGGCGAGCTGTATATTTATTATATCTATGCCCTGGCGTCCTCCGTCAGCTGATCCCCCTGTGGTGTCAAGCAGTAGGTAGGATGGGAAATCCGCGCGGCATGGTGCGAGTATGACCCTGTCGAAGAGCTCAGGCATCACAGCAAAATAGATACACATAAGCCCCACTACCACTCCGATGCTCTGTAGGAGCACTCTCCTCAACGCCTCGGCATGATCCCAGAATCCCTGTTGTTCCTGGCTCAATCCTCTTTCTTTTTCTTTTCAGCGTTGTCTATCTCATCGGCAACTTCATTGAGCCCCTGACGGAAAGAGCTCACGCCGCGGCCTATTCCGCGGGCGAGTTCCGGAATGCGCTTCGCGCCGAAGAGCAGAAGCACCACCGCAAGTATCACGATTATCTCACCGGTCCCCAGGTGGTTGAATAAGCATGGTATCATAGTTCAGTATCATTGATTGTATTGATGTCAGTGCCATACATGCTCCGGTGATTGGGAGCATTTCATAGCTTGCCACATCTCCGGATGTCATATGGATTCGGTTATCTTTCTGACACAATTGAAATGATTGTTTTCAATTGCAAAGATAGCTATAATATTCTGATTTAAGGTTGTTTCCAGTGTTAAAAATCCAATATGCAATGACGAATTCAAAGACTGAAATAGCCCCCTGTCTTTTTAGAACCTCGATATTCTATAATATTTAAATCTACCAAGTGTTTCAATGCTCTCATTATAGTTCTAAGGCTCTTGCCAAATTCATCAGCCAAAGCAACGGCACTTATTCCTGGCGAAGAAACGATACAATCATATATCATTTTTTCACTATCATTTATCGTGTCATTTATCGTGTCATTTATCGTGTCATTTATCGTGTCATTTATCGTGTCATTCTTGTGATCCGATAAATTGGGGCGCATAAAAGTCACCTTGACCACGCCCCTCTCATCTGTTACCGTAGGCTGTTGAAGTCTTGCACGGTTGCAGTCTTCAAATATCATTGACAGTCCTCTGCCCCAATGCTCGATGACGCCACTGTAATACATGACGCGGGCTATGGTTTCGTTTGGCGGTTCTGACGTATGGGAGGCGAGTATCTGGGAGCCGTATATCAGTTGATTCGCCGGTATTTCCTCGGGTAGCATTCCTGCATTTTCAATCTCTATGCGGTCATCATATATGGCAATGCCGACCGACGCAGTCTTTCTCCAGTCCATATGCGCCAATGCGTTGGCACAGCACTCGCGCAGGGCTGTTATCGGAACTTCAAGCTCATCTTTTCGATACATACCTTCCATTCGGCTTGTAACCGAAAGATGCTTCAGGAAAAAAGGCGTGACTTCGTTGAGCAAATCAAAGATGTTTCCCTCAATCTGCTGGTTGTCGATAAACTCACGTTTGTCTGTACCACGGAAACGGGCAAGCCGGATGATGCAATTGTGATAGTAAAAGAAGTCCTTTCCGAAAAGCACTGCGGCGGCATTGCTATAGATACCATTCTTAAGCACCTTGAATTTTTCAAGAATGGCAATCGGGTCGCGGGTGTACGCACCATCTTTCAACCTCCCCAATTCAAGAGCCTGACGCATTGCCCAATGAATGCGACTTTCATCAAGGTCCTCAAATTTCAGATTTTCGTTAGGCAAAGTATCCCACTTGTATTTGAGGCCGCCACGGTGCATAATCATACGCGAATATCTATCGTGTGGCATTACAGACGTAACACTGTCGTGTCGTTGATAAGGCCTGCCATCGTATGAATAAGGCCTGTCGGGGTTGTTCCCCTCCGCTTCAAATACAATCAGTTGTTTATCGGAATCAATCAGTTTGACGTATTTGGGTTGTATTTCCATCGATGGCTCGAAGCGGCGCAAAGCCTCGCCAATCATGCGGGTTGTTTTGTCGCCGGTTTCCTGTCCGATAATCTTGCCTGAATTTTTAATACCAAAGATTATAATACCACCAGCGCCATTGAGCATACCGCACAATGTTTCCATCCCTCGGTCAAGTTGGCCTGTCGTTTCCTTGAACTCAACATCAACACCTTCATGGTTTTCAGCCAAATTCTGTATGTAATCTAAATCAATCGTCATAAAATCAGTGGTATTATCCTGGCAAATTTAGTGGATTATTTCTAAAAATCCTACCTCCGGTTGTTTTTTATAGTTTTTTACAGGTCGGGCAGGAGCGCGCCACAGTCTACTCTGGCAGCTGTTCCCCGCCTCCTTGACCATAAAACAACACCGGTAAATCCCCTCAGGGTTTTACCGGTGTTTGATACCGATATTATAATGTGATTACTGTCAGAATCTGTTTTTCACAGGCGTGATAGTGAGATTGAAAGTGTATTCCCCGAATGGCACCCTGTATTGTGGGAGAGGGAGCGCGCCCCAACTGTCCACACACCCCATGCCGAGCTGAGCATAATCTACGAGGACATTTGTCACATCATCCTGCGTCAGTTCTCCCCAGTGGCTGTTAGGCTTCTCCGGTCCGCCGTCGAGAGACTCGATGGTATAATGGATGGCAGAAGCGGAGAACGGCTTTGTGGATGTGAACTCCACTCCGGAGCCCGACTCGTCGAGCACAGCCCAACAGCGCAGATCGGTGCGGGTCCCGGTCTCCTGAGGGCGTATGTATGGGTAAGCCTGCGATGTCACGCTCTGTCGGTATATGCCGAGGTCTGCGGCTTGCTGGCGGTCGCAGTAATTCTCCCCCGGTCCTCTTCCGTAGTAATCCACAGTCTCGTATCTTGCCGGCATAGGCATCTGTATGCCATAACGGAAAAGCATGGGCACCTCCTTGCTATCCGCCTCCGGAGTCATCTTTTCCACTATGCTTATTGCTCCGTCCCCGTTTATAGCATACTCCATAGTCAGAGTCGCAGGCACATTGCTCATGGTGTACACAGCCTTGACCGTAGCCACTCCGTTTCTGTGTCCCGGTTTCATGCTCTTGAGTTTGATTCCGGGATCTTTCCATACGGCAAGCTTCTTCTGCAATCCTGCTCCGTAGTCATTGTCGGTTGGTGCGCGCCAGAAGTTGGGCGTTATCATCGCACCTTTGTTGAGCATTTCCTTTCCGCCCACCTCATAGCGGGCTATGAAACCGTTGTTCTCATTGAATGCCACTGTGAAATTCTTACCTTTAATGGTAAGGACACCTCCGCTCCGGTCTATGTAGTCCACCGGCTTGTCACTTGGCCGAGCCATTCTGCATCTCTCCGGAGTGAGCCTTATCTGCTCGCGGGCTATCACTGTGCCGCCGTCAAGGACAGAGGTCGATTCTTTCAGTGTGTAGGCTACGTTCAGCAGAGCCTCTGTGTCATCCTTTATAGGACCGAAGTCTATCTTTATCTTGCTGCGTCCCTGTGGCGACACATTCAGGTCGTTTATGCTTCCTGTGCGGGTCGGTCTGCCGTCTGTGAGTAGGGTCCATTCCATCCTCACGTCATCGAGCGGTGCGAAGAAACGCTCGTTGAACACCTCGATATCACCCTCCGGTGTGAGGGTGGTGTGTATATCCTGGTACACTCGCTGTACTTCATAGGCATGAGGGTTCAACACTCGGTCGGGGGAGATTAGTCCGTTGTCGCAGAAATTCTGGTCGCTTGGATCTGTGCTCTTGAAGTCTCCGCCGTAGGCATAGACCATCTTCCCTTCAGGGGTGGTATGGCGTATCGACTGGTCCACGAAGTCCCATATGTATCCGCCTTGGAACTTAGGGTATTTTCTTATGAGGTCCCAGTATTCCTTGAATCCCCCTTCCGAGTTGCCCATGGCGTGGGCATACTCACACTGTATCAGCGGTCTTGTACTGGCGGGGCTGGAGGCATATCGTTCCGACGCTTCGTACGGGAAATACATAGGGCAGAATATGTCGGTCTTGCCGTCATGGCCTGCGCGCTCATACTGCACCGGGCGCGAAGCGTCCATTCCCTTCACCATGTCGTAGGCATCCTCGAAGTTCTTGCCGTATCCGCCTTCATTGCCGAGCGACCACACTATGATTGAAGGATGGTTGCGGTTGGCGGCAACATTGCGGCGGTTGCGTTCAAGGTGGGCTTTATGGTAGGCGCGGTTCTTGGCAAGGCTCTCTTTGCCGTAGCCCATGCCGTGCGATTCTATGTTGGCTTCGGCAACAACATATATGCCGTATTGGTCACACAGGTCATACCATCGTGGATCGTCAGGATAGTGGCATGTGCGCACCGCATTGATATTCATCTCCTTCATCCTCTTTATGTCCTGTAGCATGCGTTCTTCGCTCACCACATACCCCCCGTCAGGGTCAAGCTCATGGCGGTTGGCTCCCTTGAAGAGCACAGGCTGGCCGTTCACGAGAAGTTGCGAATCCTTTATCTCCACTTTGCGGAATCCCATCTTGATAGGTATGGTTTCAGCTGCCCCTTTCTTCGGCGTGAAAGTTGTTGTGAGGGTGTATAGGGCAGGTGATTCCGCGCTCCATTTGTCAGCGTTCTTTACATCCATGGTTATGCTCACCTTCCCTTTGGCGTCTTTACGCTCGGCATTGGCCACCACCTCCCCCTCGGGCGATGTCAGTCTGATGCTTAGTGTGCCGGATCCTTTTATGTCTGCTTCATAGTATAGTCTGCCGTCGGTGTAATTGTTGGTGAGGTCACCGTTCACGCGGATATCCTCCACGCGGTTCTTCTCTCGGGCATACAGATAGTTCTCTCTCGCAAGCCCTGCGAAGCGGAAGAAGTCCTGGTCCTCAAGATAAGTTCCGTCACACCATCGGTCCACCTGCAAGGCTATAAGGTTTTTATTTCCTGGTATGATGTAAGGGGTGACATCAAATTCCTGGGCGAGCTTGCTGTCCTCGCCGTATCCCGCACGCTTGCCGTTTACCCACACCGCAAGGTTGGATGTGGCGGAGCCGAAATGCGCTATCACATCTTTGCCCTCCCATTCTGCTGGCACGGTGATGGATAGGCGGTATGTGCCCACAGAGTTCTCCTTGTCAGGGGTTATGGGCGGGTTGTTTCTGAAATTGCCGCGCCATGGATACCCTACGTTGAGATACATTGGCGAGCCGTAACCGTTCAGTTCCCACATCCCTGGCACCTGCATGGTGCCCCATGAGGTGTCGTCGTATTCTTTGGAGAACACATCCTCCGACGGTCGCTCGTCTCGGTTTTCCACAAACTTGAATTTCCATTTTCCGTCAAGGTTGAGGAAGTTCGCTGAGGCTGTCTTGTCGTGTGGTTCGCCGTCACGGTAGGCGAAGTGCGAAGTGCGCATTGGCATCCGGTTGATCTCATTGACACCTGGGTCCGCCCATTCCGGTGATTTACCTTGGGCGGCAAGTGCTATGGTCATTAGCAATGCTGAACTGAGGCTGTGTTTCATAAGAGTGAAATGTGATAATTATCGTGTTTGACTGCAAAGATATATTATATATATGTATAAGGAGGAG
>ERZ778514.2726-NODE-2726-length-10719-cov-8.708083_pt1 | contig 10719 bp, 10 predicted proteins | sample MGYA00510344_ERZ778514 | MGnify/ENA primary metagenome ERZ778514 (study PRJEB29527, sample SAMN07138968) | mouse gut metagenome | material: feces | host: mouse | place: China:Nanjing | collected 2016-01-25 ... | reverse complement strand
CATAAATTGGTGACATCCAATACTATGCTTTGTTGTTTTATTTTCAAGGGAAAAAGGTTTGATTTATGTTATATCTCAGTAACATAAATCATTGGCTCCATGAAAATAAAGTTTAAGCATTGCCGGCGGAAGCGCATCCGTAAGTTTTTGTCAGGCTTCCATGGAAAGGAACGGACAGACCTCTATAAGATATTCACAGCTATTGCATATCTGGTTTACACCGGATGTCAGTGGAAGATGCTGCCCCGATATTTGATGGGACGAAAGTTACCTTCGCCTCGGCCACTCGTTGGCGCTTTTCTTCATCTCTTTCGGTCACGATGGAACCCCATCGCTCCCTCAAGAGCTAAAGAAAATCACTCAACAATTGACCGCCCTGCCGTTAACATTTATTGTCGTACCGGCTCTTATATTCAAAAAATACATATTATGTTTTGCAATTTAGCATCACGCTTGTTATATTTGCATCACGATGTTAATACTGTATAGAATATATCAGATTTTAATCATGGCCCCGGTTCTGCTGACGGCCACGATATTGACGGCGACAATCACCATCATCCTTAGCATGCTGGGATTGGGTCGCTGGGCGGGCTACTTTTTCCCGCATTGGTGGGCGCGCCTTTTCTGTGTCATGTCCATGGTCAAGGTCACTGTCAAAGGCCGCGAAAACATCGACCCCCATACATCCTACGTATTCATAGCCAACCACCAGGGAGCCTACGACATATTCTCCATCTACGGATACCTCAACCACAATTTCCGCTGGATGATGAAGAAGTCGCTTGAAAAAATTCCGTTTGTAGGTTATTCATGCAAGGTGTCGGGCCACATCATGGTCGACAACTCGTCGCCGTCGGCCACCAAGGCCACGATGGAGAAAGCCGAAAAGCAGCTGCGCGGAGGGATGTCGCTTGTCGTATTTCCCGAAGGAGCCCGCACATGGGACGGCAAGATGCGGCGCTTCAAGCGCGGCGCGTTTGTCCTTGCGATGGAATTCGGACTTCCGGTCGTTCCAATCACCATCGACGGCTCATTTGAGGTGATGCCTCGCTTTAAGAAGATTCCCGATTGGGGACACATAACCTTGACTATACACAAGCCCATAGAGGCCGTGAACGGAAAACATGACTTGCTTCAATTACTTGACGGAAGCTACGCCACCATACACGACTCATTGCCCGAGCGACATAAATAAATGCCTCTGACTATTTTCGCCAAAGCATCACAAAATTTGTCATGGGAACTGTGTACATTATATGGGAATTTTATTAATTTCGCGAATGATAAAACGTATCGATATAACCGAATATAAATTATAAAATATGATATTCAACTTTAGACTTGTATCAGACGAGGTCGACAATTTCCGCAGGGAAATCAGCATCGACGCCGATGCAACATTCCTCGACCTAAGAAACGCCATCTGCGACTCGGTCGACTATGACAAAAATCAGATGTGTTCATTCTTCATCTGTGACGATAATTGGGAGAAAGGCAAGGAAATCACCCTTGAGGACATGGGCTCGGAATCGGACGAAGACGTCTATCTCATGGATGAAACGATATTGAGCGACTACATCGACGACGGACAGCGCCTAATATTCGTATTCGACTACATGACCGACCGCTGCTTCTTCATTGAAATGAAGAAGAGTGTCCCGGGAAAGAACCTTAAGGACCCGGTGTGCATAGCTTCGATGGGCACACCTCCCCCACAGACCATGGATATTGAAGAATTTGAGGCCAAAAACGCTGCTGCAACACAGGTCGACGACCTCGACGAAGATTTCTACGGAAGCGATGAATTCAATGACGATGAATTTGATGCCGCCGGTTTTGACGAAATGACATTTGACGAAAACATGTAGAAGCGGGCTTTTACATAATATACATAGAGCAAGGGGGATTCCGTAACGCGGAGTCGCCCCTTGCTCTATTACACATCATGATGACGGAGCTCATTCAACAATTTAAATGCCCGATACGTTTCTTTTGATATGACAACCGGAACTTCATCACACTCGACCTCTCCCACCGTACGCCGCATAACGGCTATGGGCCTTCTCGTAACCATAGGCATAGTGTTCGGCGACATAGGCACATCACCCCTATACGTGATGAAAACCATCATGCACGTTTATCCCGCCTACGATGCCGATTATATAATAGGTGCAGTGTCATGCGTCATCTGGACTCTTACGCTTCAAACGACTCTGAAATATGTAATCATCGCATTGCGGGCCGACAACAAGGGAGAGGGAGGAATACTTGCACTTTTCTCACTTGTGCGCAAACTGCCACACAAATGGCTTTACATAGTGGCTGCCATCGGGGCAAGCACCTTGTTGGCCGACGGTGTCATAACGCCCGCACTCACCGTCACTTCGGCGGTAGAGGGCTTGTGTGACATCGATCCCCGCACCCCGGTAGTGCCGATTGTGCTTACAATCATAACACTTATATTTCTGGCTCAACGCTCGGGCACATCGGCCATAGGGCGATGGTTTGGCCCCTTCATGTTGATTTGGTTTCTGATGCTCGGAATTCTCGGCATCATGAACATAGGAGCCGACAACTCCATATTTCATGCGTTCAATCCCTACTACGCAGTCAAGCTCATCGTGCATTATCCCGGATGGATGTTCATTCTCGGAGCCGTGTTTCTATGCACCACAGGAGCCGAGGCACTATACTCCGACCTCGGACATTGCGGAAGGCTAAACATCTCGGTAAGCTGGATATTTGTCAAGATAATGCTCATCCTCAACTATCTCGGGCAGGGAGCTTGGATCATAGCCCATAAAGGAGCTATCGCGTCTGACGCCAACCCCTTTTACGCCATAATGCCAAATGGGTTCCTCATAGCGGGAATCATAATGTCGACAGGAGCGGCCATAATTGCCAGCCAGGCACTGATAAGCGGCTCGTTCACATTGATAAGCGAGGCTATAAACCTTGACTTCTGGCCAAGAATGCACATAAAATATCCCGGCACGATAAAGGGACAGCTATATGTACCTGCAATAAACATGTTCCTCTTTATCGGATGCGTGCTGACTGTCGTCATATTCCGTTCATCGGCACGCATGGAAGCGGCCTATGGATTGGCCATAACCGTGACCATGCTAACAACCACCGTGCTGCTCGGATTCTACCTGAGGTCACGTGGCGTAGCATCATGGATTACGGCATTGTTTATGTTGGTGTTCATCGCCCTTGAAGGCGCATTCTTCACCGCCAATGTGTTCAAGTTCATGCATGGAGGATGGTTTACCGTGCTGATTGCCGGATTACTGTGCGCGGTCATGCTGGCATGGCACATAGGACGCCGTGTAAGGTCACGCTTCATCGACTATAAACCGCTTGACGGTTATGTCGACATAATCAACGACATACGCAACGACCGGGAAATAGCCAAATATGCATCCAATGTCGTTTATATCAGTTATTCTCAAACTGAAGGTCAAGTTGAAAGCAAACTTCTATATTCAATAATAAACAAGCAGCCCAAGCGAGCCGATCACTACTGGATAGTAAGAATCTACCATGTGGACGAACCCGACACACTGGAATACAGCTCGAAAACAATCGTACACGACGCACTGTTCCTTGTAAACCTGCGCATAGGTTTCAAGGTGCGTCCTCAGGTGAGTGTTTACCTGCGTCAGATTGTAGAAGATCTCGTAGCCGACAACCAACTCAACCTCACGAGCACCTATCCGTCGATGATGCGTCACTCCATTCCCGGCGACTTCAGATTTGTCATCATTCAACGAGTTTTTTCGCAATCAAGCAACTGCAAGCCTTCGGAACGACGCATAATGGCAATTTACGAGCTTTTGCGTCACATCACCATCACGGCCGACAAAGCCCTCGGTCTTGACACGAGCATAGTAACCGTGGAACAGGTTCCGCTAATCATAAACAATCGCCCCAACCGTCGAATAACGCGCATATCGTGATTATCAAGCGTAAATATTATTAACATTCAATTTTTATTTGGCGTTTATTGTATAAAAATCCTATATTTGCACATCAAATCACAAATAAACGTTAACCGGAATTTATTACCACTATGAGAAGAGCGATTTGCACTGCGCTTATAGCGTTGAGCATTCTATGCTCCAAAGCTCAAGCGAACGACAATGAAGAAAGACTGCTTACTCTCAGGCTCGAAACACGACTTGATTACCAACGCCACTGGCTCGACGGAACGACGGTGAAGGAGAACACCGGCTTCGAAGGCAAATTCATAAATATTCGGGCCGACGGCAACATCACCGACAATTTATCATACTCCTGGCGGCAACGACTCAACAAAGAGCACTCCGACCGCACATTCTTTGATGCGACCGACTGGGTCTACCTCAACTACAACATAGGCCAATGGTCGATTGCCGGAGGTAAACAGGTCGTGGCCATAGGCGGTTGGGAATATGACCGCGCCCCCATCGACCTTTACGGATGCTCCGTATTTTGGAACAACATCCCCTGCTATGAGATAGGAGCATCGGCCGGATACAGCTTTACAGAATCGGACAAACTGACATTCCAATTCTGCGAAAGTCCGTTCTATACACGCGACAACCGCGACATGTACTCCTACAACCTACTTTGGAACGGCAATCACGGATGGTTCAACGCCATATATTCGATAAACATGATTGAATATCTTCCCGGCCGATTCATCAACTACATCGCCCTCGGCAACAAATTCACCGTCGACAAATTGACACTTGAGCTCGATCTCATGAATAGAGCATCACGCCGACAGACATTTCTGCTCAAGGACATATCGATAATGGGCGAAATATCATTCCGCCCCACCGAAAAGTGGAACATTTTCGGAAAGATGACCTACGATGTCAATCGCTCGGGAAGCGATGCCGACATGTGTGTGCTCCCCGGAACGGAAATGAAAATGATAGGTGGCGGCCTTGAGTTCTCCCCTCTGAAAAATCGCAGCTATTCGCTAAGATTTCACGCCAACCTGTTTTACTCATGGGGCAAAAACGCAAACGATGCCGACCTCATGCAGAACAAAACCACAATCTTTGACATAGGCGTAAAATGGAACATGAATCTACTATCTTTTAAACGGTAAAAGCACTCACAACAATGGATCCAATCAATCAGCAGGATGACAATGTAATCCAACCGGCCACAGCTACACCGGCCACATCAAAATTCAGCATAACACGCTACATTCCCTCAGGCGTAATATGTCTGGCCGTAATTTTCGCTCTCTTCTATTATATCGGGTCGATAATGGGTGTGCCCAACATGCTTAACACAATCATGCACACGGCCCATGACCTGTTGCTCAACACGGTATTCTACCTCATGGGAATATGCGTTATAACAGGAGCCATCGGACGACTTTTCGTCGAATTTGGTGTTGTTAAACTTCTCGAAAACATGCTCCGCCCCTTGATGCGCCCACTGTTCAATCTGCCCGGAGTTGCCGCACTCGGCGCGGTGATGACATTCCTCAGCGACAATCCCGCCATCATATCCCTTTCACAGGACAAGCGATTCAGCAGCTATTTCAAGAAATTCCAGTACATCTCGCTCACCAATTTCGGTACAGCTTTCGGCATGGGACTCCTCGTCATCGTATTCATGGTGGGCCAAGGCTTCTTCCTTGCTCCACTGGTAGGCTTCTTCGGAGCTTTCTGCGGATGTATCGTTTCAACACGGTTGATGCAGTATTTCGTAATCAAGAACTACCCCAATTACGCCCATGAAACTGCAGTCGAGGAGCAACATGAAGTAACCGAGGAGAAAGCCGTTGAGTCAAAGTCGCTGTTCATCCGCATATTGAACTCACTCCTCGACGGTGGCCGCACCGGAGTCGATGTGGGCATAGCCATAATTCCAGGTGTGCTCATAATATCAACACTCGTGATGATTCTCACATTCGGAGCTTCGTCATCGGGCGAATACACAGGAGCGGCCTACGAAGGCGTCGAGCTTCTGCCTTGGCTCGCTCAAAAAATCAATATCGTGTTTGAAGTGCTATTCGGATTCAACGATCCGCATCTGGTGGCATTTCCGATAACCGCACTCGGAGCCGTGGGGGCTGCATTAAGTCTTGTACCCAACTTCATCTCACAAGGATGGATCGACGGTAACGCTATCGCCGTATTCACTGCCATAGGAATGTGCTGGAGCGGATACCTGAGCACCCACACAGCCATGCTCGACTCGCTCGGCTACCGCGAACTCACACCTAAAGCAATTCTCTCCCACACAATTGGAGGTCTTATGGCTGCAATGATTGCCCACGGACTCTATGTAATAATCACACTATTTTGAGGAAAGCCATAAGAAAAAGACAAATTAAGTTGGCAAATCCGATAATAGTCACTAACTTTGCGCTCGCATTTAGCAAATACAAAACATCTAATTCATTTAATTAAAAATGGCAACTAAAATCAGATTACAGCGTCATGGTCGCAAGAACTATGCGTTTTATCCTATTGTAATCGCCGATAGCAGGGCACCACGTGATGGTAAATTTATTGAAAGGATAGGTTCTTATAATCCGAACACTAATCCTGCTACAGTAACATTGAACTTCGAGCGTGCTTTGTATTGGCTTAACGTAGGTGCTCAACCCACCGACACAGTTCGCACTATTCTTTCTCACGAAGGTGTGCTTTTGATGAAGCATCTCCAGGGTGGTGTTAAGAAGGGCGCATTCAATGAAGAAGAAGCTCAGCGTCGTTTCGAGGCTTGGAAGCTCAAGCGTCAGGCTTCTGTTGATGCTGCTAAGGCATCAATCGCAAGCAAGAAGGAGCTTGAGGACAAGAAGCGTCTTGAGGCTGAAGAGGCAAAGAACAAGGCTAAGGCCGAAGCCGTTGCCAAGAAGAAAGCCGAAATCGCTGCCGCAAAGGCCGAAGCTGATGCTGCCGCTGCAGCAGCCGCTGCTGAGGAAACTCCTGCAGAAGAGGCTCCCGCTGCTGAATAATATTCGGTTAGCTACCTTACAAGAGAGTCCCGAAACCGTCATGATTTCGGGACTCTTCTTATATCCATAAGGGTAATGCGTAAGGTTTCGGCCTTAGCATAAATATCCCATAGACAAATAACTCATTTTATTGTTTTTTGGGAAACGTAATCTTGTGAAAACCACACTAAATGCCTAACTTTGTATAAAGTATATCAACCAACCAAAATTAATGAACAAACTGCTTGTCATCATTTCATTGCTTACGGCCATGACAACACTGCCTATGGCGGCATCATCCGTGCAAGAGATGAACGACGATGCAATAACCGAGGTAATCGACAACTCACCGACAATAAAGCCTGTAACAGGCGGCCTGGAAATAACGGTAAGCGACGGCAAGGCTCATGAATTCTATATCTATTCCATTACAGGACAACTTGTAAAAAGAGTCAAAGCCGACTATACCCTGACCGTCGAACTTCCTCAAGGATATTACATCGTCAAATGCAGCTCTTGGTCCAAGAAAATTGTTGTGCGATGACAACGTTATTGAATAATCGCGCTATCGCATTGTCTTATAGCATATTATTATCTCTATTAATTAAATTTTAATGAAATTGAATCTAATGAAGCTATGCACCGGCACAATCGTGTCAGCAGCTCTGGTGTATGGAGCCGACAAGGCTCTCGCAGCATCACCCGATGCCATGTACTCCACCTTTGAAACCTACGACGGCAACGATCTCGAACTCGTTGTCGACTCAAAAGGCACTCATTTTACCTTGTGGTCGCCTGAAGCACAGGAGGCACATGTGTTACTCTATCCCACCGACCGTAACTCGGCCGCAACCGACACCCTCGCAATGAAGCGTAGCGAGCGTGGCACATGGCGTGTTTCGGTTCCCGAACAACTATACGGCAAATTCTACACTTTCCAGATAAAATACAAGGGCAAATGGCTTGACGAAACTCCCGGAGTGTGGGCCAAGGCCGTAGGAACCAACGGCCACCGTGCCGCCATAATAAACTTTGCCGACACCAACCCTGAAGGCTGGGCCAATGACCGCGGACCCGCATTGAAAAGCATCAATGATGCCGTAATATACGAGATGCATCATCGTGACTTCTCGATGCACACCTCATCGGGCATTGTGAACAAAGGCAAGTTCCTTGCACTTACCGAAGAGGGAACCCGTTCACTTCTCGGCGACAAGACCGGAATCGACCACCTGAAGGAGCTTGGCATAACACACATCCACATTCTGCCCTCCTACGACTACAACAGCGTCGACGAGTCGCAGCTGCCCTCCAATCAGTACAACTGGGGTTACGACCCTTACAACTACAACGCTCCCGAAGGTTCCTATTCGACCAATCCGGCCGAACCCGAAACCCGTGTGCGCGAAATGAAGGAGATGGTCAAGGCTCTCCACGACAACGGCATCGGCGTTATCATGGATGTAGTCTACAACCACACCGCGCAGAACGATGACTCCAACTTCTCGCTCACCGCACCGGGCTACTACTACCGTCATCGTGACGACGGTAGCTACAGCGATGCTTCGGGCTGCGGCAACGAAACCGCATCGGAGCGCCAGCAGATGCGTGACTTCATCATCAACTCAGTGAAGTATTGGGCCGATGAATATCACATCGACGGATTCCGATTTGACCTCATGGCCATTCACGACATTGAAACCATGAACGAAGTTGCAGCCGAGCTTAAAAAAATCAATCCCGACATATTTGTCTACGGCGAAGGCTGGACCGCAGGTGACTCTCCCCTCCCCGTTGAAAAACGCGCATTGAAGGACAATGTGTCACAGATGCCTCAAGTAGCCGTGTTCAGCGACGACTTGCGTGACGCTGTGAAGGGACACTACACCAATGCCGCCGATCGCGGATTTGCCACAGGCAAGCCGGGTAACGAGGAAACAGTTAAGATAGGCATCGTAGCTGCAACCGATCACCCCCAGGTTGACTATTCAAAGGGTAACAATTCAAAGAAGCCCTACGCACTAAGCCCGACACAGGTGATAAACTACGTTTCATGTCACGATGACCTGACGCTCACCGACAAGCTTATCAAGTCGCTCCCCGACGAAAGCACCGCCGACCGACAGCGTGCGGCAAAGCTTGCGCAGACTATCGTGTTCACTTCACAGGGCACACCCTTCATGTTTGCCGGCGAAGAGATATTCCGCGACAAGAAAGGCGTCCACAACTCCTATAAATCACCCGATTCAATCAATGCAATCGACTGGAGCAAGAAACACGAAAACGCCGATCTGTTCAACTACTACCGCGAGCTTATAAAGCTCCGCAAGAGCCATCCCGCATTCCGCATGACAACTGCCGAGGATGTGGCAAAGCACATCGTATTTGACAACACAAACAACGAGCCCAACCTCATCTCTTACTCAATAAAGGATAACGCCAACGGTGATGCCTGGAAAGAGATAAAGCTGATATTCAACGGCTCCGACGATTCAAAGGAAGTAAAGGTGCCCAAAGGCAACTGGATTGTAGTGGCACAGGACGGTCAACTCAACGCTGAAGGATTGGGAATGAGCAAAGGCGGCAAACTGACAGTCGCTCCACGCTCGGCACTTATTCTCGCCAAAGAGAAATAATCGACATCGACCACTCACAAAAAATAGCGCGGTTTCCGTTAAAGGAGCCGCGCTATTTTCATCTATTATATGTCTAAAATTATTGCTTTACATCAAATCCTCTGCGACGAAGCGCATCGAGTGTCTTGTAGGCCATCGCCTCACGGTAATAGCCAATGATGTGTCCCGCCCAGTCGTTGTCGGTCTTGGTCCCTGTACGAGTGGCATTGTACTCCGAAATCTCCTTGTCATATTTCAGCAAATCGGGCACCATGTTGTCACGCCTGTAGGCATTGTGGAATATCATAAGCTCACGCGGCTGCTTGGGTTTCAAATCGGGCATTTCGCGAGGAACGCCTATGGCAAGGCCGCACACAACGAATACACCTTCGGGCAAGTCCATCATCTTTGCTATCGCTTCGGGAGCTGCGGTGCGGGCATAACCGATGGGACACGTACCAAGCCCGCATGACTCAGCGGCGACAAGCGCACTCATGAGCGCAAGGGCGGCATCGACCACGCCTACGATAACACCGTCGGCAGTGTGAGTGAAGCCCGGCAAATCTATGAGTTTTGCATCAGCAATGGTTCTTATCTTATTGTAGTCGGCACAGAAAAGCATAAACCTGCGACAGGTCTTAATCTGTTTCTGTCCGGTCAACTCATATAATTTTTCCTTAACACTCTGGTCATCTATGTCGATTACCGAAAACTGCTGACCGTTATAACTGGTCGGAGTATTCCTGATAGCCTCATAGATTAAGTCCATCGTTTCCTGCGGTATATCGTCACGCTCGTATCTGCGTATACTGCGCCGGTCCAATAATGTAGATTTTACATCTTTCATGATCTAATTACAAGAATAAAGTAGGTAAGCACTCCAAGTTTGCATAAACAACACCCGAATCATCGATAAAGTTCATCGATTCGTCATGTTTTTCAGCCTTTTTTTCGCAATCTTAATGAATTTGTGACGACACTCACGCTACTTAACGCCATCAATGCACAGGCAATCATAGGGTTTAACAGATATCCCGTAAAAGGATACAGCAATCCGGCTGCAACAGGCACGGCGATTACATTATAAATAAACGCCCAGAAAAGATTCTGCCTTATGATGCCAACCGTGGCACGTGACAGCTTTATGGC
>ERZ778514.2715-NODE-2715-length-10768-cov-6.448520_pt1 | contig 10768 bp, 9 predicted proteins | sample MGYA00510344_ERZ778514 | MGnify/ENA primary metagenome ERZ778514 (study PRJEB29527, sample SAMN07138968) | mouse gut metagenome | material: feces | host: mouse | place: China:Nanjing | collected 2016-01-25 ... | reverse complement strand
CGCGATCATCGGAATCTTAATCCTGAAAAGCGTTGTAAGCGCATCAGCACCGTCGATGGAAGATGCCTCTAAGACATCCTTCGGAACTGTAGTAAGCCCTGTTACATAGATGAGCATGATATAGCCGGCATACTGCCATACATATACGACGATGATCGCTGCAAAAGCTGTTTTTGTATTAGCTAATACAGAATTTACCATACCCCACTTTGCCGTAACCTGAATCAGCACGTTATTAAACACGAACTGCCAGATATAACCCAGTACGATACCTCCGATCAGGTTCGGCAGGAAATAAGAGGCCCGAAAGAAGTTAACGCCCCTCATCTTAGATGTACAGAGCAGCGCAAGCAGAAATCCTACAATATTGATCAGAACCATATTGAAAACTACGAATAAAAACGTTAGCAGAATTGACCATATAAACGCTGGATCTTTAAACATTGACACATAGTTTCCAAATCCCACGAACGATGTAAGCCTGATTCCATTCCAATCAGTAAAAGAATAAAAAATACCTAAGATCAGAGGAATGATAACTGTTACTGCAAACGCAAACAGTAACGGGAATAAAAATATAAAGTTAATGATACTGCGGTGGTGCTCCACTGTAGGATAGAAGTACAGTCCCATAAGTGCAGCGATAGCTCCGATGACAAGCAGCGGTCCCCTGAAAGCAGCGCTGCTTCTAGTAAAATCAAGATAAAGCGCTATCACTAAGCCGGCAATTCCGGCAACCAGAAGAACAACAGACAGCAATTTTGTGTTTTTTGAGTTTTCAGCCATTGTTCCAGCTCCTCTCTACTGATTTCATGTAAGAACCCGTTTCGGATTCCACACATTATGATATATGATATTAACAAAGGCGGACAGGCGCTTTATGTGCCCTCCGCCTTTCACACTGATCTTTCGACCGCAAAAAACTAGTTCGCGTAGCAAGCCTCGCTAACCTGCTGCATCGTCTTTACGAAACCATCTACATCCAGATTGCCTGCTGCAAAATCAGCAAATACCTGACCGGTGTAGTTCATTGCGTAGCCTTCTTTCATATTGAGCCAATGCCAGGAAGATGTCTTCTCATTTGAAATGTAATCTACCATAGCTTTAGCAAACGGATCTGGCGCAATATAGGTACAGGACTTGAACGGGCTGATGAATCCGGCTTCTTCTACCAATACCTTCTGCGCCTTATCCTCAGATAGCCACTGTAAGAACGCTTTTGCAGCGTCTACATTACCCTCTGAATATACAGACCACCAGGAAGGAGAGTTTGTAAGGATCGTATCAATCCCATCTTCAAACGCATAAGGAATCATACCAACCTCAAAGCTTCCTGCCGCCTCATAAGCATCCTTGTCGTCTGTTGTCATCGTAGCGCCAACCCATGAACCCTGTGTAACAAACGCATATTTACCTGAAGCAAAGTTCAAAATCTGCTGATCATATGTACCGGAAACCAAAAGCGCCGGATCCGAATAACGGTTCAGCATATCGACAAATTTTGCAAAATCTGTAAGACGCTTTTCATCAAGCTTTCCGCCGTCGTTCAGCTTGTCAATATAAGTTGTATCATCTCGTGCCAGACCTGCATCAAGATAGTTGGCGAACAGGTGCTGACCTGTGGACCAGTAAAGATCCTTAGGCTCTGCACAGTAACCGACAACTGCATCGATACCAAGTTCGCCTTTTTTAGAATCCAGAGTTTTGAATGCTTCCTCAATCGCAGCCGGTCCGGTAAGCTTTGTCGGATCAATTCCTGCCTTCTTAAGAATCTCTGTGTTGTATGCAAGTCCGATTCCTTCTGTGGAATACGGGAATCCGACAGTACCATCCTCATTAATGTACGCTCCGTCTGTATCAGATGCCCATTTCTCATCGCTCATATCTGCCAGAAGACCTTTCCAGTTAGCGAACTCAGGTTCCAGTGCGTTTACAAAGATATCCGGCATGTTGCCTGCCTGATAATACCCCTTGATCGTTCCCTGAATATCAACGCCGCCTCCCATAGATTCAATTTCAACTGTCACTCCGGTCTCTTCCTTATACATCTCAGCCAGCTTTTTGAGCTGAGCATCAACCTCAATCTTACCATTTACAAGACGGATTGTATTCGGATCTGATGAGCTGCTTCCTCCGCCTGAACTTCCGCCATCCGATGAACCGCCGCCACATGCAGCAAGGCTTAATACCATAGCTGCCGCTAACAATGTTGAAACAATTTTCTTCTTCATTTTGCCCTCCGCTTTTATTATTTATTTACCTTTTGCGCATAAGGTTTCTTTACGTCATATATTATCACTTGCAGAGAAATTTTTCAATAACTTTTGCGCATAAGTTTTAATAAATATCCTTATTTTAAACTTTTTATATAAGTTATACAATTATTATCTGTTATTATTTATTTTATCTTCCTGTTTCTTGTGCATTTTGCACATTCCAAAATTCTGTTACTTACGCAAAAAAGCTAAAAAAATAGTCGGAACAGAAGATAATCACCTTTTTCAAAAGTTATCTTCTGCCCCGGCAGAATAGAAAACAGCACTTATACTTTATTCTTCTGTGAATACTCCCTCGTCATTCCCATAAGGTGTAACCGCCTTCACGCTGTCCCGGATAACCAATTCTACAGGAAGCTTCGTATCCCACTCCGGCGGTTCCTCCCCCTGAACCATCCTTAACAGATAGTCGACGGCAAGCCGGCCTTTTTTCGTAGGATTCTGATGAACCGTTGTAAGCGCCGGAAGCGACACTCTTGCAATCATTACGTCGTCAAACCCTGTAATGGATAAATCTTCCGGAATCTTCACTCCGCGGTCACGGAAATATGTCATCAGCATAACAGCATAGTAATCCGAACAGCACATAAAAGCAGTATAATTTCTAGACAATGTATACAATTCCTGCATACTGGACTCCCTCTCTATCATATCCGGCCGGATAATGAGCAGGTCCTTCTCCCTTGTCCGGATTCCGTACTCCGCAAAAGCTTTCTGATGCCCGATATAGCGGATATAATCTACTCCTTCCATATTGTCCGCCAAAAAAGCAATTCTCCTGTGTCCTTTGTCCAAAAGATGACGAGTCATCTCATAGCCTCCCCGTTCATCTTCAAGCCCGACGTTCACATAGTTCATAATATCCCTTGGAGCATAGCTGTCTATCAGTACAACCGGCTTCTTATATCTGCTTTTGATCCTTACAAAATCGTCGTGAACAATGCCGATGAGTAACAGCCCGTCTACATTCCACGTCAGGATATTGCGGATAAGTTCCGAGATATCATCGGTAGTATAGATCATCATATAATATCCTCTGGAACGTATCTCTGCCTCGATCGCTCCAAGCATCACACTCATAAAAGGATCCGCCATGACATTGTCATATTTCCCCTTCCGGCTTTTCAATGCAACTCCGATAATCTTTGAAGAATTCTGCGTGAGGCTTCTGGCGCTGTTATTGGGCACGTAATCACATTCCTCCAGAAGCTTCTCCACCTTCTCAACCGTCTTCTGGGAAACCTCGCTTGTCTTCCCGTGTATCACATTAGAAACTGTCGTACTGCTGATTCCAAGCATCTCAGCCATATCTTTAATCGTTACCATTATGCCTGCTCCCTTGGATCATGTGTCTCGATATATTCAATAATCTCTAATATCTCATCACTGCTCATACCTTTTTCTTTTAATTTTCTTATCAGATTAACAACTTCTTTTCCCGTCATCGCTTTCATCTCCCTTTTTAATGAGTTCTTATATCATTTATTTTAATTATAGCAGAAGACTATTTTAGATGTAAAGCCTTTCGTAAATAGATTTAAGCCCCGATCCAAGCCGATACTTCCGCATAATTATAAACTTTTCATCCACACCCGCTTCCGAAAGATAACCAGGCTTGCCGCCAGTCTTACACATTCCTCCAAAGACAATATAAAATATACATATGTTACAGGCATTTTCAAGAAAAATGCAGCAAACACTCCAAGGGGAACCCCGAATATCCATGTCCCTGCCATGTCGATCCACATAATATACTTCGTCTTCCCCCCGCTTCTTATGATGCCTCCTCCCAATATCATATTCTGAATCTTGACAGGTGCAACGACTGCATATACGATCAGCAGCTTTTTCGTAAGCTCCCTAAGTTCCGTTCCCACATTGTAAAATCTCACATACAGCGGACTTACCATTATCAAGGCCGCCGACAAAAGTAAAGAGCCGGCAAGTCCGCATATCATCATCTGTTTCGATTCGGCATAGGCCTTCTCATATTTTCCTTTTCCAAGGGACTTTCCGACCAAAATGCCTGCCGCCTGGGAAAGACCGCTAAGCGCTCCGATCATAAGCGTCTGTACCGGTATTGTCATCGTCATAGCAGCGCAGGCATCCGTCCCTATATTTCCGTAGATCGCCGTATACACATTCTCGCCCATTCCCCACAGAAATTCACATGCCAGCATCGGACACAAGATACTAAGATACTGTCTTCCATATTCCCCAAAGCAGAATGTCTTCCCGTTTCCTTTTGCAAGGCTTAATTCTGTCTTTGCTCCCCGTTTTCTAATGCAGTCCCTAAAGAAGATCACTACGATCACGCATGAAAGAAGCTGCGATATCACGCTTGATAGCGCCGCTCCTCCCACTCCCAGCTCAGGAAATATCCATTTCCCGAAAATCAGCAGGTAATTCAGCCCGGTATTTAAAAACAGTGCAAAAATACTTGCATACAGAGGCAGCATAGCTTCTTCCATACACCGTAGCAATGTCGTCACAATAGAACTTACAGCCATAGGGAGAAAAGACACGGATAAAATACCAAGATACCTAACTGCTGTCTTTCTTACTGTCACATCCTTTGTATAAAGCCCCATGACCGTATCCGGACAATCCACGCAGATAATAAGAAAAACCGCCGCCACTGCTGCTGATAACACAAGACTTACGAAGAAACTCCTGCTTACCAGTTTGTCATCCTTTTTTCCCATATACTGAGAAATCATAATTCCGGCCGCCGACGCAACTGACGCAAGGACAATAGAATAGAGTGAAGCAAACTTTCCACCAAGACCGATTCCAGCAATGCTTTTTCCTCCCAGCTGTCCGATCATCACCTGATCGATTACACTGAAGGAGGATTGAAGCAAAGACTGAAGCGTTACAGGAAGCGCAATTTTAAGTACTTTTTTCCGGAACATGTTTCACACTCCCCCGCTCCACCAGCGTAACAGGCAGCTTCACAATACCGCACTGCTCCCCTTTTTTGAGACTTTTTAATATGTTGATCGCCTTTTTTGCCCGCAGAGACACATCCTGTCTCACAGTGGTAAGGGACGGAATACTATAATTGCAGACAGGGCTATCATCAAATCCCACCACCGAGATATCCTCTGGCACAATACACCCTTTCCTCTAAGATAATGAATCAGTTCAACTGCATAAAAGTCCGACATTGCAAAAATTGCCGTATATTCCAGAAGTTCCGGTTCCCTTTCCCGATAAAGCTTCATACGTTCTTCCCTCTGTACAGATATTTTCATAAAGCTGACAGTCTCTGCTCCCATAGCATCCGAGCAGCCATCCATGCGCTCTGAGTCCATACCTGTAAAGCTGTCCGAAATACATAAAACCTTGCTGTGTCCCATACTTTTCAAGTATCGTCCTACCTGACAGCCTCCATCATAATTATCAATGGTCACATTGCCGATTCCTTTCAGTTCTTGAAAGAATCCTTCATATACGACCGTCTTCACCATCATAAAATATCCGGCCACGTCAATTTCCCGGGACAATGCGCTTAAAGATGATGATATAAAACCATCCTCCAAGACATGGCCTTCATATTTTTCATGATCATTGATTACTACGCCGATAATTCCAGAGTCGTTCTGCGCCAGCAGTATACCCGCCATACTTGGAATATAACCACTCTTTTCCACAAGCTCCTGCACCCGTTTTATAGTCTCGTCGGAAACCCTTTTTCTCTTTCCATGAAGTACATTTGATACCGTTGCTGTACTTAACCCCAGTTCCTCAGCAATATCCGAAATTCTGACTCGTTCACTTTCCACCGCTGTCATCTCCTCCTGCAAATCATATCCTAAACTTATACGCATCAGTAAATTTATTATAAGTATAAGCACCCACCGGTGATTTTTCAAAGGTTAAACGCGTAACCCGTTCCAAAAATACAGGGTGGTTTTTGCATATATTACACAAATTCCATTGCACTTTCAGAAAAAATAATGTAAATTAAAGTTGTGTTTTTTGAGCGACCAGTTACTTTGGCACCAGCCAGAAAAGAACAAGGAGGTAACATATATGAGACGAACAGCAGGTATTCTGCTCCCTATTACCAGTCTGCCGTCACGGTACGGTATCGGCTGCTTTTCTAAGAGTGCCTATGATTTCATAGACTGGCTTAAGGCGGCAGGGCAGACCTACTGGCAGATTCTGCCCCTCGGCCCTACAAGCTACGGTGATTCCCCCTATCAGTCTTTTTCGACCTTTGCCGGGAACCCTTATTTCATCAGCTTAGACGCTCTCATTGCAGAGGGCGTACTTACCCGCGGGGAATGTGAAGCAGTTGATTTCGGAGATAAAGCAGATGATATTCAATACTCGAAGATTTACAATAACCGCTATCCGTTGCTTCGCAAAGCGTATGAACGCAGCAATATTTCCGCCGATCCGGATTACAAGGCTTTTGCAGCCCAAAATGAATGGTGGCTTTCGGATTACGCTCTGTTTATGGCGGTTAAAAATCAATTTGACGAATCTTCGTGGGATCACTGGCCTCATGATATCCGCCTGCGCAAAGGCCCTGCTTTAAAGGAGTACCGAGAGAAGCTCCATTCCGAAGTCGAATTCCATCAATATATGCAGTTCAAATTTTTTGAACAATGGAATTCTTTAAAAACCTATGCCAACAGGAACGGTATCCGTTTTATCGGCGATATCCCTATCTACGTAGCGATGGACAGTGCAGATACGTGGGCGCATCCGGAACTATTTCAATTAGATGAGAACAACGTACCTCTCGCAGTGGCCGGCTGCCCGCCCGATGGATTCTCCGCAGATGGACAGCTCTGGGGCAATCCGCTTTACCGTTGGGATTACCATCAGGATACAGACTTTGAGTGGTGGATTTTGCGCCTTCGCTATTGTTTCCGCATGTATGATGTACTGCGGATCGATCATTTCCGCGGCTTCGATGAATATTATTCCATTCCTTACAAGGATACGTCCGCCGTTAACGGTCATTGGGAAAAGGGGCCTGGAATCAAGCTGTTCCAGCATATGGAAAAGGTTCTCGGGAGGCAGGAAGTAATCGCGGAGGATTTGGGCTACGTAACTGATTCTGTTCGCCAGCTTGTCCGCGACAGTGGTTTTCCGGGCATGAAAGTCTTAGAATTTGCCTTTGATTCCAGAGATTCCGGTTCCGCCAATGATTACCTTCCCCACAATTACATTGAAAACTGCATCGCCTATACCGGAACCCATGACAACGAAACGGTCACCGGCTGGTTTGACTCTATAACAGAAGCAGAACGGCAATTTGCAAGAGAATACCTGTGCGATCATTACACACCGGCCGAATCGCTGTACAAATCATTTATTTCCCTTGTGATGAGGAGTAACGCCAAAACCTGCATTATTCCCATGCAAGATTATATGGGTCTTGGCAACCAGTGCCGTACAAACAAACCCTCTACCGTAGGTATTAACTGGAGATGGAGACTGAAAAAAGAAGATTTGTCAGAAGAACTTCACAAAGAAATACGCTCCGTCACAAGACGTTACGGAAGAATGAATCAAAGTATATAATCAAAAACGTCATTGTTACAGCCTTTATAAAAACATTCGGCAGCTATAACAATGACGTTCTTTTAATTTAGAGTATCTTATTTTTCCGGCGAGATAATATATTTTCCGTTGGCGCGGAGTTTGGGACCGCCTAAGATCTCCGCCAGCTTATCAAGACCGCATACCTCATAAACCATACTGCTCACATCCAGCCGCCCGGAATCAATCAGGTCGAGCGCCCTCTTCTGTGTATATGGATTAATGTAAGATGCTTTTAATTCCAGCTCCTTTTGAAAGATCTGGAAAGGCTTTACGGAAATGGTCTCATCCGGCTTCGTCAGTCCGAACATCATAACAACCGCCTTATTTCCCGCAATTTCAATCGCCTGCTCAATGGTGGAAGGACGTCCCACACACTCGATGACTGTATTTACCCATGTAATTCCTGCTTCGGCAAGACGGGCTTTCACATCCTCATGAATCGGATCAATACAGACATCTGCTCCCAATCGCTTTCCTACCTCTCTCTTATTCTCCACAGGCTCTAACAGCGCAACCTTTGCAGCCCCGGCAAGCTTAGAAAGCTGCAGCATAAGAAGGCCGATCATTCCTCCGCCGATCACTACAACCTGATGTCCTGGATGGATGTTACACAGATCCATTCCATGAAGGCAGCATGCAACAGGCTCTGTCATAGCTCCCTGTTCAAAGGATGTATTCTCACCCAGCCTGTAGACCTGCCGTTCATTGACCGCACAGTATTCCGCAAAGCCGCCGTTCACTGTTGTGCCATATCCTATCATATGTTCACAGTAATGCGCTACTCCGTTTCTGCAGGGCTCACAGGCACCGCAGTAACAATTCGGATCGATACATACTCTGTCTCCTGCTTTGTACGCTGTTACCTCCTCCCCCACTTCTGCAACAACACCTGAAAACTCGTGTCCTAATATGGTTGGCGGGTTCACCTCTGCCGCCCCCTTATCTCCTTCGTAAATATGTACGTCCGTTCCGCATATGCCGCAGGCTTTTACCCGAATCAGGACATCCTTCGGCCCAACCTTCGGCATTTCATGCTCTTCTACACGCAATTCATGTTTCCCATAAAATACAGCACTTTTCATTTCACTGCCTCCATTTTCTTTTTGTTTATACTTACGTTTATATCTTAGTCATAAGTTAAGTATATAACTTTTATCAGAAAATGTCCATAGAAAAAGATACAAAAAGATACAAAATACAGAAGTATTTTTAATTGCATTTTAATATCTGTCATATTAAAATGTACTAGTGTATCCTAAACTAATTATCTACGTTTCGTGAAGGATAAGTTTTCAGTCTGCAAAATCACAGGAGAATGCCCTATGGACAAGCAAGGATTAACTACGATCGAGCTAAAGAAGATAAATAAGGGAAAAGTCTACCACTATATCTATAAAGAAAGACTTACTTCCAAGATGCGCATCGTTACAGATCTGCAGATGGGACTTTCTACTGTCAGCCAGAATCTTGCCATCTTAGAACAGGAAGGTCTGATCGAGCGGAATGGATTTTTTGATTCCACCGGAGGCAGGAAAGCACACGCAATCCGGATTGTCCCGGATGTACGCATTTCCATCGGCATAGGAATTCTGAAAGATAGGATTCATCTGGCGTCCGTAGATTTATACGGGAAAGCTGTCTGTATGGACACGATTTCCTTATCTTACAGTAATACAGAGAGTTACTACCGTAAGGCCGCAGAAAGTATTGAAAGATTTATTGACGGCCAGCATTACAAAAAGGAAAAGATTCTCGGAGTTTCGATTGCTGCACAAGGAATTATATCACCGGACGGTTCCAGTGTGACTTATGGAGCGATCATGGGTAACACAGATATGAAACTGACTGATTTTTCTGCCCGTCTTCCCTATCCATGCCGTCTGGAGCATGATTCCAAAGCCGCAGCATATCTGGAGCACTGGAATCATGATACACTTGACAGCGCTATTGTTCTGCTTCTGAACCAAAACTTAGGCGGCGCCATTATAACAAACCATCAGGTGCATCAGGGACTTACTATGCACAGCGGAACTGTTGAACATATATGCGTAAATCCTGACGGAGCTTTATGTTATTGCGGAAACCACGGATGTCTCGAAACCTGTTGTTCTGCAAATGCACTGGAAGCTGCGGCCGGTATGCCTGCCGGGGAATTCTTTCCCCTGCTCAGAGAAGGTAAGAATTCTGAACTGTCCCAGATATGGAACACATACCTTAAGTATCTGGCTTTTGCTATGAGAAATCTGAATATGGTCATTGACAGTCCAATCATCATAAGCGGATATCTCGCTCCTTACCTCATTGAAAAAGATATTGATTTTCTCATAAAAGAGATAAATCAATCTGCTCCTTTCGCTTTCAAAAAAGAGCATATTACCGTAGGGACTCATGGACAATATACCCCTGCTGTCGGAGCCGCGTTATTTTATATTGATCATTTTATACAATCTGTTTAACAGCCAGCCACTCACCATAAATTTCTCAACTTACTGAGATATAAAAGAGATAACGGCCAAGAAAGGAAGAGAAGAATTATGAGAAGAACGAAAAAGCAAATCCTTATGATAATGACGATTGTCATAGCGGTAATCACCATGATGCCGAATACAGCGGAGGCGGCATCAAAGAATCCCGTCACCGTGTCTGTAAATGCAAAGAAGCTTGCAGTGAAAAAATCCGCACAGCTTAAGGTAAAGTATGGCAAGAAGAATGTAACGAAGAAGGCGAAGTATAAAACCAGCAGCAAGAAAATCGCAACTGTCAGCAAGTACGGCAAGATTGTAGCAAAGAAGGCCGGGAAAGTCACCATCACAGTAAAGTATAAAAACAAGACGAGGAAGGTAAAACTCACTATTGTAAAACCGCCTGTAAAAAAGCAGAAAATAACAAGCAGCGTTATAAAAATAACAGCCGATAAGGGAACTCGT
>ERZ778514.2700-NODE-2700-length-10805-cov-5.443628_pt1 | contig 10805 bp, 9 predicted proteins | sample MGYA00510344_ERZ778514 | MGnify/ENA primary metagenome ERZ778514 (study PRJEB29527, sample SAMN07138968) | mouse gut metagenome | material: feces | host: mouse | place: China:Nanjing | collected 2016-01-25 ... | reverse complement strand
ACCAAGATTTAATGGCTGCTGGGAATGCTATTGAGAGATCTCATAAAAATATTTCGGAAATAGCAAATTCCATGTTAGGTGAATCACACTTTCCTTATGTTCTTTTCCTCGAAGGTTCCAATTTTCTTACGGAAACAATTAGTATAGTCCGACCAGATGGACGTGTAGTTGTTCTTGAATATAATTCTGGCACTCTTAACAGATTAGACCGTCTAACAGCAACAAATTACGGTTTGCCTATTAATACTAACTTATGTAAAAATAGATTTATACATCATAAGGACAAAACAATAATGCTTCAAGCCGCATCTATTTATACACAGGGAAATGGAGAACGATGGAGTCCTGTACAGATGTTTAATATAATGTTAGAAATTGCCAGAACACCTATGCAGATGATGTATAGTGATTTATTCTATCAACTTCAGAAACAGTAAAACTACTCAGTTATGGCACGGCAAGCGACTAACAACACCTTACACAAGGCAAAGAGTTCAAAAAGCGATGAGTTTTACACATTGCTTGAAGATATTGAGAGGGAACTTGTCTTTTACAAAGAATGTTTTCGTGGAAAAACGGTTTATTGCAATTGTGACAATCCAAAGGAAAGTAATTTCTTCAAATATTTCTTCAAGAACTTTAGACTTAACGAAACTCGTAGCATCATATTATGTTCCTAATACTCAAAATCTATTTTACGAATCAGAGCCAGAGCATGGCGGTTATATAGAATGTACTTTAGACGATGTTGACGCCAATATTGCCGACTTGCCATGTAAATCATTCAATGACAATGGAGATTTTAGAAGTCAAGAATGCATATCATTGTTGAAGCAGGCAGACATCGTTGTAACAAATCCTCCATTTTCCATCTTCAGGGAGCATCTCGCACAAATAACTCGTTATAAAAAAGATTTTCTAGTTATTGGCAACATTAATGCTATTTCAAGAAGTCTTTCATCTAATCCAAACAAATAAAGCTTGGTTAGGCGTACATCTTGGTAGAGGAATCTCTGGTTTTAAGATGCCTGACCATTATGAAATGTATGGGACCGAAACTTCGATCTCCACTAATGGCGATAGAATTATATCTCCAAACAATTGTCTTTGGCTTACAAATTTAGACATTCAAAAAAGACATGATCGATTGAAACTGACAAAAGTATATAGTGGCAACGAGGATTTATATCCTAAATTTGACAATTTCAATGGCATAAATGTCAACAGAACCCAAGATATACCAATGGATTATGAAGGTGCAATAGGTGTACCTATTACCTTTCTGCACAAATACAATCCTTCACAATTTGAAATTATCCAGTTTAGAAAAGGAGACGATGGTAAAGACCTTTCCATTAAAGATAAATGTCCTTACTTCCGAATCTTGATAAAAAACAAACAACCATCCAAAGCACCTGTGATAAGTTCATCCTTATTTGCTTTGCCAAACGTAGAAGTAGGTAATGTCATTTCAGATTAGTTCATTTTAAATCTCAGAAATGAAGCTAATCTACAGAATGTTAGCCTCAACCAGTTTTAGATAATTGTACCCCAAAAATATACCCCGCAAATGGCTAAAACAGTGTATAACTCTGATAATCAACATTTTTTCATTACCGAGTGGGAATAATCCTAACAGCTTAACGTCAAACCGGTGTTTTGATGAGCCCCCTTACCACTCCTGTCAATAGTGCCTCCAACAGTCCATTGAATGGATAAGACTGTACAAAAAACAAGATATAAATGATTGCTAAAACAGATTCAGACAATTGAAAATTCAATATCCCCTAAATCCAACACCCTCAAAAGAGAATAACCACAACAGAACTTACACAAATAATAACCTCAAAAAATATGAGCTCCAAGCCCTATCAATCATTATCATTCCTTTTGTTGACATAATGCAAGTACAATAAACAGAATCGGCTGCCTTTTCATAAAAGCAACCGATTCCGTTTATCTCACTTAGAGAATTATATCAATGAAGCAAAAGGGATTATTTAAAAATTTCGGCCAACTTATTTTCTAAATCCTCACCTCTCAATCCGCCAGCAATAACCTTACCATCTGGACCAACAAGCAACGTTGCTGGAATAGAATTAATACCATAAATTTGACCGGCCACACAATTCCATCCTTTTAAATCGGAAAGATGATGCCAAGGAATATCAAGTTTTTTAATACCTGCAATCCAAGCTTGCTTATTATTGTCAAACGAAAGACCTACGATATCAAAACCTTTGTCATGATATTTGTCATACAAAGCCTTTACATGAGGCATTTCAGAACGACATGGGCCACACCAGGAAGCCCAAAAATCAATGAGTACATACTTGCCCTTACCAACATACTCCGAAAGTTTATGCTCTACACCGGTTGTATCTGCCATAGTCAAATCCGTGAACATCACACCAGGTGTCTGCCGTTTCCATCCTTCAATACTTTTCTTCATGCGTTGCGTAAGCGGCACTTGCATAAAAACAGGATTTTTCTCTGCTATAGCAACAATGTCCTCTTTTTGCATTACATTGTAATTAACAAGCAAATAGGCTGGAAACTTTAAATTAAGATTTTCCTCGCAACACTGCTTTATATCAGCCGCAAGAGCCTTTTGGACCGCTTTATAACTTTCACTTATACGATTACCTTTAGCGCTATCTTCAGGTTCATTATCATTATTTTTAGGGAGTTTTTCAAACTCCTTCATAAGTTTTATAAGTTCCTCCGCATGCTTTTTGGCTATGGCATTCCACTTCGACAACCCATCATTCTCAGGAGTACCAGCAGATTTTACAGCATCAATATCCACACTCACATTCCCGTCAAGAATAACGGGAACATTCTTATTTTCTTCTACAAGAACTACCGCAAAAACATTATCAGCAGCATCACCCGAAAAACTGAAACGACCGTTAACCACAGCCGTAGTGTCCGCCTTCCGCGTTGTAACGTTATACAATAAAACATTTTTAATTCCCTCAGGAGCCTTACCGCTAACAGTATATTGCTGTGCACCAGCAACAAGAGTCATAGCTCCGAAGAGCAGAGTAATAATACTTTTCTTCATATTGATGAATGTTTTTAATTTACCTATATTAAAGTGGGTGCAAATATACGCTACACGAAGCATTCTGCCAAAAGAAACAGTAAGATTATGGCTTAGGAACAATAAACGGGTCACAAACGGCCTATTTATTCCATATTGGGTTTAACATTTCACATTTTGCAACTTTCTATCCGATTTTTTCTTTCTAACTTTGTGCTCTAAATTGTACACAAACAAATTACCTGATTTTATGCAGAAAAGCGACAGCGTTGTTATCATACCTACATACAACGAGAAAGAAAACATTGAAAACATCATCCGTACCGTATTTTCATTGGAACATCGTTTTGATATTTTAATCATTGACGACGGTTCTCCAGACGGAACGGCCAACATTGTAAAGAATCTGATGGCCGTAGAATTCAAAGACCGCCTCCATTTGGTGGAACGTCAGGGCAAACTAGGCTTGGGAACAGCTTATATTGCCGGTTTCAAATGGGCTTTGGAACACGGTTACGAATATATTTTCGAAATGGATGCGGACTTCAGCCATGATCCCAACGATGTACCACGCCTCTACAAGGCCTGTGCCGAAGACGGAGCAGATGTAGCCATAGGTTCGCGCTACGTAACGGGAGTTAACGTTGTTAACTGGCCAATGGGCCGTGTATTAATGAGCTACTACGCCTCAAAATATGTGCGTATTGTTACAGGCATCCCCGTACACGACACCACCGCCGGCTTCAAATGTTACCGCCGTCGCGTACTGGAGACGATAGACTTGGATGCCATCCGTTTCAAGGGCTACGCTTTTCAGATTGAAATGAAATTCACCGCCTATAAATTGGGATTCAAGATAAAAGAAGTTCCCGTTATTTTCGTCAACCGTCAATTAGGCACAAGCAAAATGAGCGGCGGCATATTCGGCGAAGCCCTTTTCGGCGTAATGCGTCTGCGCTGGGCCTCCATTTGCGGAAAAATAAAAGCCAAGAAATAACTTTGAAAATCAAGCGGAGATGCTTTTCTCATAAAGCATCTCCGCCTTTTCTTCATTTTCTTCGAATCCACATATCAAAAATGCATACCAGAACACTTATCAGCAATGCGACTATCGTTAATGAGGGCCGTTCCTTTATCGGATCTGTACTTATAGAAGATGACCATATAGAAACCATAGCAGAAGGATACAATAAAATTTCCGGTTTTGCGGCTGATACTGTCATTAACGCGTCAGGCTGCATACTACTACCGGGAGTTATCGATGAGCATGTACACCTTCGCGATCCTGGTCTGACCCACAAAGCAGACATCACTACCGAGAGCCGCGCCGCAGCCGCAGGAGGCATAACCACCTTTCTGGACATGCCCAACACGCTGCCCCAAACAACATCCCTAAAGGCCTTTCAGGAAAAGCTGGCTCTTATGGAACAAAAAAGCCATGTCAACTACGGGTGTTTTTTCGGTGCCACGCAAGACAATCTTGAGGAAATGCTCCGTTTGGACCGCCGAAAAGTTTGCGGCATAAAACTCTTCATGGGAGCATCAACAGGCAATATGTTAGTCGACAACGATCTCGCACTTGATGCGATATTCGAACAGACATCCATGCCACAAACAGGAGACAAGCAAAAGAAGGTACATGGTCTTCCCGTTATGGTACATTGCGAAGACTCTGAAATCATTGCCCGTAATATGGCAGCCTGTAAAGAGAAATACGGCTGCGACCCCGACATACGCTTCCATTCCGAAATCCGTTCTGAGGAAGCCTGCCTGTCCTCAACCAGACGTGCCATAGCTTTGGCTAAGAAACACCACACACGTTTGCATGTGGCACATGTATCCACTGCTAGCGAACTGAAACTATTCTCAAAGGACACCCCTTACATCACGGCCGAAGCCTGTGTGCCCCACCTTCTCTTTACCAACGAAGATTATCACCAACTGGGCGCACGCATCAAATGCAATCCGGCCATAAAAACAATTGCAGACCGTACCGCACTGAGAAAGGCTCTGACAGACGGCACAATATCGGTTATCGGAACAGATCACGCCCCACATACTCTTCAGGAGAAAAGCGGCGGAGCCGCAAAGGCTGTATCAGGAATGCCAATGCTGCAATTTTCTCTCGTTTCCATGCTTGAACTTGTAGACGAGAGAATACTCAGTCTGGAACGTGTTGTCGAACTTATGTGTCATGCGCCGGCACGGTTATTTAACATAGAGAATAGAGGCTATTTGCGCGAAGGTTTCAAAGCCGACCTCGTATTGGTGCGTCCGCAATCGCCCTGGACTCTCACCCCCAACCGCATAGAAAGCCGGTGTAACTGGAGTCCGCTGGAAGGTCATACATTCAGATGGCGCATAGAGAAAACATTCTGCAACGGTTTCCTCATATACAATAAAGGAGGGCTGACAGACGAGAATTTCCGTGGACTTGCCGTAACTTACGACCGATGAGGCGTTTGTTTTTCTACAAACCGACTGAGCTATTGCCCTATATCAATTGGATTTACTTTTTCCACGCGTGGGGCCTGCCGCCGCGGTTCAACGGCATTGCCAATGTACATAACTGCAAAGCCTGCCGCATGAGCTGGGTAAACAGTTTCAGCGAAAATGAACGGGTACAGGCTCGTGAGGCCGAGCACCTGCACAGCGAGGCCATCGGCCTGTTGAGAACAATGAACGACTGCTACGAAGCCCGTGCCCTGGTTGAATTATTACCGGCATGGAGCCAAGACGAGGATCTCATTGTCGTCAAAGCCCCTCAGTTGCCCGAAACCTCCCCTAGTGTTGAAACCTCTGTTTCAGGCCTAAAGACAACAGTTCTGCCACTATTACGCCAGCAAAGTCCCAAGTCTGTTTCACAACCCAACCTGTGTCTGGCAGACTTCATCAGTCCATATCCCCCAGATGAACCACTTATACGGAAACGGCTATACACCGGAACTCCGGATGCCGATGTAAACAATACCTTGGGCATATTTGCCACCTCCGTACATAACATAACCGGCACTACTTTCAACAGCGACTCATATACCCACATGCTGGTGCAAACACTTAGCGACCGTTTGTCAGAGGCAGCCGCCGAAAAGATGCACGAAGAGGTGCGCCGGTGTTTTTGGGGATATGCCCCCGAAGAACATCTGCTCCCGCATGAACTTTTTTCCGAACGGTATCAGGGTCTACGGCCGGCCGTAGGCTATCCTTCCCTGCCCGACCAAAGCTTGATATTCCTGCTGGACCAAGTGGCGGACTTCGGAGAAATAGGCATAGAACTCACGGAAAACGGCATGATGCTGCCCCACGCCGCAACAGCCGGCCTGATGTTCGGACACCAGGCCGCACAACATTTCAGCATTGGCTGCATTGACGAAACGCAATTTACAGATTACGCCGGCAGACGGGCCATGCCTGCCGACCGTCTCAGACGTTTTCTCTCACGCAATTTGAGATCCCTGTAGAGATTTCAAAAAAACTCGTTCATACTTCCTCCCTGCCAAATTCTTTTCCAATCCCAAAGTAATCCTCCCACAGTGCTTCTACGTATATTACTCCCGCTCCTCCTGCTGCTTTGGTTGCCCGCCTGGGGCATTTACCGAATACATTTGCGCCACTTCCTGCACGGCAAACGCCTGCTATGCCTCTGTTTCCTTCTGCCCAATGCCCTGCTGTCAGCCGGATTGCTGAGCATGGCTCTCAATGAAAGCTATTCGTCTTCTGCCGCCCATATAAAAGGAGCACTGCTGACCGCCACACTCTGCCTGGCCGTTCCGGAAACACTCACTGCCATAATCATGAGCCTCGGTCTCCTATTGCGCCGACAGCTGCCACGCATATCAAAAACGATCAATTGTGTAGCCTACCTTACAGGAGTACTCTTTTTCGCCGGCATGCTTTACGGTTTCACGGCAGGCTACCGCCACATCATCATAAAAGATTTTACATTCAAAAGCACAAAAGTGCCCGCCGCGTTCAACGGCTACCGCATCGTACAGCTGTCCGACCTGCATCTCGGAACGCTCAGCCGTCACAAAGAGGTGGTGCAAGCCATTGTTGATTCAGTCAATGCCTGCAAGGCCGACCTCATAGTCTTTACAGGGGATCTGGTGAACTACAACGCTGATGAAATTGCGGAATTTGTACCTGTACTGAGCCGAATGCAGGCCCGTGACGGCGTGCTGTCTGTCATGGGTAACCACGACTACTCGCAATACCACCGATGGGGCACACCGGCAGACAGCATGGCCAACATACAACGGCTTCAGGAGTACCAGCGTGACATGGGATGGAAGCTATTGCTCAACGACAATTTCATAATCCGTCATAACTCCGACAGCCTCGCCATCGTGGGCGTGGAAAACGACGGACATCCTCCTTTCCCTTCACTGGGCAATCTCGACAAGGCACAAAAAGGTCTGAAGGCCGGCTGCCTTAAAATACTGCTGTCACACGACCCTACCCATTGGCGACGGCGCGTCATTCCGGAAACAGACATAGCCCTCACGCTTTCGGGCCACACTCACGGCATGCAATTCAAGATAGGCGGATTTTCGCCTGCCCGATGGTTCTATAGAGAATGGGGCGGTGCATATTCCACTCCGCAGGGACAGACGCTCTACGTCAGCCTGGGAACAGGAGAAGTCATGCTACCTTTCCGTCTGGGAGCCTGGCCGGAAATAAATGTTATAACACTGAGAAACAGTTAAAATACACAACAACGCCCCGAATGTGCATTTTTAACATTTCTTGCTTTTCAAGGAAAAATGTTGTATCTTTGCTCTTGGCCAAGCGGGGAATTCATGCAGAAGACTCCGCTTTTCTTGTATTTTCAAGTAGATATGCAGGAAAAAAGCCTTTTAAAACGGGTCAAAAACCAAGTATTGCAATTTAAATTCCAAGTATTCGTGTTAAAATTCGGATAAGGACTTTCCAAAATTCAATGCTTGAAACGCTCAAAACACCTCATCCAATTGTAACAAAAGGTTAAAAATGTTAATGTTCAACGGCGGCTGAAAACCTGTAAGTTTCCCTCATCAGCAAAAATCCTCAACACAAAAAATAATTATGATAACGACCTTTCTCTACAGAATCTACCAATTTTTCATCGTTCTTCCTATCGGGCTGGTCCTCACAGCCCTGACCGCCATCGTCACCAGCATCGGCAGCATTGCCGGCAATGCTCATTTCTGGGGTTATTATCCGGGCAAAATATGGTCGTACCTCATCTGCCGCCTGTTACTCCTGCCCATCACCGTGGAAGGACGCGAAAACATAGACAGCAAGCAGAGCTACGTTTTCGTGGCCAACCATCAGGGCCCGATGGATATTTTCCTCATCTACGGCTTTCTAGGCCGTAATTTCAAATGGATGATGAAAAAATCGTTGCGCCGCATTTTTCTCGTCGGATACGCCTGTGAAAAAGCCCATCACATATTCGTAGACAAATCAGGACCCAAGAAAATTCAGGAAACTTATGACAAAGCCCGTGAAACGCTCATTGACGGCACATCGGTAGTGGTATTTCCTGAAGGTTCGCGTACCTTCACCGGCCACATGGGCATTTTCCGTAAGGGAGCCTTCCAGCTGGCTGACGAGCTACAGTTGCCGGTTGTTCCCATTACAATAGACGGTTCTTTCGATGTGCTGCCCCGCACAGCCGGCTTCAACTTCGTAAAACGTCACCGCATGCGTCTTGTCATCCACCACCCAATTCCGCCGACAGGCAAAGGGGCCGATGACATCAAACAAATCATGCAGAAAAGTTATGACACCATCATGAACGACCTGCCCGAAAAATACCGGGGATACGTTGAAAACAAAGACCAATAAAGACGGACTTCATATTCCCTACTCCACTAAAAATGCTTACCTTTGCAGAAACCCTACTTACCGCAAATGGAAAACTATATAGTATCGGCACGTAAATACCGTCCCGCCACTTTCGACTCAGTGGTAGGGCAAAGCGCATTGACCACTACGCTGAAAAATGCCATAGCCTCCGGCAAACTGGCTCACGCCTATCTCTTTTGCGGCCCGCGCGGAGTGGGCAAAACGACATGCGCACGCATCTTTGCCAAAACCATCAACTGTCTGACGCCCAACGAAAACGGCGAAGCCTGCGGCGAATGTGAAAGCTGCAAGGCTTTCAGCCAAAACCGCAGCTACAACATACACGAGCTGGACGCGGCATCGAACAACTCGGTGGAGGACATCCGTCTGCTCATCGAACAGGTGCAGATACCTCCACAGGTGGGACGCTACAAAGTATTCATCATTGACGAGGTGCACATGCTGTCAACGGCAGCTTTCAACGCATTTCTCAAAACGCTGGAAGAACCACCCGCACACGCCATTTTCATACTGGCCACAACGGAGAAACATAAGATCCTGCCCACAATCCTGAGCCGCTGCCAAACTTACGATTTCAGCCGGATGGAAGTGAGCGACATCGTACCGCACCTCAAGCGTGTGGCCCAGCAAGAGGGCATAACCTATGAGGAAGAGGCTTTGGCCGTCATAGCCCAAAAAGCCGATGGAGGCATGCGCGACGCACTCTCCATATTCGATCAGGTGGCCAGTTTTACCGGGGGGGATATCACTTACAAAAAGGTCATAAAAAACCTCAACGTACTCGACTACGATTATTATTTCAACATAACGGCAGCTCTCCTGAAGACGGATATACCCTCTGCCATGCTGACACTCAACGAAATCCTTTCAAAAGGATTTGAAGCCAACCATTTTGTCAGCGGACTGGCCGCCCATTTCCGCAACCTGCTCGTGAGCCGCGACGCCCAGACACTGCAGCTCCTCGAAGCAGCCGAAAACATCCGCCAGCGTTATCAAGAACAAGCCGAACAATGCCGGCCCCAATTTCTATACCGCGCACTGCGCCTCTGCAACAACTGCGACATCAACTATCGCACAAGCAGCAACAAGCGGTTACTGGTGGAACTGACGCTCATAGAAATCGCACAGACTGACGATGACGAAGGCTGTGGGCGTGGCCCTACGAAGAAACTTAAACCTATATTCAAGACTTCTGCACCCCAACCCACACCCAATGTAAAAACAGCAGAAGCACAACAGGCTAGCACCGATACCACCCTCCCCCAAGCAATAACGGACAGAACTTCCGGCACACCAATCAGCACGGCGCCTGCTCCCCAATCTGCAACTCCGCAGCCACCGGCAAAAGCGACTGTACGCTTTAAGGTGCCACACACAATTTCCATCCATAAGAAAGCGGTCACAGAAAACACCCGACAGCCGGACGCCCAACAAACAACGGCATGTACGATTCAGGAAGAAAGGACTTTCACCCCCAATGAACTGTCTTACCAGTGGCTTCGTTTTGCTACCGCTCTACCACAAGAGCAACGGGCCATGGCCGAACGGATGAAAAACATAACTCCAGTCATGGCAGAAGACTGGAGAGTTGATATTCCAGTTGAGAACCAACAGGTAATCAACTACATGGAGCAACTAAGAAACGAAATAACGCACCATCTGCGCATGCAGTTGCACAACGGAAAAATAACACTCAACTTCCGCCTCATCGAAGCCAAAGAACAAAAGCGTGCTTACAGCCGACGGGAACAATACGCCTTAATGCTCAAAAAGAACCCGGAACTGGCTGAACTGGCTAAGATTCTCAAACTAGAGCTGGCCTAAGACACACGCCTGCAGAAAACATAAAAACGATAAGGACAATCCACCCTTCTCTACAAATAAAACAAAAGACCAATACAATCTCCGA
>ERZ778514.2699-NODE-2699-length-10809-cov-4.484099_pt1 | contig 10809 bp, 9 predicted proteins | sample MGYA00510344_ERZ778514 | MGnify/ENA primary metagenome ERZ778514 (study PRJEB29527, sample SAMN07138968) | mouse gut metagenome | material: feces | host: mouse | place: China:Nanjing | collected 2016-01-25 ... | reverse complement strand
AGATAAAACTTATCTAAAATTCAACTGCAAGTGTTTTTTGGCAGTATTCTTTTGAAGATCAATTGCAAGAAGTCAGGCCCCCTCCGGCTTGTACTGCTGTCCGAAGGGCGTAGCGGCCAGACCACCCCGGCCCGTCTCCCGGAGGCTGGGCGGCAGGGACTGTCCCACTCTCCGCATGGCGTCCAGGACCTGGTCCGGCGGCACGCGGCTTTCGATTCCCGCAAGGGCCATCTGCGCCGCGGACAGAGCCGACATCGCGCCGATCACGTTCCGTTTCACGCAGGGGACCTCCACCAGACCGCCTACCGGGTCGCAGGCAAGCCCCAGAAGATTCTTCAAAGCCATAGCACACGCGTGGGCCATCTGTTCCCCGGCGCCGCCCTGCAAGAACACCAACGCGGGTGCGGCCATGGCTGCGGCAGACCCGATTTCCGCCTGACAGCCGCCCGCAGCCCCGGAAATGAAGGCCCGTTCCGCAATAATCATTCCGAAGCCCGACGCAATATAGAGCGCCTGCACCATGGTTTCATCCGCCGTGCCGAACCTCCGCTGATAGGGCAGAAGCACCGCCGGAATGACCCCGCAGGCTCCGGCAGTGGGCGCGGCTACAATACGCTTCATGCAGGCGTTGCACTCGCCCATCCGCAGGGCCCCGGCTATGACCTCCGAGAAAAACCCGCCGCAAAGACTTCCGTCACCCGTCTCCTGTCCGTAACGGGCCATCTTCCCGCCGTCGCCTCCGGAAAGCCCGCTGTGAGAACGGTCCTCCTCCCGATACCCGGCGTCCGCGGCGGCCATGGTTTCAAACAGCGTGGACATACGCCGCCAGGAAACCTCTGCGCTTACACCCTGCTGCCGGCAGTCCGACGCCTGAATGCACTCCCAAAGGGGCAGTCCGCTTTCCGACGCCGCCTCCAGCATCTGCTCTATGGATTGAAATGTAATCATACATCCTCCTCCTGTCCCTCGGGAACATACCGCGTCACTCGCTGGATACCCGGCAGGCCCCGGATCTCATCCACAAGACTGTTGGGAATCGATTTGTCGCACTCAATGACCATAAAGGCATTCCCGCCCAGACTGTCCCTGGAGAGCTTCAGGGACGCAAGATTCAGACCCAGACTCGCCAGGCTGATGGTGATATGACTCACACAGCCGGGACGGTCGTTGTTGCGGATCACCAGAGTCGGATATTCCCCGCTGAAATCGCAGTCCATTCCGTCCACCTGGAAGACCTTCACCCGACCGCCGCCAGGGGAACACGCGCCTACTTCCAATGTATGCCCCTTGCAGCCCTTCATCCGGATCAGCACGCTGTTCGGATGGGCGTCCCGCAGGGTGCAGGTCCCGAACGTAAACTTCAGCCCCGCCTCCTCCGCCAGACGGAAGCTGTCCGGAAGCCGCGGGTCGTCCGGACGCATCCCCAGAAGCCCCGCAATCAGCGCCTGATACGTCCCGTGGCCCTTGCCCGTGGACGCAAAGGAGCCGTGCATCAAAAGCTCCGCCTCCACCGGCTTCTCCCCCAGAAGTGAACGCGCTACCCGGCCAATCCGCGCCGCCCCTGCCGTGTGGGAGCTGGACGGCCCTACCATAACTGGTCCCATAATGTCAAAGATATTCACTGTTTCCCTGTCCTCCTTACGCTGTGGCTGCTCATACCCACTTCCTGAAAACAACGGGAATTTTCCACAATAAAACAAAACTTGTTGAAAAACACCCTCCGGACCAAGCCAAAATCCACCCGGAGGCTTTATTTTTTGGCTTTCCGGCGCTTTTTATGAGGAAGTTTTCAACAGTCTGTCAAGAAAACTCAGAGATAATTCCTGCGGATTTCCTTCATCAAGGCCGCGCTGCTCTCCCCGCTGATGGAAAACAATGTCTGCCGGAACGTCACCCCAGGCCCGGCAATTTCCTTGATCCGCGCCGCTGTCATAGGCGTTTTCAGCTGCTTGAATTTCTCCAGAGACATATGGTATTCGTAATCCTTGTACCCGTCGCAGTCCCGCTTTTCCAGCCTCCCCGACGCGCGCCCGCAGGCCACGATTCCTACCCCGCTCTGATAGAGAAACACCAGATCGCCTTTTTGCAGACGTTCGATCTTCTCCCGCCAGCCCGGATAGTACGCCGCCGCCTTGTGTTCCCGCAGCATATCCTCATGATGCCCCATATTATTGGTACTGTCGGTGTTGAGAATGTAACTGCTCCGTTCCGCCTCCAGGAAACCTTCCAAAGGAGAATACATATTGAACTCGATGTAATGCTCACCCTGAATCTCAAAGACCCAGTAAACGATAGCGTCCACCAGCAGCCCGCTTTTCTTCCAGTACAGAATAGCCTCCACCGTCTTCATATCCAGGCCGTTGGTCATGATAATGAAGTGCTGCCGCCGGTTGAACTCCCTGTTTTCCAGAGGCGTGTCCAGCTCAAAGTACCCCTGATGTGCCAGCCGCAGTTCTTCCCCGGACGCGGTGTATTTCTGATAAAGCTCCTTCAGTTCCGGGTAGCCGCTGTTCCCGAAAATCTGTCCGTACCGTAAAACCTGCAATAAATTCTCCTGACTGCTCTCCCAGCGTTTCAGCTCGAAAAGATACAGGTCTCCGGCGCGGTCCAGGGCCATGATATCCGGTTCCTCCTGCCATTTCCGTTCGGTGAAAATGGTCATCAGGTCCTCGCCGTGGAGAAAATCCTGGATGTGCGTTGAAACCAGTTTCTCCAGATCCGCTTCCATCCAGCCGATGCTCCCCAATGAAACCCGGTTCACACGCTGAAAATCCTGTTTGTTTGAATGCAGCCGATATAACATAACAATCCTCCCAATCTCGTATCTGAATTATGAGATATCAGCCATTTCCAAATATTTGTACCCGTTTTCAGCGATATGATCTTTCCGCCCCTGCAAATTGTTGCCAAGAAGCAGCTCAAAGATTGCCGCTGTCCGTTCCGCGTCCTCCGGCATGACCCGAATCAGACGACGGGTCTCCGGATTCATGGTCGTCAGCCACATCATGTCCGGCTCGTTCTCGCCAAGGCCCTTGGAGCGGTCGATTTTGTACTTCTTCCCCTCCAGCTTCTTCACAATGTCGTTCTTTTCTTTATCCGAGTAGGCAAACCAGGTCTTGTCGCCGCAGTTGATCTCAAACAGAGGCGTTTCCGCGATATACACCCGGCCCTCCCGAATCAGGGTAGGGGTCAGGCGGTAGAGCATCGTCAGCACCAGGGTCCGGATCTGGAAACCGTCCACGTCGCCATCAGTGCAGATCACGACTTTGCTCCACCGCAGGTTTGCCAGATCAAAGGCCGCCATATCCTTCACGTGCCGGTTCTGGACCTCTACCCCGCAGCCCAGTACGCGAATCAAATCCGTAATAATATCACTCTTGAAAATATTGGCATAGTCGGCTTTCAGACAATTCAGAATCTTCCCCCGGATGGGCATAATCCCCTGGTATTCCGAATCCCGGGCCTGCTTCACGCTTCCCAACGCGCTGTCGCCCTCCACGATGTAGATTTCCCGGCGGCTGGGGTCCTTGGTACGGCAGTCCACGAACTTCTGCACCCGGTTGGAAATGTCCACGTTCCCTGACAGCTTCTTCCGGATATTCAGCCGGGCTTCCTCCGCTTTCTCACGGCTCCGTTTGTTCAGAAGCACCTGTTCGCAGATTCTCTCGCAGTCCGCCCGGTTCTCAATAAAGTAGATTTCCAGATTGGTCCGCAGGAATTCCGTCATGGCTTCCTGAACAAACTTATTCGTAATGGCCTTTTTCGTCTGGTTCTCATAGGAGGTCTGTGTAGAAAAATTACTGCTGACCAAAACCAGGCAGTCCTCCACGTCGGCCCATGTAATCTTGCTTTCGTTCTTCTGATACTTCCCCTGCTGGCGTAAACAGGCGTCAATTGCGGAAACAAAGGCCGATTTCGACGCCTTCTCCGGACTGCCCCCATGTTCCAGCCAGCTTGAATTGTGGTAGTGTTCCGTCACGCTGGTCTTGTTGGAGAAGCAGAAGGCCGCGGAGAGCTTCACTTTATATTCCGGCTTGTCTGCACGGTCCCGGCCGCGCTTCTCACCCTGCCAGAATACCGGGTCCGTCAGCCGTACTTCTCCGGCCAGCTCCGCCACGTAATCCGCAATGCCGTTTTCATAGACAAACTCCGTCTCCGCAAAGCTCCCGTCCTCTCCCTGATTCCGGAAGTGGAACCGTACCCCCGCGTTGACCACCGCCTGCCGCTTCATGACAGAAACAAAATACTCCGCCGGAATCGCAATATCCGTAAAAACTTCCAGATCCGGAAGCCAGCGGGTACGGGTGCCGGTTTTTTTCGCCTGACTCCGGGGTAAAGGCGTTTTCTCCAGCTTCCCTACGATTTCTCCCCGCTCAAACCGCAGGCGATACTCGTACCCGTCCCGCCAGACCGTCACTTCCATATACCGGGACGCGTACTGTGTGGCGCAGGAACCAAGGCCGTTCAGACCCAGAGAGTATTCGTAATTCTCCCCGCTGAGATTGTCGTACTTCCCTCCCGCGTAAAGCTCGCAGAAGACCAGTTCCCAGTTCCAGCGGCCCTCTTTTTCGTTCCAGTCCACCGGACAGCCCCGCCCCGCGTCCTCGACCTCCACGCTGTGATCCGCAAACCGCGTCACCGTAATGTCCCGCCCATGGCCTTCCCGGGCTTCGTCGATGGAGTTGGAGAGAATCTCAAATACCGCGTGCTCACAGCCGTCCAGACCGTCGGAGCCGAAAATGACGCCGGGGCGCTTCCGTACCCGGTCCGGACCTTTTAACGCCGATATGCTCTCATTGCCGTAGTTTTTCCTCATATATCCTCCATAATCAATCGTTCTTTGCATTATTTCAAGTATCTGTTCTACAGTATAACACAATCATTTTCAGCAAGCAAGGCCCTTTTCGTCTTCTCTGCCGAAAAAGTTCCTGACGCCCGTTCCCGTCCCCCTGACCTCGCCAAGTTTTTCCACCGTCTCCACAAGGTTTTGCACATTTTCCACGGAGTTTTCCACACCGTTATGTCAACTGTCTATCCGCCGGAAAAATACAGCTTCCTGAAAAAGCCCCTCAAGCCCTGCCCCGCAAGACCTACAGCAGACAAAAGGCGTCCAGGGATCAGCCGTCTGAAAATCTTGCGGATGGCCCCGGAAACCGGCGGCGAACCCGTAAGAGACCGCCAAAAACACCGTCAGAGGCTCACGCGCCCACAGATGATCGTCAAGAAACCGCAAATAACAGGGACGCTTTCAAAAAGTGCGGAAGTTTCCATTGACAACAGGGTAAAATTGCGGTATCATATTTTCAAAAGTGGTTTTCAATACTATATCACGGGGTGAATTATATGACTTGGAATATTGTCAGCGACAGCAGCTGTGATTTGCGCACCTGCGATTTCCACAGCGACGCCGTCCATTTCGAGCTGGTTCCCTTGCGGCTCCAGGTGGGCGCAAAGGAATTCGTGGACAACGACGAGCTCTCTGTCCGGGAGCTTCTGGACAGTATGGCCGGCGAGAAATCCGCGTCCTCCACGGCTTGTCCCTCTCCCGGCGCTTTTGCACGGGCCTTCGAGAAAGCGGACAAGAGCGTCTGCTTTACCATCTCCGCCAATCTCTCCGGAACCTACGCCGCTGCCCAGATGGGCCGGGAATTGGCCCTGGAGGAGCATCCGGAAAAGGAAATCTGCATCATTGACTCAAAGGCAACCGCCGGGGCCATGGTCCTCCTGATCCGCCGGGCCAAGGAGCTCATCGAGGCCGGAAACGAATTCGAGGACATCTGCGCCCAGCTCCGGCTCTATCAGGCGGCCCTGAGGACCTGCTTCACCCTGGAGAATTTCGACAACCTGATTAAAAATGGCCGTATGCGTCCGCTGGTGGGCACCCTGCTGCATTCCCTGGGTATCCACGTGATTGCCGACGCCACGCCTCAGGGGACCATCCACGTGGCCGGAAAAGCCCGCGGCGAGGCCAGGACGTACCATACCATCACCACCCTGATGCGGGACAGCAAGGACTGCGCCGGCGCTGAGGTCGTCATCTCCCACTGTGAGAATCTTACCGGCGCGCTCAAGCTCAAAGAATACATTCTTGCGGATCTGCCCGTGAAACGCGTGGACGTGATTCCCTGCCGCGGCCTGACCACCTTCTACGCCATGGAAAAAGGTCTGATTATAGGCTACTGACCAAAATTCCACACAAATCCGCCCCGGACGGCTGCTTCTCGTCCAGGGCGGTCCTTTTTTAATGCCCCTTGTGCTTCTCTTTCCGCTTTGCTTCCCGTAAGGCGTGCCGGCGGGCTTCTTCGGCTTCCCGTTCTGTACGGCTGCGGCGTTTCCGGGCTTCCTTCCCCGCTTCCCGCTGGAGGGACAACGCCTGCTGCGCCTTCGTGCCCAACCGGCCAGGCTCCACACACCGGCGGGCCTCCCGGCGCGCGCGCTTGGGATTCACACGCCGTTCCGAGGGTCCCGCAGACGGAATGCCCGGACTGAATGCCAGCGTCCGCCAGCCCGACAAAAGCCGCTCATATACCTGCCCGTCCCCCGGCTCCGCGCCAAAGGGGATCTTGCAGGCTTCGTAGCTCCCGCCGTTCCATCGTTCGTACAGGCATACCCAGAACGGGGCCTCAAACTGTACCGTAATCCTTGCATACCCGGTTTCCATATGCGTCCTCCTTAAAAATGGCCTTCGCGGAGAACGGACGACCTACGGGCTTTCCGGAATCCAGAAAACCGGCATAGTAAGGAGGGCTACTGATATTTCTTTCAGACAGGGGCGGGTCTGGGAAATACGCCCGGACTACCAACCGGGACCGTGTTTTTTTCCCCGCGCTTCCATCATAACGGAAACTTCCGGCCCCGTCAAGCACAGTCCTTCCCCATATTTCACCAAAAAACCGCCGGAACAAAAAACAAGGACCGCCCATCCGGACAGCCCTTGTCTTCTGATACTCTATCGAGAGGCAGCGCGCGGAGAAAATCAGGCGTTCTTCTTCTTGCCGTTGACGATGGTGGCAATGCCCTCAATCGCCAGAATCACGGCCAGAACGACCAGCAGCACGCCCAGGATGGCCTGCACGTAGGGACCCCAGTCCGCGCCGCCGTTAGAGATGGTGCTGATCTGATTCTTGGTGTTGATCAGCAGCGAGGCGATCGTGACAATCAGCATAAAGCCCATGGGGAAAAGGAACATCTTGTTATTCTTCCCGATGTTGCCCAGCCAGGTCGCCACTGCCAGCAGGCCCAGACCCGCAAGGAGCTGGTTTGCGGAACCGAACAGCGCCCAGATCTTCTCATAGCCGTTCAGACCCAGCAGAACGCCCAGTACCACGGTAATCAGGGTAGCTACATAAGGATTGGAGAGAACCTTCTTGTAGCCGGTGACGTTCTCGGGAGTCTCGCCCTTGCTGCCGTCCAGCCAGAACTCCTGGAACATGAACCGCGCCAGACGGGTAGCGGTATCCAGAGAAGTCAGGCAGAACGCGGAATAGGTCAGAACCAGCAGCGTATAGAGAATGTCGTAAGTACCGGGGATAGAATCGTCAATCATATGAGCCAGGCCGCCGCCGAAGATGGCAGTCGCGCCAGCAAGAGTCGCGTCGGGATTCTCGGCGTTCCACTTGAAAGCGTAAGCCACGGCGCACAGGGTCAGAATGGCCAGCACGCACTCCAGAAGCATACCGCCGTAGGCAATGGGCTTCGCGTCGGTTTCCTTGTCCAGCTGCTTGGAGGTGGTACCGGAGGACACCAGCGAATGGAAGCCGGAAATCGCGCCGCAGGCAATGGTCGTGAACAGCACCGGGAAGATGGGGTTGCCCTCGCCGGTGTCGGGATTGGTGATGACCTTGAAATTCACGGCAGCCATGCTGCTCATATCAGGCCGCGCCAAAACGACTGCCACCACTGCAAGGGCCAGCATTGCATACAGAAGGAAGCTGGAGAGGTAGTCACGGGGCTGGAGCAGAATCCAGACAGGCGTAACGGAAGCGATGGCAATGTACACGCCGCAGATCCACATCCAGGTGTGAGAAGACAGATAAATGGGGTGGAAGTTCATACCGATGGCGATGATGGCCACGATTGCCACGATACCCGCCACGCTTGCCACAGCCATAGGCGCGTTCCGGCGATAGACCAGGAAGCCGAAGACGATGGCGATCAGGATGAACAGCAGGGAAACCATAGCGACACGGGCGTTAGCGGTAGAAGCCTCGATGTTCACCGCGCCGCTCTCGTCGAAGGTCGCCCCGAAGGTGCCCGCCACGATGGAAGCGAACGCCGCCACCACCAGAATCAGGGTCAGGTAGGAGAAAATGAGGAACAGCATCTTCGCCCGCTTGCTCATGTTGACGGAGATGATCTCGCCGATGGACCGGCCGCCGTGACGCACAGAGGCAAACAGCGCGCCGAAGTCATGGACGCCGCCGAAGAAAATGCCGCCGATGAGAATCCACAGCGTGCAGGCCAGCCAGCCGAAGCCAGCCGCTCCGATGGGACCCGTGATGGGGCCGGCGCCTGCGATTGAGGAGAAATGGTGACCCATCAGGACAGGCGCGGGCGCGGGTACATAGTCGATGCCGTCCTCCATGGTGTGGGCCGGGGTGGGATGATCGCCTTCGCCCACGCCCCACTGCCTGCACAGCCAGCGGCCATAGAAAATATAGCCGACGACCAGCACAGCGACGCTGATAATCAGAAGTAACAGACCGTTCATAGTGACTCTCCCTTCTTATTTTGCCCTGGGATTGAATACGCGCTCCAGGGACTTGCGGACTTCCCTTCCTGCCGGGCTGGATTCAACCCGTCCCGCTGACAGCTCCACTACTGCCGCGCGGTACTCCATGAATCCATGCAGCGCAAACCGGAAGTTCTTCCGGAACCGCGTCCGCTTCAAGAGCTTTCGCGCCTCCGGCGTCATGGTCTCCGCCAGGACCACCAGGGTGACGAAGGAACACATATGCTCCTTGTGAGGCTTCACCTCTGCCCGTCCCGCCTGAAGAGAGCGGTCGATGAGAATTTGCAGGGCTTCCGCGTCCAGAGCCTGCGTCGTGTGAAAGTAGGCGTACTCATGCTGCTCCACGGCGTAAAATCTTTTGTCCCGGCGCACCAGGTAGTGTTCGTCCCGCAGGTAAAACACGGCCTCCGCTGGGAAAAAGCCCCCCTCTGTCTGGACATCCCGCTTGATATCGTAATGGCGGGAATAAGCGTTCAGCAGTCTCTCCAGCTGCTCCTGCAAACCCATGCAATCCTCCCTCTCGCTCGTCTTCAGGGACAGGCAAACCGTCCCAGGTCCACATTATACAACCATCCATCAGATTTGTTAAGGGGTTTTCGAAAAATTTGTGTACAATTTGTGAATGCCCCGGGAAAAATTGTGAGTTTTATAGAGGGAACTACCAAAATGAACGATCTGCTTTTAGACAAATTCACGATACAGACCCGAAAGCCCGCCAGGAGTCTTCAGAGGCAATTTCCGGCTGCCGTCAGTCCCGGAGGGTGTTGATCAGGTGCTTCATATGGATGCTCATAGCGTGCCGTGCGCCGGCCTCGTCCCGTTGAAGAAGGAAATCCAAGATCAGCAGATTATCGCTCAAAGCAATGTCCTGCATCTTCTGACGGTTCTTTGCAATCTGCATAATTTCGTCCACTGCGCCGTTGATAATGGGATACAGCCGCCGCATATATTCATTGTGTGACGCCTTGATGATTGCCCAATGGAATTCCTGATCTGCCAGAGGCCAATTTCCTCCCTCGGCGGCAATGCGCTCCACCCGGCGGGCCTTTTTGCAGATCAGCTCCAGTTCCTCATCCGTCGCCCTCTGACAGGCCAGGGCAACTGTAGCAGGTTCAAAAATCAGACGCATCTCGAACAGGTCCTTTGCCCGTACCCGTGAACGCACGCTGGCCAGCGCCGACAGGTCCAGTCCCGCCGCGGGCAGATTTTCCGCAACGAACGTCCCCTTCCCACGGCGGATCTCCAGCACCCCCTGCGCCACCAGATACGACACCGCCTCCCGCAGGGTTGTCCGGCTGACCGCAAGGGCTTCGCTCAGCTCGTTCTCGTTGGGCAGCTTGCTCCCCGGCGGGTACTTCCCTTCCTCTACAATCGATTCATACAGCCGCTTCGAGGTCTGCTCCGACAGCTTTATTCGCTTTCCTTCCATGTTCCCCTCTCCTTGTCCTCAGCGTAAAAATTGAACAAAAGCATTCCTGTTATTTTGAAGCCCTTTGCTCCGCCTTGTTATGGTTCTTATAATATTTCGGCTGAATTCCAAACAAACGAGTCAGACTTCTGTTTATTTTTTGAAAGACGCTGTGATTATTACTGGAAACTGTTATATTAAGCGCCCAACTCAAATCCGCGTGGATACTGTATTCCGATGAAACGCCATAGAAATTCACTTCATCACTAAACCATGTCTTCTGTAATTGATACGGTTCCAATAAATACTCTATCAATTCCATCCGCATTGTCCATTGAATATTTTCTGTTGACTTTTCGGATAAAATCTCACGAAATCTCTTTGGGGAAGCCGCAAATTTAACCTGATATAAAAACTGTGTATCTTCCGCTTTCCGGAATGCCATTTGAAATAAATAGTTCTCAAACGAACCCGAAAACAGCTGTCCGTCAAATTTATAAACCGGCGGATTTTCTCCCTCTGTCAGTTTCAAAAACAACACGCTTTCTGACCAATGGGTAGAAAACAGCATATATTCATTTATATCAATATCAAATTCATCTATGTAACGGAGATAATCCCTTAATATACTGTCAATATTGACTTCTGTATACCCATCCCATTCCTGCTC
>ERZ778514.2697-NODE-2697-length-10811-cov-4.237542_pt1 | contig 10811 bp, 8 predicted proteins | sample MGYA00510344_ERZ778514 | MGnify/ENA primary metagenome ERZ778514 (study PRJEB29527, sample SAMN07138968) | mouse gut metagenome | material: feces | host: mouse | place: China:Nanjing | collected 2016-01-25 ... | reverse complement strand
GCCCAGAAAGTGAATCGATATTGTTTGATGTCTTCGTCTTTAAAAACGATTGTAGTGTTGTACCATCGTCCTAAAACTTTCATGAGGCTGAGCAAGTCGGTCTGTTCGAAATAAAACAGATCTTCTTTCCAGGCTGTAAATTCATAAGGGTTCACTTTTTTTATTGTCATTCCGGAGTCGGAGTCATATTCAGCGTCCTGACCGGGCAGAAGAACTTCTTTTTGAAGCGATAGCGTATCTGTCAGAAGTACTTTCCCTTTGATTAAAGTAACATGTTTTTTTTCATTGGTGTAAGAACGGATGTTAAACTCGGTTCCCAATGCGCGCGTTGTGTTGGCATGATGTTTTACGATGAAGGGACATTTGGTGTTGGAGGTCACTTTGAAATAAGCTTCACCTTCCAAATGTACGGTACGTGTAGAATCGGTAAACTGCGAGGGGTAGCTTAAACGGCTTTCGGCGTTCAACCATACTTCTGTGCTATCATTGAGTATTACTTGGATACTTTTACCGCGTGGGGTAGTGAGCGTGAGTAATTCTGTAGCACGCGTGTGTGAAGTCTGTGTATAGTCAAGGATTTGAGTATGGATAGTTGTTTTTTTTCCTTTTTGGGTAGACAGGATAATGGGACGTGACTTGTTTTCCGAGTATGTGATTATGCTCGTTTCCGGTTGGTCAATGACATCGGCCAAAGATATTTGGGTTTCAATTTCTTGCGATTCTAGTTTGGGTATTTTTTTCATCTGATATAGACCGATGGACAGAACAAGCAGTAAAGATGCTGCGATTCCAATGAATTTCCAATAATATTGGATTCGTTTTTGCCGCTTTTTCTGTCTTATCCGTTTCCATTGAAGTTCTACATCAGGAGTGTTTTCTGGAAGCAGGCGACGTTCTGCTTCGCGATATGCGAGCAGGTCATCAAACAAGTCTTTGTTAGCTTGGCTTTCTGCCAGCCATTGTTGCAATTCTTCCGACGACCGCAACTCGGGAGTTGATAATGCGTAGACTACAAAGTCCGGTATGTTCTCTATTGGATTCATATGCTGGCTGTCTTTTTTTATTATAAATCGTTTTTTAAGTACTCAGAGGGTGATATCATGACTTCTTTTTTGAATATTATTAATACTTATTCGTAGTTTTTTTACGTAACAGCGATAAGGCTCGTTTGATATGTGTTTTTACAGTATTGATACTTATTTGGTTTTCATCGGCCACTTCTTTGTAAGTTCTTCCTTTTATAAAACACTCATTGAAAATGTGATGCGTTTGTGGAGGAAGCTGCTGTATGTTTTCCATAATTTGTTCGATTTTCTGTTCTTGCCTGATTGTCTCCACTATCGAGTTGGTATATATGTCGGATGCTAGGAGAAGGTTGAACTTTTTTTGCTCAGCCTCTTTTTTGCGTAGATAGTTTACACAAAAGTTTCGTGTCAGAGTATATAGCAAGGGAAGGGGAGAGTCGTCCCAAGTCAATTGGTCGTATTTCTCCCAAAGGTAGCAAAATACATCGTTGGTAATGTCGGCGGCGCTTTCCGTATCGTTGACATACCGAAGCGCGTAGTAAAAGAATTGCTTGTAATGTGTTTTGAATAGAATCTCGTAGTCTCTTTCTTTCTCCGTTTTTCTTTTCATGTTATTCTTCTACGCGGCTCACCTGTTTGATATTCTGAATCTTCTTCAAGTTGTTGCAGATTGTTTTCACATCTTCCACATCGTGCACCCATAATTGTATTTTACCTTCAAAGATGCCATCCTCGGTTTCTATGGCTAGTTTGCGGATGTTTACGTTGAGCTGTCTTGAGATGACTTGGGTTACTTCGTTCAGAAGTCCCATGCTGTCTATACCTTTTATATATATATAAACAAGGAAAGAAAGCTCTTTATGTGTATCCCACTCAGTTGCCAATATACGATTTCCATAACTGCTTTTCAGTTTGACGGCAACGGGACACTGGCGTTTATGAATGATAATCCGGTCGTTTTCGTCCACATAGCCTAATACATCGTCACCGGGAATGGGGTGGCAACATTCGGCCATAATATATTTCTTTTGCAGACTTTCTTCGGTCAGTTTGAGTATTTGTTTCGGATTGATTTTTTCTTTCTCTTGCGGCTCTTTCTCTTCTTGCGGTTTTTCTTTATTGCCGAAGGAGAAGGTGAGATACTTCATCCAATTGCTGGTTTGTTTTTCTTTCAGCTCATTTTTGTCTGCTTCTCCCAAGATGATAGCTTTACTGCCGATAGCCGCCAGCAATTCTTCTTCATTCTTGGCGTTGTGCAGCTTGCGTAGCTTTTCGATAACGGTTTCTTTCGGGCGGATTTCTTCTTTCTTCAGAAACTCGCTGAGAATTTCTTCACCGATTTTCTGGTTTGCCTTTCGTTCTTTGCGGAGAATTGCCGCTATCTTGGCACGTGCGCGGGCAGTGGTCGCAAATACTTCCCATTGCGGTTGCACACGTTGGGATTTGGAAGTAAGGATTTCCACCTGGTCGCCACTTTGTAACTTGTGGCTTAAAGGTACTAATTTATGATTCACTTTGGCGCCGATACAATGACTGCCGATATCTGTGTGCAGGGAAAAAGCGAAATCGAGTGCTGTTGAGTTCTGCGGCATGGTCTTCAGTTCCCCTTTCGGTGTGAATACAAATATTTCGGAAGCAAACAGATTCAGTTTGATAGTATCAAGGAAGTCGATGGCATCCGGTTGCGGATCGTCCAATATCTCTTTGATGGTCTTTAGCCATTTTTCCAGTTCACCTTCATCTTCGCTGCCGCCCCCTTCTTTGTATTTCCAGTGGGCGGCAAAGCCTTGTTCGGCCACATCGTTCATTCGTTCGCTTCGGATTTGGACTTCAATCCATTGTCCGTTGTTGCCCATCAAAGTGACGTGCAAAGCCTGATATCCGTTTGCTTTAGGATGGCTTACCCAATCGCGCAGGCGGTCGGGATGAGGCTTGTATATCTTGGAGATAGAGACGTAAATGTCGAAGCAATCGTTGAGTTCTTCTTCTATGTTGCGTGGCTCGAAGATGATTCGGACAGCCAGTAAGTCGTAGATTTCTTCGAAAGGAACGTGCTTGGTCTGCATCTTGTTCCAAATGGAATAGATTGATTTTACCCGGGCGAGTATCCGGTATTTCAATCCCATCTTGTCCAGTTGTGTGCGGATGGGAGCGGTGAATTCATAGAATACCTTGTCGCGTTCGGCAGCGGTAGCATTGAGCTTCTCTTCTATTTCTGCATATTCTTCCGGGTGTTCGTATTTGAAACTTAGATTTTCGAGTTCGGTCTTTATCTTGTAAAGTCCCAACCGATTGGCCAATGGGGCGTAGATATACAAGGTTTCACCCGCGATTTTGTATTGTTTATTGGGCAGCATGGAACCGAGGGTGCGCATATTATGCAGGCGGTCGGCTATCTTGATAAGGATGACACGGATATCGTTTGACATCGTGAGAAGTAACTTCTTGAAGTTCTCTGCTTGTGCAGAAGCTCGGTCGCCAAAGATTCCACCGGATATCTTGGTCAGCCCGTCCACAATTTGGGCAATCTTCGGACCAAAGATATTCTCGATATCTTCCACCGTATAATCTGTGTCCTCCACTACATCGTGTAGCAGAGCGGCACAGATAGAAGTGGAACCAAGCCCGATTTCATTGCAAACAATGCTTGCTACGGCAATCGGGTGCATGATATATGGTTCGCCAGAACGGCGTTTAATACCTTTATGCGCTTGATTGGCGAAGTTGAAAGCTTTCGTAATGATTTCAACTTTCTTGCGATGTTTAGTGCTGAGGTAATCATTCAGTAATTCGTGGAATGCTTGATTGATCATCTCTTCATCAGCTATTTCTTTGGGGGTCAGATTATCCATAATTGTTATCCTTTCACTTGCTTAGTTTTGCAAAAATAAGCAAATTTCCGAACGATGCAAGCGTGATGCCACTTATTTGTATATTTTCAATCGTTTTCCTGCTGCAATTTTCGTGCTGGATAGGCCGTTCCACCGCTGTATATCCTTAACGCTGACACCATATCTTCCGGCAATAGATGACAATGTGTCTCCACTTTTTATTGTATGATAGGACAATTTTCCCTTGCCGGCAACGGCTGTTGCCGCTTTACGTGTTGCAGGTGTAATATCTTTCACTGCCACTGTCTTACGGTTGCGGAACAATTCGTCGGCGCGGTGTGCATAGATGGTATCTTGTTTGTCGATAAAGTTGCTGATTGCTTCGATGGGCAATCGAAGTGTATAGGGCTTGCTGGCTCCCGGAATCATCATCTTCTTATATTGAGGATTCAAACTCTTGACTTGATCTAACGGCACATTACAAAGATCGGCAATCTGTTCGAAATGCAGGTTCTTGTTGACTTGCACCGTGTCCGTACTTGCCGGGATATTTGTTTCCATCGGGCAGATGTTATGGTCGCAATAGTAAGTCATCACGTAGTTGGCTGCGATAAAGGCTGGTACATATCCACGTGTTTCTTTCGGCAGATAATTATAGATTTTCCAATAATCCGTTTCGCCATTAGCACGCCGGATGGCTTTGTTGATAGTGCCTGGACCGCAGTTGTAAGCGGCTATCACAAGGTTCCAGTCTCCGTAGATGGCATACATCTCCTTGAGATAGCGGGCGGCAGCCCACGTAGCTTTTATCGGGTCGCGACGGTCGTCTACCAGGCTGTTGGATTCCAAGCCATAGATCTTACCTGTACTGATCATAAATTGCCATAGGCCGGAAGCTCCTGCACGGGATATGGCAGATGGATTCAATGCAGATTCGATGATCGGAAGGTATCTCAGTTCCAGCGGAAGTCCGTATGCATCCAGTGCTTCTTCGAAAATCGGCATATAGAAGTTGCAGGCACTCAGCATGAACGATACCTGATTGCGCAAGCGTCCTGCATACATATCGATGAATTTGCGTACAATATCGTTGTAGGGCATCTCCATGATAGCTGGGATACGTGACAGACGGTCGATATAAACAGAGTCGCTGAACAGGGGATTGATTTTCGCCGTACTGCAATCCTTGCCTAAGTCAATGTAATTTTTAGCTTTCCAGTCGTTCAGCAGACTGTCAAGAGGGTATGTCATACTTTTAGGCAGGTCGATGCTTTCTTTGCGTTCAGTTCCATTTTCACGAATCACTACATCTACACTTTGCGCTTTTACCTTCGACGTTTCCACTAGTAAAACAAAAATAATCTAACAATAGTTTACTAATTTCTTCATGCTTCAATAATAAGATCAATCTAAATTGTTTTTTTAAAATCGTAATACGCATTGTAACCCAACCGACTTGCTTTTTAAACTACTTGAGCGGAATTGATTGTTATTGTCGATAACGGTCGGTTCCACTTTCATGCTTAAGTCGGGAGTTATGTCGAAGTTGGACAACTCTGCATCTACATAAGCGTCGATGATAGAGATAAGGTAAACTCCGATAAATGCAAATATACTAAGATCCCGGTAACGCCGGAACATATCTTTTCTTCGTTTTAATGTATTTTTCAATTGCTCCTCATTGTAAGTAGCGTTGGGGGGTAGCAAATCTTCGTAACTTTTAGTATTCGGATTGCTGTCCATGATGTCCAGATAGGCTTGTGAATAGTCTTTGTACATCTTTCCGTTCCAGCTTAAGGCATAGGCGCAACCTGCGAACCCACCATATATAATAGGTAACTTCCAGTATTTACGATTGTAAATCTGTCCGCCACCGGGGAATACGACGGCAAGCCAGGTCGCTTTGGTGGGATTCGGGATAAATATTTTTTTGTTGATATCCTGTGCAGGTGGAACACTGTCTGTCTTGACAACGATAGATGCCGGCTGTTCTATCTTTTCCAGTTCTTTCTTGTTGACAGCATCCAGGCTGTCTACTATCTGTATCTTGGCTGCCGACAAGCTATCGATGGACGGGAGTTCTTTGGAGGGTATGATCCGGATAGAATCTTTTTTTATCGAATCCTCCACAATCGGTTTACGATGTCTGCGTGCGCGGGCTTTTGGTGCTTCTCGCTGCACGACGGTAGTGTCTTTTTGCACTGGAGTTACGGTGGATTGTGCAAACACATCAATCCCTGCTACCTGTAAAAGACAGAGAAGCAGGGTGATGACGAGTGACTGATATTTCTTACTTTTTCTAATCATTTACTTCTTTAGCGTGTCGAAGATTTCCATGATACGTTCCAGCTCCTCTTCGTTGCTGAAAGGAATGCTGATTTTTCCTTTCCCCTTTTCAGAGCAAGTGAGTTGTACCTTGGTGTTGAAAAAACCTGTGAGTTGTTGTTTCAGCAAGTTGAACTCTTCCGGAAGTTTGGCACGTTTGGGGGTTATTTTCCGTGTGCCGCTTTTCACAGCTTCTCCTTCGCTTAATGATTTAACAATTTCTTCTACTTTGCGGACTGAATATCCATGTTCTTGTATCTCTTCAAATATTTTAACTTGTAGCTTGGGATCGCCCAGTGAAATAAGTGCACGTGCATGTCCCATGTCTAACTGTTTGTTTTGTAGAGCCATCTGTATGGGAGCCGGCAATTTCAGCAGGCGCAGGTAATTGGCGATTGTTGTCCGGTTTTTGCCGATACGTTCGCTCAGGCGTTCCTGTGTCAGTTCATACTGGTCGAGCAGGTGTTGGTAGGCAAGTGCGATTTCTACGGCATTCAAGTCTTCGCGCTGGATATTTTCAATCAGCGCCATTTCCATCATGTTTTCGTCGTCGGCTGTACGGATATATGCGGGGATTGTTTTCAGCCCTGCTTTTTGCGAAGCACGGTAGCGACGCTCTCCGGCGATGATTTGATATTCGTCGTCCGACACTTTACGTAAAGTAATAGGTTGGATAATTCCGATTTCAGCAATCGAATCAGCCAGCTCCTGTAATGCCGTTTCGTCAAACTCACGGCGGGGCTGGTTGGGATTGACGGCAATCTTCGCCAACTCTATTTCATTAATGGAAGAAGAACCTTCGGTTTTCACATCATCCATAGAGAGCAAGGCGTCAAGTCCGCGTCCTAATGCATTTCTTCTTAGTGTTGCCATATCTTCTTCTTTTATTTATTTCGGTTGATAATCTCTTTGGCAAGAGCTAGGTGATTCTTGGCACCGGTAGAGTCCGCATCGTAAAGGATGGTCGGAATACCGTAGCTGGGAGCCTCGCTCAGTTTGACATTCCGTTGAACAACGGTGTTGAACACCAGTTCTTGAAAGTGTCTTTTCACTTCATCGTAGATTTGATTCGCCTGACGCAGGCGTGAATCGTACATTGTGAGTAGGAAACCTTCGATTTCCAAGGCCGGATTCAGTTTTGATTTGATGATTTTAATGGTGTTCAGCAACTTGCTGATACCCTCGAGAGCAAAATATTCGGCTTGCACGGGGATAATCACAGAGTCGGCGGCTGTCAGGGCATTGATAGTAATGAGCCCCAATGAAGGCGAACAGTCTATCAGTATATAGTCATATTCTTTCTTCAAAGGTGTGAGCACTTCTTTCAGAATCTTTTCGCGGTTTGGGAGGTTCAACATTTCAATCTCTGCTCCTACAAGATTGATGTGCGAAGAGATTATTTTTAAAGAATCAATTTCAGTGTCGAGGATAGCGTCCTGTACGTTAGCTCTGTCAATAATGCATTCATAGATAGTGCATTCCGACTGCTTGATGTCTACTCCCAGGCCGGAAGAGGCATTAGCTTGCGGGTCGGCATCTATCACGAGTACCTTTTTTTCGAGTGTAGCAAGCGAAGCTGCGAGGTTAATCGTAGTCGTTGTCTTTCCTACACCACCTTTTTGATTGGCCAAAGCAATAATTTTTCCCATATTCTCTAAATTTATTGGCAGCGAAATAAGTGATAAATCCTTAGAGCGCCTACGAAAAAAGAGAAACTTTGCAATTTCTGTTGATAAGTCACCTGTTTTGTTAATAACTGTCGGACGAAACGGTTGCAAAACCAAGGCTGGTTCCTCATCTACTTTTCTCTTTGTGAGCATGCAAATATACATATTTATATTGGATATTTATTTCTTTTTTTGCTCGCTTGCAGAAGATTAAGATTTGTAAACGGGTGAGAGTGGAAAGATACTTTTCATCTGATGAGTAGAGGGTTTGGCGATACGGCTTCTTTTTGCTATTTTTGTGCGGATATTAAAAAGGAAAGGATTGAATATATGGAAAATGAAAAGCCGTTGATACTCGTATCGAATGACGATGGCGTGATGGCCAAAGGTATTAATGAACTGGTGAAGTTTCTTCGCCCTTTGGGGGAAATTGTAGTAATGGCACCTGATTCCCCACGTTCGGGCAGCGGTTGTGCGCTGACGGTGACGCAGCCTGTTCATTATCAACTGGTCAGGAGAGAAGTAGGATTGACGGTCTATAAATGCACAGGTACACCGACCGACTGTATCAAATTGGCACGAAATACTGTGCTCGACAGAATTCCGGATCTGGTAGTCGGCGGTATCAACCACGGCGATAATTCGGCTTCAAATGTGCATTATTCCGGTACAATGGGAGTGGTGATTGAGGGTTGCCTGAATGGAATTCCCTCCATAGGCTTCTCTTTGTGCAACCATGAGCAGGATGCTGATTTTAACGCAACCGGCCCTTACATCCGCAGCATTGCCGCGATGGTACTGGAAAAAGGACTTCCCGCTCTGACTTGTCTTAATGTGAACTTTCCGGATACAACTGATATAAAAGGAATAAAGGTCTGTGAACAAGCTAAAGGGCATTGGGGGAATGAATGGACTGCTTGTCCCCGTCTGACCGACCCGAATTATTTCTGGCTGGCAGGTGAATTTACTGACCATGAACCCGAAAACGAGAAGAACGACCACTGGGCACTGGCAAATGGCTATGTGGCTATCACTCCGACTACCGTTGATGTGACGGCATATGACTTTATCGACGAATTGAACAAATGGATAACGGATAAATGATAATGGGGGAATGAATGACATTCTTTTCCTCATTCTTTATTCTTCATTATCTGTAATCTATTAAATATGAAGTATTATCTGATTGTCGGCGAAGCATCCGGCGACTTGCATGCATCCCATCTGATGTCTGCCCTGAAAGCAGAAGACCCGCAGGCTGATTTCCGTTTTTTCGGGGGCGACCTGATGGCTGCTGTCGGCGGAACAATGGTTAAGCATTATAAGGAATTGGCTTATATGGGTTTTATTCCTGTGTTGCTTCATCTGCGCACCATTTTTGCAAACATGAAACGTTGCAAGGAGGATATCGTTTCCTGGAATCCTGATGTAGTAATCTTGGTAGACTATCCGGGATTCAACCTCGATATTGCCAAATTCGTGCATGCCAAGACACAGATACCGGTTTACTATTATATTTCTCCGAAGATATGGGCATGGAAAGAGTACCGTATCAAGAATATAAAGCGTGATGTGGACGAGCTTTTCTCTATCCTTCCTTTCGAAGTGGAATTTTTTGAAGGAAAACATCAGTACCCTATTCATTATGTAGGCAATCCTACGGTAGATGAAGTTACTGCGTATCAGAAAGCATATCCGAAAGACTTTGAAGAATTTATAGCGGAGAACCAATTGGATAATAAACCGATAATCGCCCTTTTGGCGGGAAGCCGGAAACAGGAGATAAAGGATAATCTGCCGGATATGTTGAAAGCTGCTTCCGCTTTTCCTGACTATCAGCTTGTCCTGGCGGGTGCTCCTTCCATTGCTCCCGAATACTACAAGCAATACATAGGTGATGCGAATGTGAAAATCATTTTCGAACAGACGTATCGTCTTTTGCAACATGCGGATGCCGCTTTGGTCACTTCGGGGACGGCGACTCTTGAGACGGCTTTGTTCCGTGTTCCCCAAGTCGTTTGTTATCATACTCCTATCGGGAAAGTCATTTCATTCTTGCGGCGTCATATTCTGACGGTAAGATTTATTTCATTGGTCAATTTGATTGCCGACCGTGAAGTGGTGAAAGAGTTGGTGGCGGACACGATGACCGTGAAGAATATGCAGCAGGAATTGAGGAATATTCTTGAAAATGAAAAGTATAGAAAACAGATGCTTAAAGAATATGAGTATATGGCAGAACGGTTAGGTCCTGCCGGTGCTCCCCGTCATGCGGCACGTGAAATGCTAGCCCTGTTGAAAAAATAACTTTCTTTTTCTGAATAAACGTAAAGCCGATGCAATATTTGCACGGCTCTTTTATTTATAGTACAGAAGGTTAAAAAAGAAAGGAAAAACGATATGAAAAAAATTAAGTGGTTTTTAGGTCTTTTATTGCTGGCATTAGTGCCGATGTTGCAGTCATGTGATGATAATGACGGTTATTCGATAGGAGATTTCAGTTGGGACTGGGCGACGGTTCATACAACCGGTGGCGGAGGGTATTATTTGGAAGGTGACCGTTGGGGAACGATTGATCCGGTTAGTACTTCTATTCCTTGGTATAAGCCTGTAGATGGCGAACGTGTAGTGGCATTCTTCAATCCTTTGTATGATGTGGAAAATGGTGTTCAGGTGAAGATGGAAGGGATTCGAGATGTGCTGACAAAAGAAGTGGAAGAAATGAAAACCGAAGAACAGTCCGAGGAATTTGGGAACGACCCTATCGTGATTTATGAGGGGGATATGTGGTTGGGTGGAAAGTTTCTGAATGTTATCTTCCGCCAGGATATTCCCCGCTCTGAAAAACATCGTATCAGTCTTGTACAAAACCTGATTGGTGAGGAAGAACCGACACCTCTAAAAGTGGCGGAAGACGGTTATGTATACTTGGAACTGCGCTATAATACGTATGATGACAAGAC
>ERZ778514.2677-NODE-2677-length-10860-cov-4.942249_pt1 | contig 10860 bp, 11 predicted proteins | sample MGYA00510344_ERZ778514 | MGnify/ENA primary metagenome ERZ778514 (study PRJEB29527, sample SAMN07138968) | mouse gut metagenome | material: feces | host: mouse | place: China:Nanjing | collected 2016-01-25 ... | reverse complement strand
AAGTCATTAAAGTAAGGGATAATTATGATAGAAGCAACAAAAATTAAAGAATTAAAGGGAATCGGTGAAAAGACGGAAAAGCTTTTTCAGAAGATAGGAGTCGACACGGTGGGAGACTTGATCCGCTATTATCCGAGAGGCTATGATGTCTATGAGGAGGCGGCGCCTATAAGCGATCTTGAAGAGGGCAGGATCATGACTGTGACGGGCGCCATCTACGGGAAAGTACAGGTAAGCGGGACTCCGAGGCTGCAGATTACAACGCTGCATGTGAAGGATCTTACAGGGACGTTGAAGGTGATCTGGTTTCGTATGCCTTTCCTTAGAAATACACTTGCCGGAGGCGGAGTCATCACGCTTCGGGGGCGGATCGCAAGCCGGAAGGGCGGGATCGTCATGGAGCATCCAGAGATTTTTTACCCTTCTGTAAAATACGAGGGAAAGCTGAATACTCTGCAGCCGATCTATGCCCTCACCACGGGGCTTACCAATAATGCGGTGATCAAGGCAGTGAAGCAGGCTCTTGATAATCTGGATCTGTCGGCGGAGATGCTTCCGTCAGAACTTCGGTTAAAATACGGACTTGCAGAGTATAATTTCGCTTTAAGAGGGATTCATTTCCCGGAGGATAAGGAAGTATTCTACCATGCCAGAAACCGTCTGGTGTTTGAAGAATTCTTAGAGTTCATCCTTGCCATCAGAAAGCTGAAGGATGGAAGCGACAGGTTAAGAAATGAATACATGATGGAGGTTCATCCGGAGGTAAAAGAGTTTATAGAAAAGCTTCCTTTTACTCTTACGGGAGCGCAGCAGAAAGTCTGGAGAGAGATTGCAAGAGATATGTCCTCCGATACGGTCATGTCCCGGCTGGTGCAGGGAGATGTGGGCTCTGGAAAAACGATCGTGGCGGTGCTGGCTTTGATGAATGCGGCGCTTAACGGCTTTCAGGCAGCGATGATGGCGCCTACAGAGGTGCTTGCAAGGCAGCACTACGAATCCATCACAAAATATTTTGAAGACTATGGAATACCTGTCAAAACGGTGCTTTTAACCGGCTCTATGACAACGAAGGAAAAGCGCAGGGCATATGACCGGATTGAATGCGGGCTTGCAAAGGTGATCATAGGAACTCATGCGCTGATCCAGAATGCAGTGAATTATGATAATCTGGCTCTTGTCATCACAGACGAGCAGCACAGGTTCGGTGTCAGGCAGCGGGAAACATTTGCGGAAAAAGGAGGCGCGCCCCATGTGCTTGTTATGAGCGCGACGCCCATACCAAGGACGCTTGCGATCATCCTGTACGGCGATCTGGATATCTCTGTCATAGACGAGCTTCCGGCAGACCGGCTGCCCATTAAAAATTGTGTGGTAGATACCGGCTATCGGAAGACGGCGTATCATTTTATGAAAAAACAGATTGCGGAGGGAAGACAGTGCTATGTCATCTGCCCGATGGTGGAAGAAAGTGAGAGTCTGGAAGCAGAAAATGTAACGGATTATGCAACAGCTCTGAAAGAAGAGCTGGGAGAGGGAATTGTAGTCGATCATCTGCACGGAAAGATGAAGCAGAAAGAAAAAGATGCGATTATGGATCGATTTTCACAGAAAGAAAGTCATGTCCTTGTCTCGACCACGGTTATCGAAGTGGGAATCGATGTTCCCAATGCCACGGTGATGCTGATCGAGAATTCCGAGCGTTTTGGTCTTGCGCAGCTTCATCAGTTAAGAGGCCGGGTAGGGCGCGGAAAGCACCAGTCCTACTGTATCTTTATGAGTGGTTCGAAGGCGAAAGAGACAAAGGAAAGGCTTGATATTTTAAATAAAACGAATGACGGTTTTAAGATCGCAAGCGAGGATTTAAGACTTCGCGGACCGGGCGATCTGTTTGGCATTCGTCAGAGCGGCCTTATGAATTTTAAGATCGCAGATGTGTATCAGGATGCGAAGATCCTTAAGATGGCAAATGAAGCAGCAGACTGGCTTTTGAAAACGAATCATGAATGGTTGAAAAAACTTCCAAAATATGAAGAACCTTCTAGTGTAATAATCTGAATCCTCCATATACTATGGTTGTAACAAAACAAAAGGTTACAAAGTTACAAAAAGGAGGAGAGTAAAAATGGCAAATCGTTCATCTAACAGAACAGCCGTACCTGAAGCAAAGGGTGCACTTGACAAATTCAAATACGAGGTTGCAAGCGAACTTGGAGTACCGTTATCAGACGGTTACAACGGAGACCTGACATCCAGACAGAATGGTTCTGTAGGCGGATATATGGTTAAGAAGATGATTGAGCAGCAGGAAAAGCAGATGGCTGGCAAATAACACGTAACATGTGAGAAAAAGCGCCTGACGGCAAATAATAACCGTCGGGCGTTTTTTTCATAGATTGAAGGAAAGTCAGGCCGAAAGAGAGCCGCTGTGAGCGGGATATTATGCGTTCTGGATTAGGACTGTCACGGTAAAGGTATCTTCGGTATAAGAGATATCCAGAGTGCCGTTATATTTTTCCACCATTTCCCGCACATTTGACAGGCCAAGACCGTGGGAAGAAGTATCTTCCTTATCAGACTTTAGCTGTCCATGCTGTTTTGTGATCTCATTATTTTTTGAATTGGCGATTTCATAAGTAAAGTATCCGCTCTCCGTCACCCGGGCCTTTACGGATATACGCCGCTCCTCTGGATTTTCAATCTTTTCAGAAGCTTCGAGAGCATTGTCCAGAGTATTAGCAAAAAGGCAGCACAGACTGATGGCATCGATTCCTATGAGTTTATCAAGGTCGATATGGAAAAAGCAGTCAATGCCCTGTTCAAGCGCCAGATTATATTTGGAATTGAGCACGGCATTGACGATACTGTTTTTACAGAAGAAGCGGCTTTGTGCCGTTAGCTGTGCTTCCATGTCTTTCATGTAATGTTCGGCTTCCTCTTTACTCCCGGAGTAGAACAGAGAATGGATGACACTCAGATGATTGTTCATGTCGTGGCGGATTTTCCGGATCTCTGCCTGATTCTGTTCCAGCTCTTTATAATAGCTTTTCTGGAGCTTCAGATTTTTCCGCTCCAGATTCTGCTGGATACTGATGACAAAATATTTTGCGAGAGCAACACAGCCCAGGTTGGTTGCGAAGCATGCAAAGGCAGCGGGCCACATCTTGTAGGTATCCTTGGGCGTAAAATAGATACAGGTCGTGATATTTACTAAGGATGCCAGACAGATGATATCTAAGAGCATCCAGATCTTATCGTTAAACAGCCGCTTCATCTGGCTTAAATATTTTTTGAATATTTTGTAAATGCCCAACCAGATCAGCAGATGCAGGATGGGGTCTGCGAGGGAACAGAAGATATCTATAGCCGTGGACCAGCCAAGCCAGGTGCCTGTCACTCCCAGTATGTCAAGGATAAAGAAGTTCTGACTGACCATCAGCGGATAGAGGACTGCAACAGCGGCCAGTCTTTGCCAGATGCTCCCTTTAAATGCAAGCAGCATCATGACGGCAAGCCAGATGAGATCCAATGTAATATTAAAAAAGTCATTTGGAAAAATAACCATACAGGTACATGTAGTGCAGGAAAAGTAGATAATGATATCCCAGATCCTCCCAAACTGTTTATCTGCAAAGAGGGAGAGGATTCGGAAGACGAAAAAGCCCTGTACAAAGGCCAGTGTATTGTCAAAACAATTTAAAATAAATGATTGATCCATGTCATTCTCCTTTTACTGAAGCAGCAGGCGGGCAAAAGCAATCTCTAATGCCTGGCGGTATGCGCGGCTTACGGGAAAGGTATGCGTTTTGCAGATGCACCCGTCCTTTTCCAAAGCGGTAACAAAATTTAGATTCACCAGATGCCGGTTATGGCACCGGACGAAATAATCTGGAAGGTCTTTCGCCACAGTATCAAGCTTCCCATAAAAATCAAGCTTCTTACCGTCTTCCAGAGAGAGCGCGACCTTTCTTTTATCGCTGGAAAAGGCGACTATTTTTTTCATGGGGACTTTATAGGTCCCGGACTTATTCTCCAGAGTGAAGGACTGTTCCGCGCTTTTTCCAAGCTCCTTCAGCGCCTGCTCCAGTACGCTTTTGATCTTCCGTTCTTCATATGGTTTTAAGATGTAGTGAAAGGCGTGGACCTCATACCCCTGAAATACAAAGTCGGGATACGCTGTCACAAAGATGAGAAGGGTATGGGCATTCTGCCGTCTCAGGGCTTTGGCGGTGTCCATGCCGTTTAAGTCTTTCATCTCTATATCTAAAAACAGGATATCAAGCCATTGTGCTTCCGGTTTCTTTATAAAGGCCTCGCCAGAGTCATATTCGAAGATCTGGTAGTCTATGCCCATTAGCTGCAGTTTTTGCTCCAGAGAAACGCGAAGGCTTTTTCGCATGGCTGCTTCATCATCACAGATACCGATATTTATCATACAAAAGTCCCCTTCTTTAATATGCTGTATTCAAAGCGGCGCAGGAGCCGAAAATGCTTATGTATGGGAAACTGCGTTTTGATCAGTTCCTGCAGCCAAGGTTATTTTACAGAAGAAATGCGGTTTTGTAAATGTGGTTTTGCTCCTTTCGGTACAAACGTTACAAAATCAATGCCAAACATGACATTTTCCGAACTGCGGTCTGAGGGAGATTTCTCTATAATAGAACCATAACATAAATGCAGGGAGGAGATCATTATGCTGAAGGTAAAGCATTTATCAAAAAGTTATTCATCAGGAAATCAGATATATCCGGTACTGAAGGATGTATCTCTGGAGGTTGGAAAAGGAGAATTTGTGGCTGTCATGGGGCCTTCCGGTTCGGGAAAGACAACGCTTCTTAATTGTATCTCCTGCTTTATTCCTCATGAGGAAGGGGAGATTCTTCTGGCAGATAAGGATATTTCCAATCTGAATGAAAAGCACCTTGCCAGAGTCAGAAACCGTCAGATGGGATTCGTTTTTCAGGATTTCATGCTGTTAGATGGTTTGAGTATTTTTGAAAATATCTGTCTTCCACAGATCATTGCCCATCGTCCGGTGGTGCAGATGGAGGAAAAGGCAAAAAATATCTGCCGGCTTTTCGGTATTGACAAGATCATGGATAAATATCCTGCGGAGGTGTCCGGCGGGGAGAAGCAGCGAACCGCGGTGGCAAGGGCGCTGATGAACCAGCCTTACGTGATTCTGGCGGATGAGCCGACGGGGAATCTTGACAGTAAATCCTGCAAGGCGGTCATCGATGCATTTATGCAGGCAAAAAAGGAAATGGGAGCAACTATATTCATGGTGACTCATGACAGCTTTGCGGCCTCTTTTTGCGACAGGGTGGTCGTATTAAAGGACGGACAGGTATACGGGGAGCTAAAGAGGAAGGGAACCAGACGGGAGTTTATGGATGAGCTTCTTGATACGATACGGACACTGGGAGGTGACGGCGATGACGATGAGTAGCATTACGGCGAAGCTTAGAAGGAAAAATCAGGACCAATACCGTCTGCTTGGAATCTGTATCTTTTTATCCGTGCTTTTAGTCTCTTCGTTTACCATAATGTTTTTCTCGCCCTCCATACAGGAATTTCTGCCGCAGGGCGGGGATACAAGGAAGCTGATGTGGCTGATGCTTGGCGTGGTATCGGTGGGGTGTCTGATCTTCACCCTTTATGGAAGCAGCCTGTTTTTCAGGAAGAAGAGCAGGGAGTTCGGAGTGATGCTGGCTTTGGGGCAGGAAAAAAGGGAGCTTTCCCGTCAGCTTTCGAGGGAGCTTGCCGCGGTCGTGGGGAAATATGTACTTTCCGGCCTGGCGCTTGCCATACCTGTTTCTTATCTGATCTGGAAGTTGTTCCAGATGATGGTGATCAGTACAGAACGGCTGCGCTACAGACTGGGAATCGCGGGAGCGCTTGCAGGACTTCTCTTTGCGGCGGCGCTTTCTGTGTGTATCCTGATTCTGGGGATTCGGTTCATCCGCCGGGCTAATATTATGGATATCTTAAATGCCAACCGGAAGACAGAGATGGTACGGGAGATAAAGCCATGGTATGGAAAAGCGGGAGCGGCCCTCATCGTTGCAGGACTTTTTCTCGCCATGGCAGTTCCGCAGCTGACGGTCCGGCTGTTTAAGCAGGGGATGCCCGGAATGTGGAATTTAACCTATCTGCTGGCGCTTTTAGGACTGTATATGGTCATCTTAAGTGCTATCGGCCATTCAAAAAGGGGAAAGCATCCGGAAAAGTACTATAACCATATCATCTCTACCAACTTGATGCGCTTTACCGCAAGACAGACGACCAGAAATATGTGTGTTATCGCTTTGCTTGCGTTTGTGATGGTAACATCGGCCTTCTGGGGAGTGATGTATTATTTCAGCGCCATAGAAGGCGGGATGGATGCGCCTTATGATTATTCTCTGCATTTCCCGGCAAAAGAAGAACAGATCGGACAGGAAGAGATCGAGACGCTGGCAAAAAAATACGATGTGAGTCTCACCGATTATGAAGAGTCTCAGTTATTGAATCTGATCATCCGCTATACGGGAAGGGATATGAATGACCAGAAGCAGTATTTTGACGTGGAGTATGAAAAAATGGCTTCTTTCATATCGGCTTCGAATCTTGAGCGGATCTTGGGGAAATCTGTTTCTCTGAAAGCAGGAGAGTACAAGACGGTCACTGCCGCAGACTTTCGGGAGGCCATCTGGGTAAGTGCGGACTGTCTGGATGAAATTACAGATCCCGTCACGGGAGAGAGCATGAAGCCGGAATTTAAAGGAACGGTGGAGTTCGACAATCTGGCTGTTAACAACAGTCATCCTTTTACTTTTGTTCTGTCCGACGAGGATTATGACAGGTTCGAAAAAGACCTTGCCGATGACTGGAAGGAAGATCACATTTTCTTTAATACAGCGGATGTAATGGAAACATATGGTTTTGCGGATGCGGTGAAGAAGGAATATATCTCTCGGGCGACGTCTCTCTCGAACCATTATGGTCTGTACGATGCCCATGAGGAAGAGCTGGCTTTGGCGGCGGGCAATGAGTACAGCTATGCCGGAGAGCTTGACCTGTCAGCGGATAACCCACAGATTCTGGATGAGTGGAAGTATTCACCTTTTTCCAAAGTGCTGCTGCAGGCGGGGGCTATGGAGCTTACGGCAGTATTTGTGCTCCTTAGTATCTATATCTCCGTCATATCACTGACAGCAGCGGGAATCATGAGCTATGTAAGAAGCATCACGATCGCGGTGGATAATTGCCAGCTTTTTGAAGACTTAAAGCGTCTGGGAGCGAATAATGCTTACAGAGAACGGGCGATCCGGGTACAGCTTCGCAGGATCTTTGCGTACCCTGTGGCAGCAGGATGTACAATAGTTGCTGTATTCTCTCTGTTTCTGACATATTTTAACGATATGAGGATTCAGGTTTTTGAGGTGAAAATGCTGCTGATGGAGGTGTTGCTGATGATAGTGATCGCAGGAGTGATGTATGCAGTGTACCGGGTGGCATATAGTAGAACGAAGCAGATTGTGGGGATTGGGAGATAGGACGCGAATCAGTGAAAACTGTCCGTATCGTCCTGCAAATATGACGTGCCGGATTACTGGGACATTGGTGAAGTGTTTGAACGATTGGTTGAGGATGTATATGAGAAGACGGATGTAATAAAGGGAATCTTTGAGGTGTACCATTCATGGATGGCAGAGCGGATCTTGAATTTTAACTCCGATCTGTATTACCAATCAAGAGAATATATAGCAGTCTGCTATAAGGAAGGGGAAATTCTGACCTGAAACAAGCGGAAAAAGAGATGCCGAAGAATTAATCTTCGGCATTAGTGCTTTCTGGTCCATCTTTCCCATCTATAAGATAGTCGTAAGACACATGGAATACTTCTGACAGTGCTTTCAATTCCAGATCTGTGACATATCGTTTATTAGTTTCAATTCTTGTGATCACATTTTTATCCATATCGTATCCGGCAAGCTGCAGCAGGTAGGCTAAATACCGCTGGGAATAATCGTTTCGCCTGCGAAGTTCGATCAACTGCTGGCTGATGAGGTTCTTCTCGCCGGTCTGTGCCCTTGGTCTTGGCATAATTCATCATCCTCCATATGCAAGATTGTTTGTTTGTCTCATTTTTTGCACCATGATTATTGATTTTACCAGTGAAAACATGTAGAATCGGTTGTAAAAGTGAGACGAACAGGTAAAAACTTAATCAGAAAACGATAAGTATCATATGGAGATGTAAATAAGCGGCCGGAGCATGAATAAAAAGGTTACTGTTTAGAGATAATCTGCGAAGAAGGCGTTAATATCCGTTTTGAAAATATGTGCCAGAGCAACAAGCTCGCTGGCTTTGATGTTCATTCGGTTGGTTTCCAGCTTGGCATAAGTACTTTTGGATATAGGAATGCCTGCAAGGTTCAGCTTTGCAACTACCTGCTCTTGTGTCAGGTTATTTTTGTAACGAAGCGTCTGGATGCTTTTTCCAATATCCAGGTCGGGTCTGATTTTTTGCATGATGTGGTCTCCTTTGTAAAATAATGTTTCGCAATAACGAAACTTTGCTTTGATTTTACAGGGTATGTATTTTGCAATGTTTCGTAATAACGTATTATTGCCGGGAAAGAAGGAAACTATGCGCCAAAAGGATATGGAGAGATTTGCTTTTTTATATTTGTGCGGCCAGAGGGACAAAAATCTGCTGGCCGGAGAGGAAAGAATGACATTTCAGGATTTTGACAGACTGGTTTATATTACAGATGTTTTAGGGCTTGACCAGATGAATCTGGAGCTCTGGAATCGTTTTTCGCCGCAGTTTAAGGAGCAGTTTGAGACATTGGAGGGGCTTCTTAAGGAACATTGCAATAGTCTGGGACTCGGAGGATATGAAGATGATATACAGATTCATAATAAGTGGTTCGTGGACTTTTGTGAGAACGCCCCGAGTGATGCGTCAAGAGAGTTTCTGGTAGATATATTTGATGTTTTCCATGAAGAGGAGTAAAATACCGGATGGAGTGTCCGGCGCCGTTTTTGGAATCTGGCTTTTTAGGGTGGGATTTTGGAGAGCGGCAACCTGAAGTTGCGTAATAGAAACTGTATTTTGGTGGCGTGATACCAATAAAAATAGTAAATTTGATGTGAAAGGAGGAGCATGATATGACATTTGGAGAAATAAATAAAAGCTGAGAAGGGAAGCCCACTTGTCATTCGTGATGCGGTGTGGCGGTTTTTTGTTTATCCAAAGCAGGAAATCTTTCGATTGAAAATTATTGTCCAAGACTGCATAAGCGAAATATGTTTGATGTTTTTCATGAAGAGGAGTAAAATGTTTTATATATAAAGTGATGCAGGAGTAAAGAATAAAGTCGGAGGTACAAAAGATGTTGCCGGAGAGTGCGAAAAATAAAATAGAGCAGATATGGCTTGATGTGATAGCGGGAGGCGTCTCGCAGCCTACAGAAGTAATAGAGCAGCTAACGTATCTGATGTTTGCGAAGCAGTTAGATGAGATGGAGGCTGATATTGAGACTTCAGAACTGTTATCAGGGCAGAAACAGGAGCATTTGTTTGGTGAGTCGGATGAAGAACAGGCGGTGCGGTGGAGAAACTTTAGAAAATTGGAGGCAAGGGAGCTTCATGAAGTTTTCTCACAGAAGGTATTCCCTTTTATTAAATCCGTGAATAAGGACAAAGATTCTTCTTTCTCGCGTTTTCTGTCCGATGCGATATTTAAGATCAATGAGCCGCTGGCATTACAGAAAGTAGTTTCGGGATTGGACGATCTGTTTGAGCATGATATTAAGGGTCTGGATATGCAGGGAGATCTGTATGAGCATATGCTGGCAAAACTGAACTCAGCAGGCCGGCTTGGCGCTTTTAGGACGCCGAAGCAGATCAGGGATTTGATGGTGAACCTTATGCAGCCGACGGTTGATATGCTGATCTGTGATCCTGCTTGTGGAACAGCCGGGTTTTTGATTTCCTGCGCTGAATATATACGGAGCCATTATGAAAGAACAATGTCTGACGTGCAATGGAAACATTATCAGACTTCTTTGTTTACAGGTTATGATACAGATGCTACCATGTGCAGATTATCCTGTATGAATCTGATGCTGCATTCTGTCAGCAATCCGAAAATAGAGAAACGGGACAGTGTATCCAAAGATTATAATGAAGAGGGGACCTATCATTTAATTCTGGCAAATCCTCCGTTTAAGGGGACGTTGAATAAAGAAAATATCAGAGATCGAACAGAATAGCTATGATTTATCTATCAATAAGTATAAAGAGATTGAGTATGTGGCGAAGGAGTATCCACCAACAAGTGAAATTATAAAGGATATTGAAGTTCGGCATCAGAAAATCGGAGAACAGATCAATATAATCAAGGAGCTGCTCAATAAAGATTGAAATACATTTAACTATAAAATTTAGGAAAGGGGAAGCAAATTCGGATTCATATGGATGAATGGAGGTTGTATGGAATAGAGAATACGGCACATATCAAAGATTTTGTGATATAGAATGGGTGTTCTTGACAGAGACAGAGTGGAATGATATTATATTAATGTAAAGGCGCTGCCGATAGACGGTTAGCCTGAAAAATGTTAAGTAAAAAATAACCGCTCAGTTGTCAGGCTGTCTACTTGACAAGGGGCATATCACTGGAGGCGGTTATTTTTTGTGTGAATTGCTATTTCAATCAATGGTGTAACCAAGACCAAAACAGCTAATGCATAAGCTAATAACTGTAATAAAACTTTCAATGGTTAACATTGGTAAAATCTTCCTAGATATAAATCGAGCGGTCTCGGAAACTCTTTAAGCCCGAATTTCCGCTCTTTTTTCATGTTCTTC
>ERZ778514.2663-NODE-2663-length-10900-cov-4.264454_pt1 | contig 10900 bp, 8 predicted proteins | sample MGYA00510344_ERZ778514 | MGnify/ENA primary metagenome ERZ778514 (study PRJEB29527, sample SAMN07138968) | mouse gut metagenome | material: feces | host: mouse | place: China:Nanjing | collected 2016-01-25 ... | reverse complement strand
CAAAAACGTGGCACAGGAACTCCCAATGGACCAGATCGCGGGACCGTAATATATCCCCGCCGGGCATAAAATACATGGTCGTGGTGGCCATATAGTAAGTATCGCCTACCCGAATGATATCCGGGTCCGGGAAATCGGCGTGAACGGCTGGTTCAGGATTCCGCGCCATCATTGGATATTCCGCGGGTTCCGAGGCCCTCCAGAGTGAATGAGGCCAGATTGGAAATGCCCTCGCCCCGGTAAGTGAAATACAGCGCCTGCACGCCGTCTGGAATGGCAATCTCCGCCTGGAAGGTTTTCCATTCGTTGGTATGGCTTACGGGAATCCCGCCCAGGACCGCTCCATCCCATTGGGTACGGACCTCGTAGACACCCGCGCCGCCTCGGACTTTTACCGATATCCGACAGACGCCCTCGCAGCTGAAATATTTGAAGCCTGCCGCCGCGCCGTCCCGCAGGTTGGCAATGTGGGCAAAGCCTTCCATACCGTCCGGAGCGTCCTGGGTGATGCGGGGAAAACGGCAGTCCATCCAGTCACCGGGGGAACCAGTGGTCAGGGCAGGATGGCGGCAGTACAGATTGCAGGCGATATGGGCCGGATATTCGCCCCGTCCTTCCAGAGGCCCGCCGTTGCCGCCGCAGGAGGTCAGTTCCACCTGGGGAATCGTCCCGTCCGAAAGAATGGCCACCGGCTCCATGCACCCCTGACGGCTGAAGTTGGTGCCGTTGGTATGGCGGTGATAGAAAATATACCATTGGCCGTTGATCTGCTCCAGACAGCCGTGATTGTTTCCGCCGTAAAACATAGGCTGCCCGGCGGGTTTGTAGGTGTCAATATGCAGGTCGCAGTTGCTGACAATCACGCCGCCGTAAATAAAGGGCCCGAGGGGAGAATCGCTGAGGGCATAGCTGAGCTCATGGTGATGGGTGGTGGAGTAAATAAAACAGTACCGATCCCCCACCTTCCGGATAGAAGACGCTTCAAAGAATGGAAAGTCCTCGAAGCTGGTTCCTACGGCATGGGACGCGCTGGGCACAACGGTGACGGGTTCCTGCCGCACAGTCAGCATATCCGGTTCCAGCACTGTGACCATAGCGCCCTTTCTGCTGGTATCTGCGGCGGGGCAGAAGCCTGTGTAAAGATAGACCGCGTTGTCCTCAAACAGCACGCCGGGGTCAAACTGGGGCGGGTCTCCCGGTTTTTCTCCCAGCCGGGTCCCGTCGGGATGATGGACGTATCCCAGGAACTGATATCGTCCTGCCGGGGTGTCGCAGACGGCTACGGAAATGACGGGCAGCTGGTCCAGAACGTAATAGAGATAATATCTTCCATCCGGCCCCTGGGTCACGTCGGGGGCAAAAAGCAGCAGGTCTCCGTCCGGATTGGCGGGGTCGTCGGCGCGGGTGTAGGTCACGCCCTCATAACGCCAGTCCGCCAGATCGTCCACCGGCGCGGACCAGCAGACATAATCGTTCAGGCAGTAGTTATAGCCGCCGAAACGGTCGTGGGAACCGAAAATATACACGCGGTCCCCGAACACATGAGGCTCTCCATCAGGAATGTACTCCCAGGAGGGCAGATAGGGATTGAATCCTTGCTTTTTCATAATGATTCCTCAATAAATCCGATAATTTCCGCTGAGGGCCAGAAACGCGAAGAAATAGAGGCAGTTGTCGTAATACCGCCGGGGGCCTGTGCGGAGAGGGGTCTCCCAGAAACGGCGGACACAGGCTTCTGCCCAGAGACCGTCCGTGACAAGACTGGCGGCGGCATTCACAGCGGTGATGGCCACGGGGTGCAGCGCCGGAAGAGGCAGGACGGTCCCATCTACTTCATAGACCGCCCGGTCATGGTCCCGGACTGTCCCGCAGAAGAATTTTTGCAGACGCCGGGCCTCTTCTTCCGCCCAGGGAGTGCGCCCGAACCAGACGGCGTCCAGGGCAATGTTGAAAATGGTCCGGTAAGCGTCGCTGTAGTACCAGTCGTGACGGCCTCCAAAACGCGCCGGGTCGGTCTTTTGCGGGCGGCCTTCCATGTCGGCGTACTCGGCGCAGAGCCCCGTCTCCGGATGGCAGCATTTGACCCAATATTCCCGGCTGGCTTGGGCGGCCCGCTTCCAGAAAGGACGGTCTTCCTCATTGGCCCATAACGCGAACAGCTCGTAAAAATGGGGCAGATGGTAGCTGGGGTCGGAAAAATCCTCCTCGGTAATAAAGCGGATCAGATGGTTGGACGGGTCCCACATAGGCCGTCCGCCGCTGCCGTCTTCCCCTTTGTGCAGGCAGGTGTGCAGCAGTTCCCGGGCCTGGGCCTCATAGTTCAGCAGACCCTCGCCGTTTCCCCAGCGATGGGCGGCGAAAAAGAGCGCCATGGCGAAATATTCCTCCCCGTCCGGCGCGGCGCCCCAGGCATTTTTCCGGCCGTCCAGACCGCAGCTCCAAGCGAAATATCCCGCGTTGGGGCCTTCACTCAGGTACATATATCGCTTCGCCCATTTCCACAGCCGGTCAAACTTTGCCTTCTGGTCCATCTGGACGCACATCATCATGGCATAGCTCATGCCCTCCGTGCGCACATCGTGATTGCCGGTGTCTTCAAAGCAGGCCATATCCGGCTCTACAGGACGGTACAGCCGCTGTTCATCGCCGCCGCAGAATATGGCGTCAAATATCGTCTTTGTCCGATTCGTGATCTCTTCGGGGGCATAGCCCAGTTCCGCAAAGAGATTGGGGTATTCTTGCGTATAATTTGTTTGTTCTGTCATAAAACACTCCGTTTGTCAGGATGGATTCTGTTTACCCGCGGTTTCCTCCAGATTCCGGAGGACGGGCATCAACGCTTTGCTGATGGTGTAGATCATCAGGATGGGAAGAAACAGGATGCTGAACAGCCGCAGAGGGGTATTCAACTGTGTAATCAAGATAAATTCGGCCAGCAGCGCCGCCGTAAGAAGCAGACTCCGCCGGAGGTCATAGAGGAAAATTCCTCGTGCGTTGGACAATCCCGCCAGAAGGCCGTTTTTGTAGCGGGCTTCCAAGGCAAAGACATAGAGAAAGTGCATCAGAAGCAGAATCAGAACCGCAATTCCCGCAATCAGCAGGCTGGTGGAGTCGCCGATTTGCTCTTCAATCAGCTTGACGTCCATCCAGACGCTGCCCAGGCCCGCCAGGAGAATCAGCGACAGCGGGACGCCGTGCTTCAGATTTTTCACGAAAGCCGTCCAGAACTGGGCCGTCATGCTACTTCCCTCCCGGTCCTCCGCCATCTTCAGCGTCACCGAAAACGCCGCGATGGTGGAAGCCCCCGCCGTCACAATGGGAAGACAGCCCAGCAGCCAGTAAAAATTCAGAATCAGCAGATTGGTAATCCGGGTCCCGGCGGCAAGAACCGGTGAATCCAGGCGCATGGTACGACCTCCTTTACTCTGCCGCGCCCGGGGACGGAGAGAAGGGGGAAATTCCCTCCATCCCCGGCGGGACAGGTTCGCGTTATTCCTTTACGCTGCCCAGTGTCAGGCCCTGCACGAAATACTTTTGCAGGAACGGGTACAGGCAGATGATGGGCAGCATGGTGAGAATCGTTGCGGCGGCGCGGACGGACGTGGGCGTGACCGCACCGGCAGCGTTTTTCATGGCTTCCGCGCTGGTGCCCTGGTTCGTCACCGAGGACAGCAGCTTCATCAGTTCGTATTGCAGCGTTGTGTATTTCTCGCTCATGCGGTTGTAGAGCATGGCGTCAAACCAGGAGTTCCACTGGCCTACCGCGCAGAACAGGGCGACCGTGGCATACACCGGTTTGCAGAGGGGGGAGATGATCTTGACGAAAATCGTGGTATAGCCCGCGCCGTCGATCTGGGCGGATTCTACCAGACTGTTGGGAATGCTGTTGGTCATGTAGGTCCGGATCACCAGCATATTGTAGCAGCTGATGGCTCCGGGAATGACGTAGACCCAGAAGCTGTTGGTCAGACCCAGGGCCTTATAGAGCAGGAAGACCGGAATCAGGCCGCCGTTGACATACATGGTGATGACCCAGAACATGGAGAGAGACCGGCGGAAGATAAACTCTTTCCGGCTGATGATGAAGGCCAGCACCGCGTTGAGGAACAGAGAGAGCAGCGTTCCGACCACGGTCCGGGCTACGGAAATTTTCGCGCCGGTCAGCAGGTTCTCTTTTTCCAGGACGGTGGCAAAGTTATTGGTGGTCCACAGGCGGGGCCAGATGTGGATGCCGCCCCGCAGAGCGTCCGTGCCGTCATTGAACGCCACCGCCAGCGTATTGAGGACCGGATACAGCGTGATAATCACAAAGAGGACCATGATGATGGTATTGAAGAACGTAAAGACCTTATCGCCGGTGGTGGGCTTGATCTTTTTTCCTGTTGCTTTTTGAGCCATAAATCACAGCCTCCCTTCTTAAAACAGCCGCTCTTCGCCGGACCGCTTCGCAATCTGGTTGGCGGCGACGATGAGGATGATGCTGACCACGCTCTTGAAAATACCGGCGGCAGTACCGATGGCGTAGTCACCCTGGCTGATGCCCCATTTCAGAACGTAGATGTCGATGGTCTGGGAGACGCTCTGCACCAGGCCATTGCCCAGCAGGTACTGGACCTCGAAGCCCGCGTTCAGGACGTTGCCCACGTTCATCAGAAGCTGAATCATGATGATGGGCCGGATGCCGGGAAGCGTTACCGCCTTGATCCGGTCCCAGCGGCCCGCTCCGTCAATCTTGGCCGCCTCATACAAAGAGGGGTCAATGGCTGTGATGGCGGCTAAGTAGATGATGGCGTTCCAGCCGGTCTCCTTCCACACGTTGGCAAAGACCACGATGCCCCAGAAAAGTTGGGGGTAGGCAAAGAAGTTCAGAGGCTGGTCCAGGATGTGGAGCCCTACCAGAATCTCATTGACGATGCCGCTGCCGGAGAGCATATCATGGAGGATGCCTGTGACGATGATCCAGGACAGGAAGTGGGGCAGATAGGAAATGGTCTGCACCAGTTTTTTCCCGTTTTTGCTCTTGACCTCGTTGAGCAGAATCGCAAAGGCAATGGCCGTCACAAAGCAGAAGACCAGATTCAGCACGCCCATGCAGATGGTATTCCGCAGGGTGCGCAGGAAGGTCACGTCGCCGAACAGCTGGGCAAATTTCGCAAAGCCTACAAACTCAGAGCCGAACAGCCCGTTCTTAGGTTTGTACTCCTGGAATCCGATGACCCAGCCGCCCAGGGGGACATAGTAGAAGATAAAGCCAAACACAAAGAAGATGACCGCCCAGAAAACCAGGACTTTCTGTTCCCTCATCTTCTGCCAGAAGGTCTTTTCATGCCGGGCAAGAGGAACTGTCGTGCTTTTTCCCGCCATAGTTCACATCCTTTCCGGAGAAACGGGCAGGAACTACCCGCTTCTCCCTGTCATGTTCTCCCGATTTGGAAGAGCGGGTTTATTCGTATTTCGCCGCAAGTTCCAACCGGGCGTCCAGTTCGGCCTGCATCTCCGCCAGGAAGTCCTCAGGTTTGGCGGTGGCGTAGGCTTCCAGATACTCGTTCCAGGCGGACTCAAAGTCGCTGGAAAGGACGACCTTGGGCAGATACTCATGCTTGATCTCGCCCATCCGGGTCCAGGCCACGCCGCCGGGAGTCGCGGTGGTCATATTGTTGGAATGGGAATACATGGGATACCAGGGACCGGGAATCTCGTTCGCGCCGATCATCTGGACATGGGTCTTTACTCCGTAGGCGTCAAAGCAGCGCTTCACGTCGTCGCTCAGGGCGTCATAGAACTCGTTGGGCTGGAATTCCGGACGGGCCGCGTTGATGCCGTCCTGGTCCATGCCGGTGTAGGCGGGGAAGTAGCTGTAATCGCACAGATGGCTGGCCTTGTACCCGGTGTCGGCGGCGTTCATGCGCTGTTCCGGCGTTCTGTAGAAAAGGCCGTTCTCGTCCACCATATAGTCCACGTCCTTCACTCCCCACCAGCGGAGGGTATGCACTTCCGGTTCCATCAGGTCGCTGATGAACTGGAGCGCGCCAGGCACGTCCTTGCAGCTGACGGTAATGCCCAGGCCGTTGGCGCTGTTCATGATGGAGCCGCCTGTAAACCAGCGGTTTTGGATGCCCTTGTCAATGGTGATGCCCAGAGGAACATAGTCGCAGCCCTTCTGATTCAGGCCCGCCTGCTTCAGGGCGTCCGTCACAGTATAACCGAAGTTCCAGTACTGGTCCACCATGCCCAGGACCCGTCCGGTGGAGAGCTTGGCGATATATTCGTCATAAGTCTGGGTAAAGGACTCCGGGTCGATTATGCCCTTTTTGAACTCCTCGTTGAGCTTGGCAAAATACCGCTTGGCTGTGGGCGTGGTGTTGTAGTCCACGATTTTCATGTTGTCGGTGTCCACGATGACGGAGCCGTCGTTGGGATAGCCGTCCAGGAACTCCGGGGGATTCTCCAGGCAGAAGTACCGCCAGTCGTCGCAGAGGATGGTATAGGGAATATTGGGGGTACCGTCCTCCATGGTGGGATTGGCGGCCTGATAGCGCTCAATGAGGTCGAAAAACTCGTCCAGCGTCTCGATCTTGGGATAATCGGCCCATTCCAGAACCCGGGTCTGAATCCAGAATGCCTCGTCGGGAGTTGTGGTAGTGGCAACCTCGTTCACCCGGTTGAACTGAGGTATCCAGTAGATATGGCCATCGTCACGGCGGACCATATCCCACTGCTGCTCACTCCAAAATTCCTTGATTCTGGGATAGTCGTCCCAATATTCATCGATCGCAATCAGTGCGCCCGCGTCATAGAGCTGCTGCATGGCGTCAGAGCCATCGATGAAGTCGGGATACTCGCTGCCGGCAATCAAGGTGCCCACTGCCTCGGAAGCCGTCTGACCCGTCAGCCAGTTCAGCTTGCACTTTGCGCCGGTGATCTCAGCGATTTTGGCCTGAATCTCATTGTCGCTGTTGATTTCCGCGCCGGGGACCGCGAAGAAGGCGGTAAACTGCTTCACGCCGTCCTCTTCCTCTCCTCCTCCTCCGCCGCAGGCCGTCAGTGACAGCATCATCAGTACTGCCAGGAAAGCTGCTATTGCTTTTCTCATGTCCAATATCCTCCTCTTACTGTTTTTGACGGAACGTCTCCCGCCGTGTCGCCTAAAATTATGAAGTTTTTTTGAATTTTTCTCAATCCGGCAAATTTTATAAGAAGCAGGGGTAAATTATAGCTGGCCGCAGAACACGACCAGCTATTTTGTGCATATTCACGAAAACATAGCGCCTATTCCATGTGCATCTTGCGGTAATTGGAGGGTGTGCAGCCCTTTGCGGCAATAAAGCGTTCAATAAAATAATCCAGATCCTGGTAGCCTACCGCCCGGGCGACGGTATAGACCTTGTCACTGGTGGAGATCAGCAGCATGGCGGCCTGCTCGAGACGGATGTTGTTCAGATAATCCCGGAACGACACGCCGTATTTCTTCTTGAACATCTGACCCAGATAGGCGCTGTTGACATAGTATTTCTGACTGAGGCTCTTGAGAGTGAGATTCTGCGCGTAGTTCCGCCGGGCCTCCTGTTCAATCTGCTGCAAAATATCCCCGCCGTCTTTCTGGAGGGATTGCAGATAGTCCGCGTACTCCTGCATAAAGGAAACCAGCTTGTCCGGGTCGGTGCGCTCCTGTCCCAGAAGATTCTTTTGCAAATGCTGGAGCAGTTCCTTTTGATTCACGCCCTCGTCCCGCTCGCAGGCCAGCCGGACCATCCAATAGAGCAGATAGTCCATGTTCAGCCGCAGCAGCTCGAAGTCCGCCCCTGTCCCGATGGTCCCGAATACCGCTCCTACAGCCTCCCGCATTCTGGCCTTGTCGTTCTTCTCAACGGCCTGAATCAGCGTATCCAATGCCGCCGCGCTGACGCCTCCTTCCCCGGCGTTCATGCCCGGCTGATAGAACTGCACCGGCGCGGGATTGGACAGATACCGGCGCATGGTCTGTAACTGCACCGCCGTCTGATAGGACCTGCCCAGCCCGGTGATATGCGGCACCCGCTCCCCAACGAACAGCGTCACAGGAGATTGCACTGCTGTCTGAATCTTCTGCTGCATCCCATAGAGAAAATCCTCTTCGCTCCCGCCCATCCCCGGGCAGAAAATCAGGCCCACGCCGCAGCAGTTCCGATCCGGGGGCGCGTTCAGCAGATGGTCTTTCCAGCCGCCCAGAATCTCCCGGCATTTTGCGGCCAGCTCCCGGCGGTAATCCCGAACCTGCTTCGCGGACACCCTTCCGCCGGTCTGCCGCAGGATGGAGACATACCGGACGCTCCCCGTCAGTTTCAGCCGGGATTTCACAAAGGCGATGGTCTTGTCGTCATACTGCTCCTGCAGCAACGCCAGCAGATTCTGGGCCAGATACGCGCTGCTGTATACCTCGTCCCGCATTCTGCCCTCACTGTTCCGGCGGCAGCTGGCCCGGACCTTTTGCAGCAGTTCCGTGAGCTGGTCCGTCATGACGGGTTTCAGAAGATAGTCCATGCAGTCATATCGAAGGGCCTGCCGGGCATACTCAAAATCACTGTAGCCGCTCAGAACCACAAAATGCGCGTCTGAAATCTTATCCCGCCGCAGAATCTCCAGCAATTCCAGTCCCCCCATTACCGGCATCTGGATATCCGCGATAATCAGGTCCACCGGGTGCTTTTTCAGAAACGCCAGAGCCTGCCTGCCATTGGACGCCGTGCCTGCAATCGTGAAGCCCGCCGCCTCCCAGTCCACCAGCACGGAAAGCCCTTTGGTGATGAACGGCTCGTCGTCGACCAGCAGCGCTTTCAGCATCGTTTCATTCTTCATCCCGCGCCTCCTTCAGAATGATGGTGATGGTAGTGCCGATATTCTCCTCGCTTTCCACCGTGAACCGGGCCCTTCCGCCGGAGACCTTTTTCAGCCGCAGACAGGCGTTGATCATGCCGATATGTCCCCGCTGTTTCAGCATCTCAATATCCGCCTGATTCATCCGCTCTTCCAGAAGCTCCTGCTGTTCCTCCGGCATCCCGACCCCTGTGTCTTCCACCTCCAGCAGCGCCTGCCCGTTCTGACGCCGGACACGGACGAAAATCCAGCCGTGATTCTCCTTCCGGGAAACTCCGTGGAGACAGGCGTTCTCCACAAAGGTCAGCAGCGACAGCTTCGGAATCTGGAGTCCCTCGCAGCCGGGTTCCACGTCGATCCGGTAAGAGAACCGGTCCCCTAACCGGTAGCGCTGTAATTGCAGATAGGCTTCCACACAGCGCAGTTCGTCGCTCAGGGGAATCACGTCCGCGCCCCAGTCTACATACTGCCGCTCAATATAGGCCAGCATCCCGATCATTTCCGCCGTCTTCTTCTCGCTCTTCAAAAGACTCTGCATCCGAATGCTTTCCAGAACGTTGAACAGAAAATGAGGGTTGATCTGACTCCGCAGCGCCAGAAGTTCCGCCTGCTGCCGGGCAAGGTCAATTTCCTGTTCCCGCAGACGGCTCTTGTACACAGTCTCTATGAGTTGGTTGGTGCGCCGGGCCATCTCGTTGTAGGTCCCCATCAGCATTCCAACCTCATCCTGCCCCTGTACCCGGTCCAGCAGGGGCATCACGCCGTCGTTCGCATTCCGGACGGTGGCGGTCAGAAGCTGAAGGCGTTCGATGAAGGAGCGGTTCAGATAGGAAATAAATACAGTGGGCAGAAGCAAGTTCAGCAGAGCCAGCAAAAGCAGCGGGAGCCAGTGCTGTCGTATAAATTGGCCGAGATTCATGTTTCGGTCCACGGCGTAGATCTCCAGACGGCAGCCGTAGAGGTCCAGAGCCTTGACGCCGCTGCTTTTTTGGGCCAGTTCCGGCGGGGTCTTCTCAAATGGCGTCCAGGGTTCTGAGGACTGCACATTGGAACAGACAAGCTGGCCGTTCATGCAGACATACAGATCCGTCTCGTAGTTCGCTGACTGAATGTCCTGTTCAAGCCGCAGATAGTTTATGTCGATTTTTACTGCCTTTTTCATGGGGTCCCACAAATAATAATTCATCCGGCGCACAAGGGAAATCTGACGCTGCCCGGAAACGCTGACGGTACGGCTGTCGTCATAGTTGGTCAGCAGCAGGATGTTCTGGCCGGACTCCTGCAAAGCCTGATACCATGCCTGTTCCGGGTCCAGCTGCCGGAAACAGCCGCCGTTCAGGATGGACTCGTTTCCGGCGCAGATCGTGATGGCGAATTTCCCGTCCCGCAGAGAGTCGATGTACAGAGAATCCGCCAGCAGCTTCCGGTAGTCGTTGTAGTAGTCCAGCGGCGTCTCAAATTCCGTGTTCAGAAATCGGTTGATGTACTCGTTGAGATAGATATTCTGCGCAGTCCCGGCGGCGTCCTCCACGGTGCTGGTCAGATAGTATTCCGCCGCACTCAGAGAATCGTGACGGGCTGAATCCTGCTGGTAAGCTGCCAGCATCCAAAGAACCAGGCCGTCCGTAATCAGCAGCGGAATCAAAATGCAGAATACAAACAGACAAACCAGCTTCCTGCCAATCGGAATGTCGTTCAGGCGTGTGATTACCCACTGCCCCGGCAGCGTTGTTCGATGCACTCTCACAGGCATCCCCCTTATCATTTGTTTGCAGGCATTATAAAACACGATGGTTCATGTTGTCAACGCATCCCATATAATGCCGCTTGTATTCTGCACAGCACGCGGCATTTACTTTCACGGCAAAATCATTCTGTCAGAGAAATCCGAAGAGAGCCAACCGCCGCGCAAGGTATGAATACGCAGAGCCGGGAGGTAAAAGAAATGGCAGAAAGTACATACAATGTCGGCATTTATTGCAGACTGAGCAACGATGATGACAGTTCAAATTGGTATACAGGTAAAAGTCTTTAGCCGACACCAGAG
>ERZ778514.2656-NODE-2656-length-10927-cov-4.341795_pt1 | contig 10927 bp, 10 predicted proteins | sample MGYA00510344_ERZ778514 | MGnify/ENA primary metagenome ERZ778514 (study PRJEB29527, sample SAMN07138968) | mouse gut metagenome | material: feces | host: mouse | place: China:Nanjing | collected 2016-01-25 ... | reverse complement strand
CCCGTACGGAATCCTGCATCCAATACAGAAGCCACAGGACGGCATTTTCTCCAACAGTCCTTTTGAATTCTGCATCCTGGGTACAAATCCGACGGCGGGGACGGTTTGCGGACCGGAAAATTTCATATAAGCACAAAAAAAGGGAGGCGTCCGGAACACCTCTCTTTTTTGCTGGAGTCACATCAGGGTATATACCCAGGCCAGGGCTACGACGGACGCGCCAAGTATGGCCCAGAGAAGAGGCGAAAGCGCGTGCCATATGCGGGAGAAACGGCTCTGGGGCACACCCGCGTAATTCCGGGCGATACGGCGGGCCTCATCCACCAGATCCCTTGCGGTTACACCCTGCCCGGCTGCGTCGTTGCGGACAAAAAAGATTGCCTGTTCAAAAAAGCGCTGGTCGGGAGAGTCTACGACCACCACCCGTCTGGAAATACCTTTCACCATAGCTGCAAGCCTCCTGTGATATGGAATATTTCCAGTTTTCCTCATGAGCCGGAAAAATATACCGTGTTCTCCCTACGAAAATAGCCCCCGGGAAGCCGCCGGACGTTTTTCCTGCTTCATGAGAGGCCATTGTCAGACCGCCCGCGCGCCGGAAGCAGGCCGGTAGAGAACCTGAATGGCACAATCGTCCCGGAGCTTTTCCCGGCGGACGCTTTCGTGAAGAATCAGAGAGGCCAGGATCTGCGGGTCGTCGCCGGTCCAGCCTGCCAGAAGGTCCAGGAGCCATTCGTCTTCACCGGGGTCCGCCGCGCCGTCGCTGACCATCACCGCGAAACTGCCCGGGTCCAGAGGCGCCCGCGTAATATCCGGCGCGGCTGGACTCTCCCGCAGACCTGCCGGAAGCGAATGCCCTGTGATCCGCCGGACAACACCGCCCTTTTTCAGATAGCTGGGAGCCGCGCCGAATTTGTAGAACGCGGCTTCACTGGCGGCAGGGTCGTATACGCAGAGGTCTATCGTCGAGAACGTGCCGGTTTCCGCACTGCGGAGCGCCATAGCGGAATTCAGCGTTTTAAGGGCGGCGTCGGGGGCAATGCCGGCTTCCAGAAATTGCCTCAGCAGACGGCAGGTCATGGCGGATTCCTTCCTTGCCGGTTCGCCGCTGCCCATGCCGTCGGCCAGAAGAAGACACCAACGGCCCTGCTCTGTCTGGAAAGCGTCGATGCTGTCCCCGCAGACCGTCTCTCCCTCCCTTGGACGCACTACCGCGCCTACCTGACACCGCGCTCCGCCGGATACCGGCACGGCTTCCTCTGCCAGTCCCGCCGCTGTCGCACTCAGAAGCTCCGAAAGCTGCGCGTACTGTCCCCTCGCGCTCCGGCGGGTGGCTTCCAACTGCCTGCGGTACTGGCGGCGCAGCAGAAAGGCGGATAATTCTCCGTTTACCGCCGCGATAAAATCCGTCAGATGAATGCACCGGCCGGAAAAATACTGCGGGAAATCCTTCGGCAGTACCCGGCCGCGTTCCAGAAGATAGGGCGTGGCGTCGTTCAGGGCGTTGAAGGTCCCTGTATATTCTTTCTGCCAGCATAGATCGCAGATGGCGCAGTCCCGACAGACCTTTTCCGCGGCCCGGTCAAAGATAATCGCCGGATTTTCATCCCCCGGATTGGGCGCGCTCTTTCCCAGACTGTCACACAATTCCCGGAACGCGCCCGCGGCCCGGTCCAGCTGCGTCCTCCAGCGCTGGGCGGTCTCCGACGGCTCACGTCCCCGGCGCGGATTCTCTGCCTGCCGTCTTTGCCCCTGCGCGATTCCAATGGCTTTCCGTTCCCGCTTGCCCCCCAGGACCCGGCGGGGAATCAAAAGAAACAGCGCCATGCCCGCGGAGGCCTCCGGAAGCAGGGGAAGTATGCTCCCGCCCCCTGCCAGCATCGCCGCCAGAGTCCCCGCCAGAAAGCCCAGCGCTGCCATAGGCCTCTGCCGCTGTGTGGACGCCAGCAGTCCCGACAGGCCAAAGACCATCGTATAGGCCCCGCCGCTCAGCCCGCACAGGTCCGCCGTCAGACCCAGACCCAAGCCTGCCGCCGCGCCCCAGTCCGGACCCCTGCCCCAGACGTTCCAGCATAACAGCAGGCAAAGCAGCGTCCGGGCCGGGGAAAAGCCCAGAATTTCCAGCTCCGACGCGCCCAGCAGCAAGGCACTGCCCAACAGCATCCCTGCCGCCGTGCCCTCGTCCCGCCGCTGAAGGAGCCGGATGAACAACCACGCCGAAACGCCCGTCAAACCCGCCGCCGCCAGACAGGGACCTATACGCGCCAACGGGTCCAGGGATTCCAGCACATAGACGCCCTCCACCGCCAGAAACAGCCCCGCGGCAGTCAATGCACGGGCCTTCGGACGGGTCAGCAGCCAGGTCCCCTGAAAGGCCACAGCAGCAGTAATAATCAGAATCGCCACCGCAAGAAACGGCAGGGCCTTGGCAAAATCCAGAAACAGCACCGCGCCCATAGCCGCCCCCGCCAACGACGCCCCGCCCGGTCCCGCCGCTATGTACCCCAACGCAAACGGCGCGCTTCCCTCCGGCGTCTGGCAGGCCGTCAGCGCGCCCGCCAGGAAAAACCGCATACCCCATCGCCATAGCCGCACCTGCTCCTCACGCTCGATCTTAACCACGGCTTGTCCCTCCTGAAATGTTGATTTTCCGTCATTGTACCCGGTAAATCCGGAAAAACCCGTCGGGAAAAGTATCGCCTGCATTTCCCTTGCATCAGACCGGCCGTTAACGCATAAATTGATAGGTCCGCCTTTTTGGGACGCAATTATAGAGCATTTGTCCGCGCTTTGCCTCCCTCCTTCTGACAAAAACGCAAGAAAACCATTGACAAGCGGCACGGGAGCGAGTATAGTATCCCTACAGGTGTCTTGACACGTGTAAACTACATCAAAGATTATGCAAGAAAGAGACGGGAATTTCCTATGGAACAGGTCAAAGCGTTTATGAAGCGCAAAAACATCGTGATTTCGGCCAAGCGTTACGGCATCGACGCGCTGGGGGCCATGGCACAGGGACTCTTCTGCTCCCTTCTGATCGGCACTATCCTGAACACGCTGGGCAGTCAGTTTCACATTGGCTTTCTGACAGCTCAGGTCATCACCATCAATGAAGTGGGCTACACCATCGGCGGCATGGCGTCCTTTATGAGCGGCGCGGCTATGGCGGTGGCAATCGGTTACGCATTGCAGTCTCCGCCCATGGTCCTGTTCTCCCTGGCAACGGTGGGCTACGCCTGCAACGCCTTGGGTAAGGCCGGCGGACCTCTGGCAGTGCTCTTCGTGGCCATTATCGCGGCGGAGTGCGGCAAGGCGGTCAGCAAGGAAACCAAGGTGGATATCCTGGTGACCCCCATTGTGACCACCCTCATCGGCATCGGCGCGGCCTGGGTGATTGCGCCTCCCATCGGCTCCGTGGCCAGCGCGTTCGGACAGCTGATCATGCGCGCCACAGACCTCCAGCCCTTCTGGATGGGCATTCTGGTTTCCGTCCTGGTGGGCGTGGCGCTGACTTTGCCGATCTCCTCCGCCGCCATCTGCTCCGTCCTGGGGCTGACGGGTCTGGCCGGAGGCGCGGCGGTGGCGGGCTGCTGCGCTCAGATGGTAGGCTTTGCCGTGATGAGCTTCCGGGAGAACGGCTGGGGCGGCCTGGTCAGTCAGGGCATCGGCACCTCTATGCTCCAAATGCCCAATATCGTCCGGAATCCCCGGATCTGGATTGCGCCCACCCTGGCCTCCGCCATTACCGGACCCATTGCCACCTGCCTGTTCCGGCTGGAAATGAACGGCGCGGCCATCAATTCCGGTATGGGTACCTGCGGTTTCTGCGGTCAGCTCGGCGTCTGGACCGGCTGGCTCAATCCCAGTGAGACCGCCCTTGCCAACGGCGCCGCTGCCTTCACCCCTTCCGCGTTCGACTGGCTGGGGCTGGCGCTGATTTCCTTTGTGCTTCCGGCCATTCTCGCGCCTTTGATTAACCAGTTCTGCCGGAAGCTCGGCTGGGTCAAAGACGGAGACCTGACCCTCCCCAACTGAACCCGAAAACAAATGCCAGCGGTGTGTGGATTTCGATTCCATATGCCGCTGGTTTTTTGCGTTTGCCGGGGCTGCCGAGACTTTTTGAAACGCTTTCGAAAAACACTATTGACAAGAGTGTCCCGCCGTGCTACACTATCCGTATTAGTACAGTTAATACAGTTGGATGAAGGAAAGGAAGGTGCATGGATGATCAGCCTGAATTACCGGGATTCCCGGCCGATTTATGAGCAGATCAAGGACGGCTTGCGGAAGCTGATCGTCACGGGAGCCATCGGGACAGACGAGAAGCTGCCGTCGGTGCGGTCGCTGGCGACACAGTTGTCCATCAACCCGAATACGATTCAGCGGGCGTACAACGAGTTGGAGAGCGAGGGGTACATCTACTCCGTGCCCGGGAAGGGGAGCTTTGCCACGGGAGACCCGGACGCCGACAAGAGCAGGCAGCAGAATCTGATGGAAAAGACCCGGGAACTGCTGGCAGAGCTGCGGTATCTGGGCGCGCGGCAGGAGGAACTGCTGGCGCTGTTGGAAGAACCGGCAGACGAAAGGAGGAGCAGCCATGATTGAAGTAAAGAACACGGTAAAACGTTTTGGAGAATTCGCGGCTTTGGACGGGGTGTCCCTGACGGTGCCCGCGGGAAGCGTTTACGGCTTGGTGGGTCCCAACGGCGCGGGAAAATCCACCCTCATCCGCTGTCTGACGGGCATCTATCAGGCCGACGAGGGCACGCTTTCCATCGACGGGCAGCCGGTCTGGGAAAACGAAGCCCTGAAAAGCCGCGTCGCCGCCATCCCCGACGATTGGTATTATTTCCCTCAGGCGACCATCCGGGATATGTGCCGCTTTTATCGGGGATTCTATTCGAGATTCTCCATGGAACGGTACGAAAAGCTGAAGGAAGTCTTTGAAATCGACGAAAAGCGGACCCTGCGGCGTTTGAGCAAGGGAATGCAGAAGCAGGCGGCATTCTGGCTGATGCTGAGCTGTATGCCCGACTGTCTGATTCTGGATGAACCCGTGGACGGCCTGGACCCGGTGATGCGCCGTCAGGTCTGGTCTCTGGTGCTGGGAGACGTGGCGCAGAGGAATATGACGGTGCTGGTGAGTTCCCATAACCTCCGGGAGCTGGAGGACGTTTGCGACCATGTGGGCATTCTGGACCGGGGGAAAGTCCTGCTGGAACGGTCCCTGGCCCAGCTCCAGGACAATATGGTGAAATTGCAGGTGGTCTTCAAGGACGGCGGGGATGTGCCTCCGGAAATCCCTGTGCTGCACGCGTCCAAGGTGGGCCGTATCCATACCCTGATTATGCGGAACAACGCGGAGGAAGCTGAAAATATGCTGGCGGCCTATGAACCGATGCTGGTGGACGCGGTGCCGCTGACACTGGAAGAAATCTTTATCTATGAGTTGGGAGGGGCGAATTATGCAGTCAAAGACATCGTACTTTAATCCCACGCAGTTCAAAAAGAATCTGACGCGGTTCTGGCCCTTGTGGGGAGGCGCATCCCTGCTTGGAGTCCTTGCGCCGCTGGCCCTGCTGGTGGAGATGATTCAGGCGGGCTTTGATGTTGCTGTCAAGCCGCTGGAAATGACCCTTGCGCTTTACAGTACACTCGCTTATATCGTGCCCGTCGTATCCCTTTTGTACGCGGTCCTCTGCGCGCTGGCGGTCTGGCACTACCTCTATAATGCCCGCAGCGTCAGCCTTTACCACAGCCTGCCCATTACCCGGAGGGGCCTGTTCCTGACCAACTTCCTCTCCGGCATGGCCATGATGCTGATTCCTTATGCCGTCACCGGAGCGCTGACCATACTGGTTTTCGCTCTGGCGGGCTGCTTTGAACCGGCGGGCATTCTGGTGACCATCCTGGGCGTGATTGGCGACAGCTTTTTCTTCTTTGCCTTTGCGACCTTTGTTGCCTTTATCACTGGAAATCCCTTCGCCTGCGCCGCGTTTTATTTGATCTTTAACTTTTTCTTTGCCGCCGCGGAAATGCTGGTAAGCATCCTGATGACTGAGTTCTATTTCGGCGTGAATCGGACCTATGACGGCGTGCTGGCATTTCTGTCCCCGGTCATTTTCATGACACAGAATGTGGGCGTCAGCGCGCAGTCGAAGGAAGTCGTGACCCCTGACGGTTGGATCGACTATGGCAATTATGAGTTCGTCCGTCTGCAAAACGGCTGGGTAATCGGCGTGTATGCCCTGGTGGGACTGGCTTTGATGTTCTGCGCCTGGCTGCTGTACAAACGCCGTCGGAGCGAGAGCGCGGGTGATGTTGTCGCCGTGGGCTGGATGAAGCCTGTGTTCCGTTACGGCGTGGCCCTTTGCAGCGGACTGGCCGGAGGCGAGATGCTGTATCAGATTCTGTTTGAGGGCTTTGAAAAAGGAAGCACCGCCAACGCAGCCCCCATGGCCTTCTGTATGGCGATTGCGGGCGTGATTGGCTACTACATCGCGTCCATGCTGCTGGCCAAATCCATCAAGGTCTTCCGGGGTGGCACCTGGAAGGGCGCGGTTGGGACTGCCATTGCTGCCGCCATCCTCTGCGTGGCGATCGTCCTGGACCCGGCGGGCCTGGAATCCTGGGTGCCCTCCGCGGGAGAACTGGAGAGCATCAATTATGAATTCCACGGTCAATGGGGCGGCTATGTCAGCGCGTCTGTGAAGGACCCTGCAACCATCGAGAAGATTCTGGACCTGCACAAAACCATCATTGCGGAAAAGGACCTGCTGGACCATGAGAACTATGATTCCCAGATTATCATTCTGAACTATCTGGACACAGACGGCAAAACCCACCGCCGCTATTATGATGTGTACTGTGAGCGCGATGCCGTGCCGGAGTCAATGATTAAGAGCGCACAGCTTGCCTGCGACCCCGTGATTCAGGAGGACAATATCTTCCGCAATATAAAGCATGATAATATCATTTCCTCACGGCTCACCGGCGGCTATATTGATTATCTCTACAACATGGAAACCAAGGAGTATGAAACCCGCGACTTGTCCCGGGAGGAAGCGCAGATTCTGGAAGACGCCATCCGCCGTGACATCGCCGCAGGGCACTTCGGCATGGCCATTACAACAGCAGATTATAACGAATATATGGAAACGGCCTGCCGTGGGAACTTCGAGCTGAACTATAACATCACTTATCAGGTAAACAATGGCGGCGAAAACGAAACCCGCAATGACAGCACCGGCACTTCCATCAATATCTCCACCCACTGCACCGAGACGCGGGATGCTCTGAAACAGATAGGCGTTACGGACGAAACCCATAAGATTCTCACCCGCGCGGGATTCCAGAATCTGACGAAAGACGAGGACATGGAACCGGATTACTACTACGACGATTACTATGACTCGTATGTGGAATATCCCGAAGCCGTTTGTTACGATTAAGCTATGGACTACGCGAGAAGACGGCAGGCCATAGTCAACCGGGAGGGCTGGGAGAAATACCGGGAAACTGTCCGGCGGCAGGGTTCCCGTCCTCCCAGCCGTCAAAGGCCCGGAAGAGGCGGGAACCGGTTTCTGTTAATCCTCCTGCTGCTTTTGACGGCGGCAGTCTGTCTGGCCCTCCTGCGGAAGACCGGCGGGCCGGAACCGGAAGAGATACAGGGAAATCTGCCGGAGTACGTGACGCAGGATCTGCTGACGGAAAACCAATGGTCCCGGCCCGGCGCGGCTCTGGAGCAGATAAACGGCATTGTCCTGCATTACGTAGGCAATCCCGGCACCTCAGCCCAGGCGAACCGGAATTATTTCAACTCCCTTGCGGACGGTTCCCAAGGAATCTATGCGTCCAGTCATTTTATCGTCGGGCTGGCGGGCGAGGTGATTCAGTGCGTCCCCCTGACCGAGATCGCCTACGCGTCCAACAGCCGGAACGACGACACGATTTCCGTTGAGGTCTGCCATCCGAACGCGGAGGGGGAGTACAGCCCGGAGACTTACCGCCGGGTGGTGGAGCTGACAGCCTGGCTTTGCAGGGAATTCCACCTGGACCCGCAGAAGGACCTGATCCGGCATTACGACATATCCGGGAAACTCTGCCCCCTTTACTATGTGGAGCATCCGGAGGCTTGGGACCGGCTTCGGGACGATGTGGAAGCGGAGCTGAGGGCCATAGCAGAAGAGGACTGAAAATTTTTTGAAAATATTTTGGAAAAGCTGAAACAAATTCCCTTCCTGAATCGTCTTATCTTATAGAGACTGTTTGAAAGGAGCCTCTTCCTATGGAACAAATACAGCAAGCGGCGAAACAACCCCTGTGGCGCGTCTGGGTCGACAATCAGAAACGCATCGTCTCCTTCCATGAGGAGGAGGACTGTAAACTCCTGGAGTTCCACAGCCGGGAAATGTTCTTTCGCTGCATCGATCAGTACACCGGCCTGCAATACCGATACCAGTGAGCGTTGGGAATGAGGAATGAGGAATTTTTCCGGTTTGGGGAGTTCTTCTTTCTCATTCCTCCTTTTTTGTGTGCAGAGAGGGCTGTGGTGAATGAGGAATCAGGAATTTTTTGTTGTGGAGATGATTGGGGTGAAGAGATTCTTTTATGCTGATCTGGCGGTCTGGCTGGCCTTTCCCTGTGTGGTGTTCGCCATCTGGTGCGCGGACTGTGATCTGCTGATTGGCGACAGTTGGACGGCGTTCCGGGTTCAATGCGTCCTGAATGCCATCGCCGCCGTTTTGGGGATTGCAATGCTGACCCTGCGTTATCGGGAAACTGGCAGAACCTTCTGGAATCGCGCGGCACTGGGGCTTTCGGCTGCCGGGATTGCTCTGCTGCTCCTGAGCTGGAATTTCCTTTGCCTGCTTCTGGACGAAGGGCAGGAATATCACAGCTTTTCTTCTCCGGACGGAAGTCACACCGTGGTGGTCATGGAGCGGGTCAGCCTGATTGCGGGAGAGGTGACATTATACGAGAGAATCAATCCGTTCCTGATTCAGTTCAAGGGAAGCATGACCACCGATGATGGATACCGTCCTGTCTGCGCCGGGGATTTTTCTCTTTTCTGGGAAGAGGATTCCGTCCGACTGATTGCAGGCGACGGTATGGGCGGGGAAGCCACTGTCTCCGTCGGACTGGGCGGGGAGTAAAATAATTTGTCTGCTTTTTCACCAAAAACAGAGAAAGACGGCCGCATCGGGCTGTATTTACGAATTTCCTCTTGCGGCGGAGGGCTTTGATAGGGTATACTGTGTTCTGTAAAACCAAGTCAAGAAAGGATGATTATATGAAGGCATACGCTAAACTGACGGCAGAGGAACGCCGGGAGGAATACGCCCGCCTGCAAAAGGAATTCGAGGCGCTGAAGGCCCAGGGGCTTTCGCTGAACATGGCCCGCGGCAAGCCCGGTAAGGAACAGTTGGATTTGGTCAGCGATATTCTCCAGTTGATGCAGAAGCCTGAGGATTACGTGTCCGACGGCATTGATGTGCGGAATTACGGCGAGATGTCCGGAATCCCCGCGGCCCGGCGGCTCTTTGCGGACATTCTGGGATGCAGGCCGGAACAGATTTTTGTGGGCGGCAACGCAAGTCTTCAGTTGATGTACGACACCATTTCCAAGGCGTACACCCATGGACTCCTCCACAGCCCCCGGCCCTGGTGCAAAGAAGAGAACATCAAGTGGCTCTGTCCCGCTCCCGGCTACGACCGGCATTTTAAAATCACGGAGTCCTTTGGCTTTGAGCTGCTGACCATCCCCATGACCGCTGAAGGCCCGGATATGGACGCCGTGGAAGAAGCCGTCAAGGACCCCGCCGTGAAAGGCATCTGGTGCGTGCCCAAGTATTCCAACCCCGACGGCGTGATTTATTCGGACGAAACCATCCGCCGGATCGCCAGCCTGAAAGCCGCCGCCCCGGACTTCCTGGTGATGTGGGATAACGCTTACTGCATCCATGAGTTCGAAGGCGAATATGTCCCCTTCCCGGATATTCTGGAAATCTGCGCCAAGGCCGGGAATCCGGATATGGTCTTTGAATTCGCGTCTACCTCCAAAGTCACCCTTCCCGGCGCGGGAGTGGCCTGCTTCGCCTGCTCGTTGGACAATATGGCCTATATGGAAAAGCTCCTGACAGTACAGGTCATCAGCTTTGACAAGGTCAATCAGCAGCGCCATGTGCTCTATCTGCAAAACAAGGCCCATACGCTGGAGCTGATGAAAAAGCACGCGGCAATTATGGGACCCAAGTTCCGGGCCGTGCTGGACGCTTTGGATCAGGAAATCGCGCCGCTGGAAATCGCGTCCTGGCAGCGTCCCAAGGGCGGCTATTTCGTCTCCCTCAACGCCATGCCCGGCACCGCGAAACGCACCCTGGCCCTCTGCAAGGAAGCGGGCGTGACCATGACCAACGCCGGCGCTACGTTCCCCTGCGGCAAGGACCCCCAGGACTCCAATATCCGCATCGCACCGTCTCTGCCCCCCGTCGCCGAGCTTACCCAGGCTATCTCCATTTTCTGTACCTGCCTCCGGATGTCCGCCCTGGAAAAGCTGGGCCTCCAGTGAACCGCCGCTGAACGTTTTTCCCTTTTCTTATGCTTCTTTTGCTTCTTTTGCTTTACTGTTTTTCAAAAAGAAACGAAAAGAAGATGCCAAAGTGAAGCAGGCATTTGTTTCACACGTATAAACTCCGCCCGTAAAGGGAAAAATTGTGAACAGAAGCGCGATTCAGGAAAAATTTTTGTACTTTGGCCGGAAAAGGGCTTTACATTGCCGGAAGGCTGTGCTAAAGTGTTAAGGACCGTACCCCCGGCGCTTTGTTCCGCGGAGCTTCACCGGCCCGGAGCACAGTCCCGCGGGGGAAGAATTTGGAAAGGTGGAAAATCACTATGCTTCGTAAAGAGCAGAAAACTGAAATCATCA
>ERZ778514.2651-NODE-2651-length-10949-cov-3.944189_pt1 | contig 10949 bp, 7 predicted proteins | sample MGYA00510344_ERZ778514 | MGnify/ENA primary metagenome ERZ778514 (study PRJEB29527, sample SAMN07138968) | mouse gut metagenome | material: feces | host: mouse | place: China:Nanjing | collected 2016-01-25 ... | reverse complement strand
AATAATAAAAGCATCAAGTCCCAATCTAATCAAGAAATAAGTTCATTTTTTATGGGATTTAACAGGAAACAGATTAAATGAATATAAACATTATCCATGTCCCGTGGAAGGTTGCCTATGTACCAAATATAAAGCTAAAGGCGTTTACAATAGTGACTGCAAAAATTGTGGTCATCCTAAACATCCGAGCAAATATTAATAAATAATATATTCTAATATAAAATAAGGCTTGTATAATGGTTACAAGCCTTATTTATGTGGAGCTGGAGGGAATCGAACCCTCGTCCAAACGAGGAAATCATAAGCTTTCTACATGCTTATCTTTGCCTAAGTTTTCGTGCAGGAACAGAACCAAAGCCATCAATTCCTGCCTTATCCTCTAAAGTTTCATCAAAAGCGCGAGGCCGCCTTTGACTATCCCCGATGTGACTGCACCACTGAACCGGAATGCTTCGGAGCAACAGCTTCCGAGTGATGTCTCGTCCTGGCACCTAGTGCCTGGATTAAGCTAATCTACTATACTTCGATTAAGCAGCAAGAGCGTAATTAGTTTCGCCAGATAAAATTTTGATAACTGAGATTTAAGTGGAAATTACCGACCCACTGCATGCTTACCTACCATTTCTGCCCGCTGTCAAATCCAGTCAACCCCAAATTTTCATTCGTACAGAATAGCAATTGTTCAGAACGCTTTCTTAGGGTGCAAAGATACTAAATATTTTGAATTGGCGAAAAGTCATTAACCAATATTACAAATTCTATACTCCTATAGAAAATAGCTCCGCAGGAAGGAAATTTGAACCCAATAACATAAAAGAAAAAGAAAATCAGACTCTTTCTTGCTCGTTTCCGGCATAGTTTAGTACCTTTGCCGACAATAAATAACCAATCAACATCCATAAAATAATGACTTCTCATTTCGACTTCTCCGAAGTCCCCTACTCCTTCGGCCTGTGCGCCGCCGAAAACTGCCCGAAAGCCTCAACCTGCCTGCGCCGGATTGCCATGCAGTATGCTCCCATCAACAGAATTTTCCTGCCGACGATGAACCCTAACCGGATATCAGCCGGAAAAGGTAAATGTGATTACTATTGTTCGAACGAGAAAACCCGCTTTGCACTTGGCTTTACACGTACGGCAAACGCACTCACCGTGCGGATGGCAAGTACGTTCCGCTACCGGATGATTAGCTACTTCGGACGCAAGAATTACTACTTGAAACGCCGGGGAGCACTGAAAATCACTCCTGCCGAACAGATACATGTCATAAACGTTGCTAAAGAACTGGGGGTAGTACTGGATGACTATTTCGACGGTTATATAGAAGAATACAACTGGAACGCTTAGTCGTTCCTGCCATGTCTTCGGAAGAAATTTCCGTTTCTACAGAGAACACTGTTATATCCCTTTAGAACCATGGTGGTTTCCCTATAAGGAAACGCCCGTTTCCTCGTAGAGACACGGGCGTATCCCCGTAGGGAAACCATCGTGACCCCGTAGGGAAACGATCGTATCCAATAAGGGAAACAACAAGGAAACTGTAACATTCTAACAAACAACTATATATCTTTATCACGCTTTGCCTTGCTCCATGTATTCTTTAAATCTTAAGTTATACAACTTTAAATAAAATCACCGATATTTCGGAATAACTACACTAAAAATACAAGACAACATTATCAAAATCCTATATCAAAACACTATCTTTACGGGGTAAATTTATTCTTAACACAAAAAGATATCATGAAGAAACTCTTACTTACCGGTTTATTTTTAGGAAGTTGTGCAATCCTCCCGGCACAGAAAACGACTAAAATACCAACTGTTTACAAACCCGTCTGTACGGAAATGTACAAGAAAGGATGGATAGATTTCAACAAGAACGGTGTCAAAGATATCTACGAAGACCCGACGGCACCTATCGAAGCACGTATAGAAGATTTGCTCAGCCGGATGACATTGGAAGAGAAAACATGCCAAATGGTGACCCTATACGGGTACAAACGGGTTTTGAAAGATGATTTGCCTACTCCCGAATGGAAAAGCCAACTCTGGAAAGACGGTATCGGTGCCATTGACGAGCATCTGAACGGCTTCCAACAATGGGGACTTCCGCCGTCGGACAACGAATATGTATGGCCGGCCTCTAAACATGCCTGGGCGCTGAATGAAGTGCAACGTTTCTTCGTTGAAGAAACACGGCTCGGGATTCCTGCGGACTTTACCAACGAGGGAATTCGCGGAGTGGAGAGTTATAAGGCTACCAATTTTCCGACCCAACTGGGATTGGGACATACATGGAACCGGCAACTTATTCACCAGGTAGGACTGATTACCGGACGTGAAGCCCGCATGCTGGGATATACCAATGTATATGCCCCGATACTCGATGTAGGACGCGACCAGCGGTGGGGACGCTATGAAGAAGTGTATGGGGAATCTCCTTATCTGGTTGCGGAATTAGGAATAGAAATGACGAAAGGTATGCAGCACAATCACCAGGTAGCAGCTACCGGAAAACACTTTATCGCTTATAGCAACAATAAAGGCGCACGTGAAGGAATGGCTCGTGTAGACCCGCAGATGTCACCATGCGAAGTGGAGATGCTCCATGTCTACCCTTTTAAAAGAGTTATCCGCGAAGCGGGATTGCTCGGTGTGATGAGTTCTTATAACGACTATGACGGCTTTCCGATTCAGAGCAGCTATTACTGGCTGACTACCCGCTTACGCGGTGAAATGGGATTCCGTGGATATGTGGTTTCGGACAGTGATGCCGTAGAATATCTTTATACCAAACACGGGACTGCCAAAGATATGAAAGAAGCTGTTCGCCAAAGTGTGGAAGCCGGACTGAATGTGCGTTGTACGTTCCGCTCGCCGGATTCGTATGTATTGCCGTTAAGAGAGCTGGTGAAAGAAGGCGGATTGAGCGAAGAAGTCATCAATGACCGTGTACGCGATATTCTGAGAGTGAAGTTCCTTGTCGGCTTATTCGATAATCCTTATCAGACAGATTTGAAAGGAGCGGATGAAGAAGTAGAAAGGAAAGAAAACGAGGAAGTCGCTTTGCAAGCCTCCCGCGAATCTATCGTACTCTTGAAAAATGATAAGAATGTGCTGCCGCTGGATGCCTCAAGTATCCGAAAGATAGCAGTCTGCGGGCCGAATGCGGATGAACGCTCGTATGCGCTGACTCATTACGGTCCTTTGGCAGTAGAGGTTACTTCTGTCCTAAAGGGTATTCAGGAAAAGATGAAAGGCAAAGCGGATGTACTTTATACGAAAGGCTGCAACCTGGTAGATGCCAACTGGCCGGAATCCGAATTGATTGACTATCCTCTGACGGATGAAGAGCAAAAGGAAATAGACAAAGCTGTCGGTCAGGCAAAACAGGCAGATGTAGCAATCGTAGTATTAGGTGGCGGACAACGTACGTGCGGGGAGAACAAATCCCGTAGCAGTCTCGACTTACCCGGCCGCCAACTCGATTTACTAAAAGCGGTAGTGGCCACCGGCAAGCCTGTCGTGCTGGTTCTTATCAACGGACGTCCCTTATCTATCAATTGGGCAGACAAGTTTGTCCCGGCTATTCTTGAAGCATGGTATCCGGGGTCTAAAGGTGGGATAGCAGTAGCAGATGTACTCTTTGGGGATTATAATCCCGGTGGTAAACTGACTGTAACTTTCCCCAAAACCGTAGGTCAAATACCCTTCAACTTCCCTTGCAAACCCTCTTCCCAGATTGATGGCGGCAAGAATCCGGGAGCGGACGGCAATATGTCTCGCGCCAACGGTGCATTATATCCTTTCGGATACGGGCTGAGTTATACCACTTTCGAATATTCCGGCTTGAAAATCTCTCCGGCCATTATCACTCCCAACCAGAAGACTTATGTCTCTTGTAAAGTGACCAATACCGGAAAACGGGCAGGAGACGAAGTAGTGCAACTGTATGTGCGTGATGTACTGAGCAGCGTCACCACTTATGAGAAGAACCTCGCCGGCTTTGAACGGGTACATCTGAAACCGGGCGAGACAAAAGAAATCACTTTCCCCGTCGACCGCAAGGCACTGGAGTTATTGAATGCCAATATGCATTGGGTAGTAGAACCGGGTGATTTCACATTGATGCTGGGAGCCTCTTCTACCGATATTCGCCTGAACGGAACGCTGACTGTTGTTGAACCGGGGCAAACACCTGCTGCAAACACTGCCAAAGACAGTAGTCCTGTCAGCGCCAGCACCAACACAGAAACAGCCGATAAGGTAATTGACAATAATTTAACTACGTCCTGGGAAGGCAATAAAGGAGATTACATTACCTTTGCCTTGCAGAACGGAGCCAAAATAGACGGGGTATCCATTGCCTTCTCCCGCGAGAACGGGCCGGAGGCAGACTTTGAGATACAACTATCCAGTGGCGGCGGGCAATTCCTCACTGTATATTCCGGCACAGTGAAAGAGTACAACAAACTGTTGGACTTCCGTTTCAAAGGTACTACCGCCAGCGATTTACGCATTGTATTAGGCAGTGACCGGGTGGGAGTAGCAGAGGTAAAACTGCCTCAATTAAAGAAGTAATAACCAATACCCAAACAACCCATATGATAAAATTTATCGCCACTATCTGTATAATCAGTATGACCACCGTCAGTTGCACATCAAAAAAAGCTGCCCGGACTGAAAGTTCCGAACCAGTGAAGCAGGAATTAACAATGCTCGTAGGTACATATACCGCAGGAGACAGTAAAGGAATGTACAGTTTCCGTTTCGATGAAGAAACCGGAACAGCCACTGCACTCAGTGAAGCAGAAGTAGAAAATCCCTCTTATCTCGTACCTTCTGCCGACGGGAAATTTGTGTATGCAGTCAGTGAGTTCAATAATGAACAGGCTGCCGCCAACGCATTTGCCTTCGACAAGGAAAAAGGGACTTTCAAATTGCTGAATTCACAGAAGACCGGCGGAGAAGACCCTTGCTATATCATTACGAATGGAAAGAATGTGATAACCGCCAATTATAGTGGCGGCAGCATCTCCGTTTTTCCCATTGCAAAAGATGGTTCACTCCTGCCCGCTTCCGATATTATAAAATTCGAAGGTGCGGGAGCTGACAAAGAACGGCAGGAAAAGTCACACTTGCATTGTGTCCGTATTACTCCGGATGGTAAATACCTGTTTGCCGATAATTTAGGGACAGACCAGATACATAAGTTTATCATTCACCCGGAAGCGGATGCAGAGAACAAAGAACGTTTTCTCAAAGAGGGTTCTCCTGCCGCTTTCACAGTGGAAGCCGGTTCAGGCCCCCGACATCTGACATTTGCCCCGAATGGCAACTATGCTTATCTGATAAACGAACTTTCGGGCACGGTAATCGCTTTCGAATATAAGGATGGAAACTTGAAAGAGATTCAGACAATAGCCGCCGACACAGTCGGAGCAAAAGGAAGCGGTGATATTCATATCAGCCCGGACGGTAAGTTCCTATATGCCAGTAACCGGCTGAAGGCGGACGGTATCGCTATCTTCCGTATCGACTCCGAAAACGGGAAGTTAACGAAAACAGGTTATCAATTGACAGGGATTCATCCGCGTAACTTCATCATTACGCCCAATGGAAAATATCTGTTGGTGGCTTGCAGGGATAGTAATACGGTTCAGGTGTATGAAAGGGATGCAGATACGGGATTATTGACCGATATACAGAAGGATATAAAAGTAGACAAACCTGTCTGTCTGAAATTTGTGCCGTAACTACAGTATAACTAACATACAAAAGTATAACTAACGAGCAAAAGATAGCCACAGCCTATTCAAGCAATGGGTTATTCTCACCACGATGGGGGAAAATTCTCATTGCAATGAGAAAAAGTTCTCACTACTATGAGTATTTTTTCTCATCGTAGTGAGAATAATCGAGAATTTGTACTTCCCTAATAATGTTCTTATCCTATCAGGCTTCTAAAAGCCTGAATCCCCTGATGATTTTAATGTCCAATCTTTCTACCTCACTTAATAACCGGACGGATTTCTCCTTCTGGTTCAACCCCCAATATCCTAATGCCATCATATATTTGCAGTGAATTACGTTCCTTATCGTCAAGTCATCCTCCCAAATCAACAAGTCGGGTAGAGATACTGCAAAATAATCCATTTTAATCTTGTCAAACAAGTGTTTTTCGCCGTAAGAGGTCAATTTATGAAAGCGACCGTTAGCCTCATCCATACGCCCGAGCTTCAATTATTGTATAGACGGAGCCGGATGGTACCGCATCGGCGAACAGGAATATACGGTATCCGCCAACCAGTATTTTATTCTCCCTGCGGGAGCTCCTCATGCCTATGCTTCCGACAAATCGTGTCCATGGACTATTTACTGGATACACTTCAAAGGTATCCTTGCACCGTTTTATGCACAAGAAGCCGGCAGACCGATGGATATCCAACCTGAATCGCATTCACGCATCAGTACACGAAACAATTGATTTGAAGAGATATTCAATACTTTGAAGAAATCATGGGAATGTCGCCACGGGAATACCGCAAGTCGAAGAAAGGGTAATATACTTTTCGGAAAGAATTGAAAAAGAAAGCTGTGTCAACGGAATCTTCTTTTCAACACCGGACACAGCTTTTTTATTTAATAATGCTCTCTATATAACAGGATTATTTCTTTTCAACAACCAGAATGAACTGACGCAAATAAACCTGTTGCTCTTCATTGCTGACATTAGTAAACCGGATAAACTTAACTGGAGTTTTTTGTAGACTTGCACTCAGACGGGCATCCTTCTGTGCTAATTCTATTGTTTTCCATTCCTTACCATCTACGGAAACTTCAAAACGCCCCCATGTGCACGGTTCTTTTTTACCAAAGTTAATACTGATATTTTCTCCGGGATAAACATTATCCAACTCTATTTCCACAGTATTTCCCGCTGCCCATTTCACAACTTCATTGGACGGTGAGATAAGTATCCGGTCGGCCTTGACCTGCAATGGCAGATTCTTTATCTGTTCCACATTGCTAACTAACTTATGAGGCATATAATTTGTAGTAGCATCCAGTCGGTTTCCTGTCTTTTGATTATAGCGGTTCACAGCCGTTACAAACAGTTCATCAATCAACGGTTTGATAATTTTTGAAGCAACCTTCACTCCCGGCTGATAAGGATTCTGATTGTAGTTCTGATCGGTATGGAACATTTGCTGCTGCAAAGACTTGACGTGATTATATTTACGTAAAAAATAAGGTTGTGAATCTTGTTGTTGGGCTACCACCAACTTCAAGACTTCTTCACCTAGTTCTCCCATCAGCTTGAACTGATATAGCCAGGGAGTAATTTCTTTAATAAGCGGTTCGTTCTCCGTATTTGTCAGCAGAATATCGCTCGCTTCTCCCATACGTTCAAACGTATTCTGCAAGGTTTCAAAGTCGGCCTTTTCATAACTGCCGTCTTTGACATAGCTTTTGAGGAAACGTTCTACAGCTGGCTGGATATCCATAGATTCTTCCCGACGGTAACCGTGCCCATTGGGACCCAGGTCGGAATTATGCATGGCAAAACATTCCAGTTCGGCGGCCGCTCCCGGCAGGATGTTGCGGATAGCGTCTTTCCATGTTTTCCATGTATCGTATTTAGTCGGATTCCATGCATAACTTGCTACACTGAAAATGGCAATCCTCGATGCTTCCGCATGTTCCATCGGATTGGTGACAAATCCTGCCATCTCGTTGGCTATTGAAGTATCATTACCGTAAACTTGTCCGAGCAACAAATGATCGCGTACATAATCGGATACAGGGAAGTTCCACCAAATATAGGCCGGACGCTTGATACGCTCGTTAATCCAGTTGATGCCGTCACGGGTAATATCCGAAACGACACGATCGCCTGTCCACATTATTTGGATGGAAGGATTCAGTTTCTCACCAAGCGTAGTGAGATAATTGCCTTTCGGATTAGACCAGCTTTTGTTATATTCCGTAGGACACATGACAAGGGGAGTCACATCCGACTTTACTTTCACGAAATTATCATCAATATAGTTCAGTAGTTCCGCTTGTTTCCGAGGATTCGTTCCTTCGCCGGAAATATCATCAAAGAATACGGCAAACGAACGGACACCAAGCTGGTACATCTTCTCAAATTTGGCAAGTAACAAGTCCCGGTCTTCCTGATTCCATTTGATGTCCTGTCCCGGATGGATGGCCCATACAAAATCGACTTCATTCTCGCCAGCGACTTTTACCAATTCCTGCAACTGTGCAGCTTCTTTTTCAGGATAAGGCAGACGCCAGTTGGGAGCACTATGATACGGATCGTCTTTCGGACCGTATATATAAGTATTCATCTTATTCTCTCCATAAAACTTCAATTGGCGAAGTCGTGCCTGATGGCTCCAGGGAGTTCCATAAAATCCTTCTACTACACCACGGTAACGGATGGAAGGATAATCCTTAATCTCCACTTCCGGCAATTTTCCATCTTTCAGCAGTTGCACAAAAGTCTGCAAAGCGTAGTAAGTGCCCCGTTCGTCATTTCCTGCCAGAACGATTTCCTTATCGGTTACCGACAAGTAATAGGCTTCATCGCAATTGGGAATCAGGCGGCTATACTTCCGTATGCTCTTGTCTCCTTTCTCACCGATATAGATACGGAGTCCGTTCTTGGTGCTTTGCTTGCCATGAAGCAACTCTTTGAGAATTTCCACTGCATGCGGATTTGCTTCTTTTTCACCTACCAATTGGTAGATGGCGGGCAGAGCAACGGTTTTGTCACGGGTAATAAGCTCTTGGGGAGCAGGTTGCAAGCTAATATTCTGCGAGAATGCAGTGAGGGCACACAAGAGACAAGCTCCTAAAAAGTAAATCTTGCTGTTCTTCATAAATAGTAATAATGAGGGTTAGTTATCTTTGATACAAAGATAACATCAATTTATCAATTTGAACAAATAAAATATTCACAAACTTGCGTATTTCTGATTTATTATTCCTATCTTCGAATGTTATTTAAGAATTACAAAACCACATTCTTACGAATATGAAAAACAAACACCTTTTATCATTATCATTGTTCATCTGCGTATGTACGATGCTAACAGCACAAGAAATTGCCATCATTCCCCGCCCGGCCCATCTCACGGTAGAGGAGGGATGCTTCAAATTCGACAATCGACTCAAAGCTAAAGTCCCACCTTATCAGGGAGATAGTGTCCGTATCCTCTTCGATGCTTTCAAGAACGAGTTCCGGAAGGCAACCGATATCCGTATTTCCCCTACCCGTCGGGATGCGGAAGCTGCCATCATCTTGGAGCTGAACCGCCAATTACCCGCCGAAGGTTACCACCTCAATGTTTCTACCAAACAAATCCGGATTGAGGCAGCACGCCCTGCCGGTTTTTACTATGCACTGCAAACATTGAAACAACTGATGCCCCGCAACGTAATGGCAGGCGTTCCCGCCCCCAGTCACGAAGAATGGAGCATCCCCGCTGTCAGTATCAAAGATACCCCCCGCTTCGAATGGAGAGGATTCATGTTGGACGAAGGCAGACATTTCTTCGGGAAGGATGAAATAAAAAGAGTTATTGACATGATGGCAACCTACAAAATGAACCGCTTCCACTGGCACCTTACAGAAGACCAAGGATGGAGAATTGAAATAAAAAAATATCCCCGACTGACGGAAATCGGCGCATGGAGAAACAGCAACACCCTGACATATGGCAGTGTGAAAACGGATACCGAACGCTACGGCGGATTCTATAGCCGGAAAGATATTAAAGAAATTGTAGACTACGCCCGTCAACGATTTATAGAAATCATTCCTGAAATAGATATTCCCGGACACTCGCAAGCCGCCGTTGCCGCTTATCCTGAATTCCTGTCCTGCGACCCCGAGAATCCCCACGAAGTATGGCTGAGTCAAGGTATTTCAACGGATGTCATCAACGTAGCTCATCCGAAAGCCATGCAGTTTGCCAAAGATGTGATAGACGAACTCACAGACTTGTTCCCCTTCGGTTACATCCACCTGGGCGGTGACGAATGCCCTACCGACAAATGGAAAAAGAATGAAGATTGCAAAAGACTCCTGAAAGAAATTGGTTCCGGCAATTTCAGGGATTTACAGATTTACTTCTACAAACAACTGAAAGACTACATGGCAACCAAGCCTGCCGACAAGCAACGGCAACTGATATTCTGGAACGAAGTGCTGCACGGAAACACAGATATACTAGGCAATGATATCACCATCATGGCATGGGTAGGTGCCAACCAGGCTGCCAGACAGGCAGCCACTCGCGGCATGCATACTATCCTGACTCCACAAATCCCCTACTACATCAACCGTAAACAATCGAACCTGCCCACCGAACCTATGTCACAAGGACATGGCACGGAAACAGTAGAAGCCGTCTATAACTACCAACCGATGAAAGATGTGGACGAGATACTACAACCTTATTATAAAGGAGTGCAGGCTAACTTTTGGACTGAATGGGTGACCACCCCTTCTGTCCTTGAATACTTGATGCTACCACGCCTTGCCGCCGTTGCCGAAGCGGGGTGGACTCCGCAAGACAAACGGAATTACGAAGACTTCAAGACACGGATTTGCCGGGATGCAATGCTGTATGAACTTAAAGGATGGAATTACGGCAAACATATCATGAAATAATCATACTCTAAAGATGAGGGATGTCTCAAAGTCAGACAGTCCTCATCTTTTTCCGCAGCCAGAACTAACTATTCGAAAAACAGAAGTTCGCCTCCATCCGATTCCGCATAGTCCTTTAATAAAGACTGAATCATTTCGGCAGCTTCCTTCAAACCTTCTTTTCCATTGTAGCCGTTGACTATAGCAAGAATATGAGTAGTCCCGACATCCATTTTCGTACGTTCATGGTCGCTTGTAGGCGTTCCGATTCCGCCAAAAG
>ERZ778514.2650-NODE-2650-length-10953-cov-4.604973_pt1 | contig 10953 bp, 6 predicted proteins | sample MGYA00510344_ERZ778514 | MGnify/ENA primary metagenome ERZ778514 (study PRJEB29527, sample SAMN07138968) | mouse gut metagenome | material: feces | host: mouse | place: China:Nanjing | collected 2016-01-25 ... | reverse complement strand
CGGGCGTTTATCATGGGCATATCCGGCGTAATGGAACCGGAGAGCACCTTGACGAAGGAATACTTGCCGTACTGATCGGAGATGGTTTTGAAGACGAACGCGGTAGGCACGCCGCCGGGGGAGACGACAAACTCTTCCGTTTCGCCGTCGGACTTGGTGGCCTTATGATAATTGCCCTCGGTAGGATTGGGCAGCAGGTCAACGATATTATCCATCAGCATCAAAGACCCCAAACCGCCGATAGCAGAACCGCAGAGGACAGGGAACAAGCTCAGCTCCCGCACGCCCTGCCGGAGGCCCTGGATCATTTCGGCATAGGTAAAATCACCGCCGTCGAAGAACTTCTCCATCAGTTCCTCGCTGGTGCCCGCCACGGACTCTTTCAGCGCGTCGTTGAATTCCGTTACCACATCGGCCTTGTCAGCGGGGACTTCGATTTCCACCCGCTTCAGCTTCTGCATTTCATAGGCCCGTTTATTCAGCACGTCAATCACGCCGGTGACCTTCTTGCTGTCGTCCCAGATCGGCACCACCACAGGCGCGATATTATTCCCGAAGCGTTCCCGGAGAGCGTCAAAGGTAGCGTTATAATCAGCGTTGTCCTCATCGGTCTTGGAGATGTAGATAAACCGGGGCATATTACGCTCTTCGCAGTATTTCCAGGCTTTCTCCAGGCCCACGGAAATCCCGTCCTTAGCGGAGCAAACGATAACAGCGGCGTCTGCGGCCCGGAGCGCGGCCATAGCTTCCCCGGCGAAATCGAACGCGCCCGGGGTGTCCAGCACGTTGATGCGGCAGCTCTTGTAATCCAGCGGCGCCGTGGAGGTCGCGAGCGAGATCTGCCGTTTGGTTTCCTCGGCGTCGTAGTCGCAGACGGTATTTCCATCGGCGGTGCGTCCCATCCGGTCAATGGCGCCGGTCATGTAGAGCAGGCTTTCAGCCAGGGTCGTCTTGCCGCTGCCGCTGTGTCCCAGCAGACAGACGTTGCGGATGTTCTGTACAGAATAGCTCATGGTCGTTCCACTCTCCTTAGTCTTCTTGATATGGTTTGCAGGTATGAACCCGCGTTGTTAGCCTTTGCCGCCTGAAAAATCCATCCATTCCGTCAAAGCGCCGGCGGCAGGTACGGAAAGACGGCGGTACTGCTCCTCATTTACCCCACCGGACTCCCCTCCTCCTAAACAAAATGCCGGTTGCGTACCAGGCGGCCGCAAGCGTCCAATATATGAATTATACAACATCCTCCCGGCAAATACAACAAAAATTTTGTCATATTCCACACTTTGGACGGGGAGAGAGAAAATGATGCTTTTTTTTCGGCACATCTGCCATGTTCGAAAGGCGCGCTGGCGGGCAGTCTGACGAAAAAAGAAGAGAAAAAATTTTTTCAAAAAAGGGAACTTTTTCAAAAGGCCCGCCGTCTAAAGGAACAACAACACAGATGGAAGCCCTTGTTCTGAAAAGAGAGATATGGTAAGATAAGGGCAATCCACCAGAAAAGGAAGGTATGATATGAAAAAACTGACTGCTGTACTGCTGGCGCTTGCACTGGCGGCGTCCCTGAGCCTGACCGCGTTTGCCGAGGAGACGGAAGCCCCGGAGGTCCCCGCGGAGCCGGAGCCTGCCTCCGCGGTACGGGTCTGGGGCAAGGTGACGCCCTGGGACGCGAAAGAGGGCTTGTATCTGACCAACGACGACGAGAACGACCCCATGCATGAAGTGGTGGTGCATCTGGGAGACGCGCCGCTGGTTGACGCAGCCACCGGCCTGCCGATGGAAAGGGACTCCATCAAGGAAGGCGACACGCTGTATGTATGGGTAGGCCCCGCGGCGACCATGAGCCTGCCTCCCCAGGTGTTCGCGACGGTGGCTGTAGGCAATGTGGCGGCTGACGCGGCGGCGCCGGAGTATTATGAAGTTGCCGCCGTGCCGGTGAAGAGTGAGGGCAGCAATACCATTATACAGTTTGTCGGCGGAAAGACGCTGGAAGTCACTGACAAGACCGAATACACCCCCTGGCTGACCCGTCAGATCGTAAGGCTGGAAGACCTGATTCCCGGCACGCAGATTCTGGTCTGGAAGGACGACGCGGGCAAGGCAGAAAAGATTCTGGTGTTCGGCTATGCCTATGAGGGTTATATGACAATGATGACCGCCCCCCTTGGCAAGGTGCTTGTCTGCGTCAACGGCGATTTCAACGGGACCGAAGGCGCTCAGTTCCAGTGCAAAAAGACCGAAGAGGGCGTAGCCATGGCCCCCGTCCGGAAGGTAGCGGAAGCCGCCGGTTTTGACGTTCGCTGGGACCGTACCCTGGGCGCGGTGATCAGCAAGGGCGGCGAGACGGTGCTTTCTGTAAGGCCGGACGCGGTGACCATCCAGACCTCCGAGGGCGACGTGGACATTTCCGCGCCCTGCATTCTGGACGAAGGCGTGACCTATCTCCCCGCTGATGACCTGGCCATGTGGCTGAATCTCTTCTTCACCCGCGGATAAATTCCTGTGCCCGGATGAGGAAAACGTCCCTGAACAGAGAGAAAACAGGACGCTGCATCCCGGAACCAGTGTGAAGAAGCGCTGAAAGGCATAAAAGAGACGTACCAGACAAAACCCGGTACGTCTCTTATTTTGCGTTTATTTTTTGAAGCTGTCCTTCAGGGAGACGCTGCGGTTAAAGACGAGATGTCCCGGCGCGGCGTCCTTGGAATCCAGGCAGAAGTAGCCCAGGCGCATAAACTGGAAGTTCGCGGGTGCGGCGGCGCGGGCCAGGGAAGCCTCCACCTTGCAGCCGGTCAGGATTTCCAGGGAATTGGGGTTCAGGCAGTCGATGAAATCCTTATCAGCGGCGTCGGGGTCCGGGTCGGTGAAAAGGTCGCTGTAGAGCCGGACCTCCGCGTCAACGGCAGAGTCAGCGTCCACCCAATGGATTGTAGCGCCCTTGACCTTCCGGCCGTCAGCAGGGTCTCCGCCGCGGCTGTCGGGGTCGTACTCGCAGAGGATTTCGGTCACGTTTCCGGCCTCGTCCTTGACACAGCCGGTGCAGCGGATCAGGTACGCGCCCTTGAGACGGCATTCCGGGCCGCCGGGATACAGACGCTTATATTTTGGCACTGGCGTCTCCAGGAAATCGTCCGCCTCCACCCAGAGGGTCCGGGAGAAGCTGACCTCCCGTGTGCCTGCGGCGGGGTCGATGGGATTGTTTTCCACGGTGACGGTTTCGGTTCTGCCCTCGGGATAGTTGGTAATGGTCAGCTTCACAGGATGCAGGACGGCCATCACGCGTTCAGCGGTTTCGTTCAGGTCCTCCCGCAGGCAGTGCTCCAAAAACCCATATTCCACCACATTGGCAGACTTGGCCACGCCGATTCTCTCGCAGAAATTCCGGATAGACCGCGGCGTGTATCCTCTCCGACGCAGGCCGCAGAGGGTAGGCATCCGGGGGTCGTCCCAGCCGGAGACGCGTCCCTCTTCCACCAGGCGGCGGAGTTTCCGTTTGCTCATGACGGTATGATCGATCCCCAGCCGGGCAAACTCGATCTGCCGGGGCTTGGCGGGTAAATCGCAGTGTTCCACCACCCAGTTATAAAGGGGCCGGTGGGCTTCAAACTCCAGGGAGCAGAGGCTGTGGGTAATGCCCTCCAGAGCGTCCTGAATGGGGTGAGCGAAGTCGTACATAGGGTAGATGCACCATTTATTCCCGTGCCGGTGATGGGGCAGGTGGTTGATACGGTAGAGCACCGGGTCCCGCATATTGAAATTCCCGCTGGCCAGGTCGATTTTAGCCCGGAGGGTCATTGCGCCGTCAGGGAACTCGCCCGCGCGCATCCGCCGAAAGAGGTCCAGGCTTTCCTCAATGGGCCGGTCGCGGTAGGGACTCCGGGCCGGAACGCCGACGCCGCCCCGATACTCCCGGAATTCCTCAGGGGTCAGCTGGCAGACGTAGGCAAGGCCCTTTTTGATCAACCCCTCGGCCTGCCGGTAATCCTCCTCAAAGTAATCGGAGCCATAGAAAAACCGGTCGTCCCAGTCGAAGCCCAGCCAATGGATATCTTCTTTGATGGCCTCCACAAACTCCTCGTCCTCTTTGGTGGGATTGGTATCATCCATCCGCAGATTACACAGGCCGCCGTACTTTTCCGCGGTGCCGAAGTCGATGGTCAGGGCCTTGCAATGGCCGATGTGCAGGTAGCCGTTGGGTTCCGGCGGGAAGCGGGTATGGACGGTCATGCCCTCGAACTGACCGCCGGGCGCGATATCCTCGTCAATAAACGCGTGGATAAAATTCCGGCTTTCCGTCTCCGGCGTTCTGATTTCCTCTGCCATGCAGCAGCCCTCCAGTCATTCAAAAGAAATATAGCGGAATCTATTATAAAGAAGCCTGTACAAAATTGCAAGGTTTTTCTCCAGTCATCCCTTTTCCCGTTTGTGCTGTTGGCTTATAGCTCCGTCGATTTCACCGAAACATACCCAAATCTGCAAAAATAAGACCGTATGCGCTGTTCCAATATAAGAGCATCAAAGGGAAAAGAGCGCTCCAGTCCCCGCCTATGGACGGAAGAGTTCCGTTACAGGCAGGTCTGCTGGAAATAAACGCCCTATCTTGCGAATCAGACGTTTTTCCCATAAAAGAACGCGTCGCACTTAATCATGCCGTTATAGAGCTTCCGTTTTTTATCAGCGGGCCGTCCGAAGCAGCGTTCGAACTCGGTATGGGAGCTGAGAACGATGGTCCGCCAGCCGGAGGGAAGGTCCGCCAGCGCCGCGCCGAAGGCCCGATACAACGCCTCGGCCTCCTGCTTTTCCAGGAGCCGTTCTCCGTAAGGCGGGTTTGTGACAAGCTGTCCGTAAGCGCTCTCCCGATGGAATTTCGCGGCGTCGGCGGTCTCAAAGCGCACGCAGTCCGAAACCCCGGCAAGCTCTGCGTTATGCCGGGCCAGTTCCACCGCGTCGGGGTCGATATCGCCGCCCCAGATGTCGTAGTTCCCATGAAATTCCTTGTCCTGGGCTTCCTCGGCCGCGTCCAGCCAGCATTTTGCGTCCATGGCCTTCCAGCGCTGGGCGGCGAAATGGCGGTCCAGTCCCGGGGCGCGGTTTTTGGCGATCAGGGCGGCCTCGATGGGAATGGTCCCGGAACCGCAGAAGGGGTCGCAGAACGGGTCCCGGCCCCGGTAACGGGAAAGAGTGACCAGAGCGGCGGCAAGGGTTTCCCGAAGCGGCGCGCCCATATTCTGCGCCCGGTAGCCCCGTTTATACAGCCCCTCCCCGGAGGTATCCAGATACAAAGACGCCCGGTCCTTGATAATGGCGAACTGAATCTGGTACCGCTCGCCGCTTGCCGGAAGGGTCTCCAGCCCATAGACGCGTCCCAGACGGTTTGCCGCGGCCTTCTGGATTACGGACTGACAGGCAGGCACGGAATGAAGGGCAGAATTCAGCGCGTGGCCCTTCACGGGAAACTGGCCGTCGGCGGGAATGAACGTCTCCCAGGGCAGGGCCAGAACACCCTGGAACAACGCCTCGAAATCCGGCGCAGGAAAGGACCCCAATTCCATCAGGACCCTCGCGCCGCATCGCAGATTGATATTGAGCCGGGCGATATCGGCAAAGGAACCCTCGCAGTGGACGCGGCCGTTTTCTGCCCGGACGCCCCGCAAATCCAGCCGCCGCATTTCGTTGGCCACCAAAGCCTCCAGGCCCAGCAGACAGGGGACGGTGAGTATCATATGGACCTCCTTAAAAGAATTCCAAATAGGAAGCGACGCCGTTTTGCAAGCGCCGCTCCATAGAATGTTGTTTTCGCGGTAAAAACGCCAGCCCGCAGACCCTGCCTGACAGGAAGCATCGGTCCCGTCAGGCAGTCCTGAGGGATGAAATCAGGTGAGCTTTTGCACCTCGGACGTCTTGGAGAGATCCAGGCTCCGAATGAGCTTGCGAAGGGGCAGAACGGCGGAAGGAGAAACGCTCAGTTCGTCCAGGCCCATGCGGAGGAACGTTTCCGTCAGGGTCTGATCCGCGCCCAGCTCGCCGCAGATGCCCACCCAGCAGCCGTGACGGTGACCGGCCTCCACGGTATGCTTAATCATCCGCAAAACGGCAGGATGGTGGGAATCATAGAAATTATCCAGCTTTGGATTCTGCCGGTCAATGGCTAACGTATACTGCGTCAGGTCGTTGGTGCCCAGGGAGAAGAACTGCACTTCCTCGGCAAGCTCTTCAGCCATCATCACGGCGGCGGGGGTCTCAACCATAATGCCGATTTCCACCTCGCCCATGGCAACGCCCCGTTCTTTCAGTTCAGCCCTGCACTCTTCCAGCAGCTCTTTGGCGTCCCGGACCTCGCGCACGGAGATAACCATGGGGAACATAATGGACACGGTGCCGAAGGCGCTGGCACGCAGGATTGCCCGGAGCTGGGTCTTGAAGATATCCTTCCGCGTCAGGCAGATCCGGATAGCGCGGTAACCCAGGGCGGGATTCTCTTCCTTATCCAGCTCAAAGTAATCCGCCTGTTTATCCGCGCCGATATCCAGTGTCCGGATGATGACCTTTTTGCCGGCCATTGTTTCCACGACCCGCTTATAAAGCAGGAACTGCTGGTCTTCCGTCGGATAGTCCTGGGAATCCAGATAAATGAACTCGCTCCGGAACAGGCCGATTCCCTGGGCGTCGTTCTGTATGACCAGGCCCACGTCACTGGCATTGCCGATATTGGCATAGACCTTGATTTCACGGCCGTCCAGGGTGATGTTGGGCTTTTTCTTCAAGGTCTGGAGCAGCGCTTCCTGTTTCAGGTCATTGCTTCGTTTTTCCTCCATGGCGGTGAGCAGCTCGGCGGCAGGCTCGATGTACACGCAGCTGTTGTACCCGTCAATGACAGCCATTTTGCCGTCCCAGTCGTCCTGGAAGTCCACGCCGATCAGGGCAGGGATATTCATGGTCCGGGCGAGAATGGCGGTATGGCTGTTGGAGGAACCGTGTCGGGTAATGAAGCCCAGGAGCTTGCTCTTATCCAGCTGCACGGTTTCGCTGGGGGTCAGATCGTCGGCCACGAGGATAGCGGGCTTATCGTCAAGCAGATCGCCGTCGGACTGACCGGTGAGGATGTTGACCACCCGTCGGGAAATATCCTTGATATCCGTAGCCCGCGCCCGCATATAGGCGTCCTCCATGGCGGCGAAGGCGGCGGCCAGGTTATCGCCCGCGGTAGCCACAGCGTATTCGGCCGTAGCGCCCTGGGTGTCAATGATGCTCTTCACGGAGTCAAGCAGGTCGTCGTCGTCCAGCATCATCTGATGAATCTCAAAAATGGCGGCATTCTCTTCGCCCACCTCGTCCAGGGCCTTGTCATAGAGCACGCCAAGCTGTTCCTGCGCCTTCACGCGGGCGGTGTCAAAGCGGGCGTATTCCTCCTCTGGCGTCAGACTGGAATTGACTGTGGTTTCCGTTTCATCCTTCTTATAGATCCGCAGGGGACCGATGGCAATACCATTGAGAATTGATTTTCCAGTTGCAACCTGCATCAGGGGGTTCCTCCTTCCAAACTTTCAAGGGTCTTGATAAAGAATTCGTAAGCGCGGTATAGGCAGGGCCTTGAGAACCCTTCCCTTGGCGTGCGTCATGGCATCCCAGCCTTTCCTGTAAGGATTGAAGTCACCGGAAAATCCGGAGAGTCGTCTCAAACAAGCGCGCCGTCTGGCAAACGGGCCTGGCCATCGTCCCCGAACATTTCAGAAAGCCGGGGCATAGCAGGGATTGCGCCGCTGCGGGAGCAGGTAAAAGCGGCGGCACGGTTTGCGAAGGCGAGGATATCCTTCAATTCTGCGGAAGTCAGCCCCTCCAGCGGACCGGCCTCCCGTTTGCAGAGCCGGCTCAGGACCGCGCCGAAGAAGGTATCCCCCGCGCCGTTGGTATCCGCCACCTTCACAGGGATACCGGGCTGACGCCAGCACTGGTCCTTCCAGCGGCAGAACACGCCGTTGCCCCCCAGGGTAATCAGCACCAGACTGACGCCCTGTTCGGCCAGGATACGGCTTCCCTCCTCCAGCTCGTTGACGCCGGTGAGGAAAACGACCTCCTCCTCGGACAGCTTGATGACGTCCACCAGGGGCAGAGGAATGCGCATCCACTCGGCGGCGTGGCCCTCGTCGTCCCAGAGCGCGGCGCGGTAGTTCGGGTCATAGCTCACCAGGACCCCGGCGCGGTGGGCGGCTCTGGCGGCGAAGATGGTAGCGTTTCTGGACAGCCCCGGTGTGAGGCTGACAGAACCGAAATGCAGGATTTTGCTTTTCAGAAGGGCGAATTCGTTGACTTCCTCCGGGGACAGGTTCTGGTCAGCGCCCCGGACGAAACGGAAGCTGCGTTCACCGGCGGGGTCCACGGAAACCACGGCCATGGTGGTAGGCCTGCTGTCCTTCCGGAGCCCGGAACAGTCCACGCCGTCGTTTGTCAGCACGGACCGCAGGTAAGTCCCGAAAGCGTCGCCGCCCACTTTGCCGATGAAGGCCGTCTGAATCCCCAGTCTGGAAGCGGCCACGGCCACGTTTGCAGGCGCGCCGCCGGGATTGGCTGCAAAGAGAGGCACGTCATATTCATTGACGCCAATCTGAGTCAAATCAATCAAAATTTCGCCAATAGCAGTCAGGTCCATAAAAAAATCTCCAATCTCAATCAAGCTGCCCTCTCTCAGCGTGCTTTTCTAATATCTTACCAGAATCAAGGCTCTTTGTCCAGACTTTTGCGGACCCGAAAACGATTTCGCATTCCCGCCCGGCAGAAAGAAAGGCCTCTGACGGTATCTCAAAAAAGGCATTCCGGCGTTTACGGAAACTCTACCGGCAAACAAAAATATGAAATAAAAATTTTAACAAGAAAGCAAAATTCTCCCCTGCCGGCGGTTCCCTCGAAAGGGCAGACCGGCGGCAGGGGAGGACGTGAAACGGCGAAGGCTGTTCCCGGGTTTATCAAAAGGGGCGATCAGAAATCAGCGCTTCCGACGGTACGGGGATGAGGCAGCACGTCCCGGATATTGGCCACGCCGGTAAGGTACATGACCAGGCGCTCGAAGCCCAGACCGAATCCGGCATGACGGCAGGAACCGTAGCGCCGCAGATCGCAGTACCACCAATAGCTTGCGGGGTCCATGCCCAGCTCCTGAATCCGGGCCTCCAGGATGTCCAGACGTTCCTCGCGCTGGCTTCCTCCGATGATCTCGCCGATTCCGGGCACCAGGCAGTCCGCGGCGGCCACGGTCTTTCCATCGTCGTTCAGCCGCATATAGAACGCCTTGATTTCCTTGGGATAATCCGTCACAAAGACCGGGCGCTTGTAGACCTGTTCTGTCAGATAGCGTTCGTGCTCCGTCTGGAGGTCGCAGCCCCAGAAGACTTTGTAATCAAATTTGTCATTGTTTTTCTCCAGGATTTCCACGGCCTCGGTATAAGAAACCCGTCCGAAATCGGAGCTGGCCACATGATCCAGGCGCTCCAGCAGGCCCTTATCCACAAAGCTGTTAAAGAACGTCAGCTCATCGGGGCAGCGTTCCATGACCCGCTTGATTGCGAACTTGATCATAGCCTCCGCGATATCCATGTCTCCGGCCAGGTCGCAGAAGGCCATTTCCGGTTCGATCATCCAGAACTCGGCGGCATGGCGGGCGGTATTGGAATTCTCAGCCCGGAACGTCGGCCCGAAGGTGTACACGTCGCCGAAGGCCATAGCGAAGTTCTCGGCGTTAAGCTGTCCGGAGACGGTAAGGTTTGCGGGACGGCCGAAGAAGTCCTGACTGAAATCGACTTTCCCGTCCTCGGTCCGGGGCGGATTTTCGGGGTCCAGGGTGGTGACGCGGAACATCTCGCCCGCACCCTCGCAGTCGCTGGCGGTAATGATCGGCGTATGGACGTACAAAAAGCCCCGGCTCTGGAAGAACTCATGAATTGCAAAAGCGGCGGCGCTCCGTACCCGGAATGCGGCGGAGAAAAGGTTTGTCCGGGGCCGCAGATGCTGGATGGTCCGGAGATATTCCACCGTATGCCGTTTTTTCTGAAGGGGATAGTCCGGCGTAGAAGAACCCTCGACCTCGATGCTGGCGGCTTTCAATTCCAAGGGCTGTTTGGCCTCCGGGGTCAGGACGACAGTGCCAGTGACGATCAGCGCCGCGCCGACGTTCTGGGAAGCGATGTCCTTGTAATTTTCCAGGGTCCCTGTTTCCATGACGACCTGCAAATTTTTCATACAGGACCCGTCGTTCAGCTCGATGAAGCCGAAATTCTTCATGTCCCGGATGGTCCGCGCCCAGCCGCCCACGGTGACGGTCTGACCTGCCAGGGCGTCCATATCGGCAAACAGAGACGCGATTTTCGTATAGCTCATAGTTTCACCCATTTCTGATTGAAGTGAACGGGAAGCCGGAAGAAATCCCGATTCCTGACCAGCGCAGTGAACAGGCCCCCGGAAAAAATCCCCAACCTCTCGTTCCCGATTGATACAGTGTATTATATCACGATTCCGGCGGATAGCAAGAGTTTCAGCGCTGATATTCGAACTCGAAGCCGTACAGGACCACGGTATCTCCATCGGCGATGCCCAGTTCTTCAAGCTGCGCGAAGACCCCTGCTTCCCGAAGGTGCTTGTCAAAGAACATCCGGCTTTCGTAATCGGCGAAATTGATATTGCCCATCAGCCGCTGGAGCCAGGGACCCTCGACGAACCACACGCCGTCCTCGTGGCGGATATCCAGCGGCGCGGAGGAATCCACAACCGGCTGTTTGGGGACATATTCCGGTTCATAGACGGCCACCGGGGGCAGACCGGCCAGTTTTTCGGCGATTAGATTGACCAGTTCCCGGGTATTCTGATGAGCGGCGGCAGAAATCTCCATAACCGGATACCCCAGCGCGCCCGCCTTTTCCCGGAGGCCTTCCAATAAAGCGGGGTCTTCCAGGATATCGGTCTTGTTGG
>ERZ778514.2648-NODE-2648-length-10956-cov-8.754793_pt1 | contig 10956 bp, 10 predicted proteins | sample MGYA00510344_ERZ778514 | MGnify/ENA primary metagenome ERZ778514 (study PRJEB29527, sample SAMN07138968) | mouse gut metagenome | material: feces | host: mouse | place: China:Nanjing | collected 2016-01-25 ... | reverse complement strand
ACTTCGGCGGCGAGGTCGAGCGCGTGCTCAACATGTGCGACGGCGTGCTGCTGCTGGTCGACGCCTTCGAGGGCACCATGCCGCAGACGCGCTTCGTGCTGCAGAAGGCCCTCGCGCTGGGCAAGAAGCCCATCGTGGTGGTCAACAAGGTCGACAAGCCCAACTGCCGTCCCGAGGTGGTCAACGAGCAGGTCTTCGACTTGATGTTCTCGCTCGACGCCACCGAAGAGCAGCTCGACTACAAGACCATCTACGGCTCGGCCAAGCAGGGATGGATGTCGCACAAGTGGAACGAGAAGACCGACTCGATCGTCCCGCTGCTCGACGCCATCATCGACGAGATCCCCGAGCCGGAGATCGTCGGGGGCACGCCCCAGATGCTGGTCACCTCGCTCGAATACTCGGCCTACACGGGCCGCATCGCCGTGGGCAAGCTCACGCGCGGCACCCTGCGCGCGGGGCAGAACGTCACGCTGGCCAAGCGCGACGGGGTGACGATGCAAAAGACCAGGATCAAGGAGCTGATGATCTTCGAAGGGCTGGGCAAGAAGAAGGTCGACGAGGTGCCGTGCGGCGAGATCTGCGCCATCACCGGCATCGAGGGATTCGAAATCGGCGACACGATCTGCGACTTCGAAAACCCCGAGCCGCTGCCGCCGATCGCCATCGACGAGCCCACGATGTCGATGCTCTTCACGATCAACAACTCGCCCTTCTTCGGCAAGGACGGCAAGTACGTCACCTCGCGCCACATCAAGGAGCGCCTCGACCGCGAGCTGGAGAAGAACCTCGCCCTGCGCGTCACGCCCGGCCCGTCGGCCGACTCGTTCAACGTCTTCGGGCGCGGCGTGCTGCACCTCTCGGTGCTCATCGAGACCATGCGCCGCGAGGGCTACGAGTTGCAGGTGGGCCAGCCCCGCGTGATCGTCAAGGAGATCGACGGCCGCCGGTGCGAGCCCATCGAGGAGATGACGGTAGACTGCCCCGAGGAGTACTCGGGCACGGTGATCGAGCTGACGACCAAGCGCCGGGGCACGCTCACGAACATGGAGTCGAACGGTGAGCGCACGCGGCTGGAGTTCTCGATCCCCTCGCGCGGCATCATCGGCCTAAGATCCAACATGCTCACGGCCACGGCCGGCGAGGCGATCATGACCCACCGTCTGAAGGGCTTCGAGCCGTGGGTGGGCGAGATCGAGATGCGCACCAACGGCTCGATCATCTCGGGCGAGACGGGCACCGCCTACGCCTACTCGATCGACAAGCTCCAGGACCGCGGCCGCTTCTTCATCGCCCCGATGGATCCGGTCTACGAGGGGCAGGTGATCGGCGAGCACACGCGCCAGAACGACATCACGGTCAATGTCACCAAGTCGAAGCAGCTCACCAACATGCGCGCCTCGGGATCCGACGACAAGGCGGTCATCATCCCGCCCAAGATCTTCACCCTGGAGGAGGCGCTGGAGTACATCAAGGAGGACGAATACGTGGAGGTGACGCCCCACTCGATGCGTCTGCGCAAGATCCTGCTGCACGAGGTCGACCGCAAGCGCGCCTCGAAATAGCCCCGGCATCCATGACGACTTTCACGCTCTCGCTCTGCGTCGGCGCCGCGGCAGGCGCACTCGACGTCATCCCGATGATCGCGCAGCGGCTCGCTTTCCGCTCGTGTCTCTCGGCGTTCTGCACCTATCTGTTCGCCGCCGTCATCATCTTCTACAGCGACCTGCCCTATCTGCCCTGGTGGGCCGACGGCATGGCCGTGACGCTGATGATGGCGCTGCCGGTGGTGCTCACGTTCGCCGGCAAGGAGCGCAAGGCCGCGCCCGCGGTGCTGCTCAACGCCGTGCTCCTGGGCTTTCTGATCTCGGTGGCCGAGCGCTACCTGAAGTAGGCCGGGCCCGCCGCAACAACCGCAAAAGCGCTGTCGAACGAGTTCGGCGGCGCTTTTTGCTTGCGTGAACGCGACGGTCGAAGGCCGGCGGGCCGCAGCCACCCCGGGCGAAGGCCCGCAATTCTTGACAGAACATGCGCCCTTCGCTGGCTGCAGCCCGAATGCAAATTGAAAATCAGCAACCCTGTCATTATTCATTATCCATTGTTCATTATTCATTACAGCTTCAGCTGCGCAGCCCCCCCACTTCTAACTTCTCACTTTTTACTTTATACTTTTCACTTCTCACTTCCCGCCCTCTCCCCGGGAATGCGGAGGATGCAGACGGTGATGGCTCCGGCCAGCAGCAGCGGCGCGACCCGCAGCCACAGCGAGGCGCCGAGCACCCCGAAGGCGAGGTAGCCGAGCGAGAACCACACCGAGGCGACCATCGCGGCTTTCGCCCGCCGCGGCAGCGCGCGGCGCTCCTGGTAGCGGCTGAGGCAGCGCCCCAGCCCCGGCTGGCGCAGCAGCCAGGCGTGGAGCCGCGGCGACGAGCGCACCCACAGCGCCCCGGCCAGCAGCACGAGGGGCGTGGTGGGGACGAACGGAACGAAGATCCCCACCACCCCCACCGACAGCGCCAGCCAGCCCAACGACACGAAGAGAAGTTTCATGCCCCCGCAGGGGACAAATTCGGTGCCGGGGATGGCCCGCGCGCCCGTTCCGGCCATTTTCGGCCGCACGGAGGCGCCCCGGCCTCGGCAAAATGCGAACAAATTCGCTTCTGCACCCCACTTATTCGCATCTCGGGCGAAGCCGAAGATACTCTCGCTCGGCAAAACGCAAGCTCGCTTGCGTTTGCCCTCGCTTATTTGTATCTTTGCAGAACCAACGACAAAATCCACTCCCCATGCAGAAGATAGGCATCGCCTGCGACCACGCGGGCTACGAAATGAAAGAGTTTCTGGTGGGCTACCTCGGCGCCCAGGGCTTCGAGGTGCTCGATTTCGGCACCCACTCGCCCGAGAGCGTCGACTACCCCGACTACGCCCACCAGCTGGGCGAGGCGATCGACCGCGGCGAGCTCGACCGCGGCATCGGGCTCTGCGGCTCGGGCGAAGGCATGGCCATGACGCTCAACAAGCACCAGAAGGTGCGCGCGGGTCTGGCCTGGCAGCAGGAGATCGCCGAGCTGATCCGCCGCCACAACGACGCCAACGTGCTCGTGCTCCCCGCGCGCTTCGTCTCCAACGACGAGGCGGTCGTGCTGGTCGACACGTTCCTCTCGACCGAGTTCGAGGGCGGGCGCCACGACAAGCGCGTGAAGAAGATCCCCGTCGGCTGCTGACGACCGGCCCGATGCCCCGCCACCAGCTCTGCCGCAACTGCGGCCGCACGGTCGACGACAACTACTGCCCCGCCTGCGGGCAGCGGACCACGACCTACCGCCTCTCGTGGGCGACGCTCCTCGAGAGTTTCGCCTCGACTTTCGTGGGCGACGAGGCCTACGGGCTCCGGGGCATGCACATGCGCAAGGGGCTGGTGGACACGTGGTGGGCGATCGTCGTCCGCCCGGCCCGCTCGATCGGCGAATTTATCGAGGGCCGCCGCCGCAAGTACTTCAACCCGGTGGCGATCCTGCTCCTGCTGTCGACCCTCTACGCGGCCGTCGGCGCATGGGCCGGCAAGGATCTCCACACGACGGTCGACGTCACCCATCCGCTGCTCCGCCAGGCGGTCAACGCCGCGCTCGACTACATGCGCCAGCACCCGGCCGCCAGTGCGCTGGCGGCGCTGCCGTTCGTCGCGCTGGCGATGAAGATGCTCTTCGGGCGCAAGAGCGGCCTGGGCTACGTCGAATATTTCTATGTCGGGATCTTCCTCTCGGTTTTCGAGGTGACGCTGATGGTGCTCCAGCTGCCCATGGAGCTGCTGATCCCCCGCTACAGCAGCTTCTACGGCAACACGCTGCCGGTGTTCGTCTACACGGCCGCGGTCTTCCGCCGGCTCTTCGGCCTCACGAAAAAGGGGGCCGTGCTGCGGACGCTGGCGGTCGACGTCCTGACCTATATTTATATCGTCGTCGCCATCATCGGCAGCTCGCTGCTCCTCTTGGGCGGCATCTACCTCTGCTCGCCCGAGTCGTTCGAGGGCATCCGCAACCGCAAGGCCCTATCGGAGGCTGCCGCGGCAGCGCCGCAGACGGCCGGCACCGCGGCGCTCGAGGCGTTCGGCGATCTCATCTCGGGACTGGTCGAAACCCACCTCTTCGACGAAGAGGAGGAGGGCGCCCCGCAGGCCGACGCACCGCAAACCGACGCGACGCAGACCGAATAATCCGCTACAGATCGAACACGTAGGGCGAGAGGGCACGCAGCCGCTCGCCCTTCGCGTTATCGCCGCGCAGGTCGAAGAGCCCGAAGACGGCCGAGCCCGAGCCCGACATGGCGGCATAGAGCGCCCCGGCGGCCAGCAGGCGGTCGCGCGCCTGGCGGATCGCGGGGTGAGCAGCGAAGATGTGGGGCTCGAAGTCGTTGCCCACGCGCCCCTGCCACTCGGCCACGGGACGCCGCAGCCGCTCGGAGAGCGGCACCTCGGGCACGCGGGGGCGCACCCCGGCATAGGCCTCGCGCGTCGAGACCCCCTCGTCGGGCTTCACGATCGCGAGGGTCAGCCCCCCGAGGTCGAGCGCGAAGGGGGTCATCCGCTCGCCGCGCCCGCTGCACAGCTGGGGCGTGTTGCGCACGAAGAAGGCCGTGTCGCTGCCCAGCGCGGCGGCGCAGTCGATAAGCTCCGCCTCCGAAAGATGCAGCTCGAAGAGGCGGTCGAGTCCCACGACCACCGCCGTGGCATCGGACGACCCGCCGCCCAGCCCGGCGCCGAAGGGCACGCGCTTGTCGAGGCGGATCTCCACGCCGTCGACGCCGTAGCGGTCGCGCATCAGGCGGAAAGCCTTGAGGCACAGATTATCCTCGTCCCGACAATCCACCGCCAGACCCTCGCTGCGGAACACCGCGCCGGGCACAGCCGTGCGCCTCAGCTCCACCACGTCGTAGAGCCCCTCCACGGGCACCATCACCGTCTCCAGGTCGTGGAATCCGTCGGCCCGGCGGCGCAGCACGTCGAGCCCGAGGTTGATTTTGCAGTTCGCTTTCAGAATCATGAAGACAAAGATACGAATAAGCCGAGTGAAAAAAAGCAAGCTTGCTTGCATTTTTTCCGAGGTGCAGTATCTTGGGCGAAGCCATCGAGATAAGCGGCCCGCAGCCAGCCCGGGCGAAGGCCCGAAGGCAAATTGAAAATGGAAAATTGAAAGTTAAAAATGAAAAGTGGCCGCCGGACCATTTTGGGCTTGCCCGGCTCGCAGAGCCGGCAGCCCGCAGCCACCCGGCGCGGAGGGCTGCTCTCTTCGCTCGCAAGCCTCTCCGCTGGCTGCGGTCTGAAAATGCAGCATAACGGTCGAAGACCGGCGGCCTGTAGGCTGCCGCCCGCCCATTATTCATTATCCATTGTTCATTGCAGCCTTGCAGCGCCAGCTGCGCAGCCCATAGCCACCCCCGGTGGAGGGCTGCTCGTCTCGCCCGAAGGCTCGCCGGCTCCTCCGCTGGCTACGGTCTGCCCCACTTCTCTGACTTATCCGGCTCAAGAGCAGGCGGGCCGCAACCCCCGGCAGCGGAGGCCCGTAACTCGCCCAAGGCTCGTGCGCCCTCCGCAGGCTGCGGACCCGAATACGCATAGAACGCAATCGCTCCGCAAGCCCGGCAGCCCCCCAGCAAAGACCAGCCCCCAATTTTCCACTTTCCATTTTCAACTTTCAACTTCTCACTTTTCACTTCTCACTTTTGACTTCCGATTTCGTACCTTTGCCCCATGAAATTCCGCACCGAAATCCGCCTGCGCCCCTATCGGGCGACCATAGGCTACGAAAACCGCCTCCTCTCGCTGGGCTCGTGCTTCGCCGACGCCGTCTCCCGCCGCCTCGCCGCGGCGAAGTTCCGCGTCGCGGCCAACCCCTCGGGCGTCCTCTTCAACCCCCTATCGATCGCCGCGACGATCGAGAGCTACGCCGCAGCGGCGTCCGTCGGGCGCGAGGAGCTGCACACCGACGGCGAAAGGTGGTTCCACTACGACTTCCACGGCGACTTCGCGGCCCCGACCCCCGACGAGGCGCTCCGCCGCATGAACGCCGCCCGGCAACGGGGCGCCGAGGCGCTGCGCGCGGCCGACCGCGTGATGATCACTTTCGGCACGGCGTGGGTCTACGAGCGCGAGGGGCTGGCGGTGGCCAACTGCCACCGCCAGCCGGCCGCGCAGTTCATGCGCCGCAGGCTCGCCGTCGACGAGATCGTGCGGCGCTTCGAGGAGCTCCTAGCGGGGCCGCTCTCCGGACGGCGCATACTGCTCACGGTGAGCCCCGTGCGACACCTGGGCGACGGTCTGGAGGGCAACGCCGCGAGCAAGGCCGCGCTGCGCCTGGCCGCCGAGCTGCTGACGGAACAGCACCCCGAGGTGGAGTACTTCCCCGCCTACGAGATCCTCACCGACGACCTGCGCGACTACCGCTTCTATGCCGACGACCTGGTCCACCCCGCCCCGCAGGCGGTGGAGTATGTCTGGGAGCGGGTAGTCGAGGGGCTGCTGACCGAGCGTGCGCGGCAGCTGCTGCCCCGCGTCGAGGCGATCGCTGCCGCCGCGGCACACCGCCCGCGCAATCCGCACGGCGCCGCGCACCGCGCCTTCTGCCGCGAGCAGCTCGAGCGCATCGCCGCGCTGCCCGAGGTCGATTTCACCGCCGAGGAGCGATATTTCCGGCAATCTATCGAAATAAATTCGTAAATTTGCGTCCTCACCCATCCGACACGCCATGAAACGCCACTGCATACTGCTCCTCGCCCTGCTCCTCGCCTCGTCGGCCGCCGCGGCGCCCCGTCCCCGACTGATCGTGCAGATCGTCGTCGGCTCGATGCGCGCCGAGGACCTCGACCGCTACGCCGGGCAGTTCGGCGAGGGGGGCTTCCGCCGCCTCACGGAAGGGGGCACGGTCTACTCCGACGCCCGCTACGACTACCAGCAGACCCTCACCCCCGTCTCGCTGGCCACCCTCACCACGGGGGCCCAGCCCTCGATGCACGGCGTGGTGGGCACGCGCTGGCGCGACTACGTCGACAACCGCCCCGTGGAGCTGGTCGCCGGGCGGCAAGGCCCGGGCCCCTACCACCTGATCGCCCCCACGCTGGCCGAGACGCTCCTGCAGCACCTGCCGGGCAGCCAGGCCGTGTCGATCGCCGCCGAGGCCACGTCGGCCGTGGTGATGGCCGGGCGCGGCGGCGCGGCCCTGTGGCTCGACTCGACGCACTGCGGCTGGGCCACCTCGGGGTGCTACGCCCCGCTGCCCGAGTGGATCGAGCGCAGCAACCGCGAGCGCTACAACCGCTCCTACGTGGCCGCGGAGTGGCGCCCGCTGCTCGACCGCGACAGCTACCGCAACCACCGCCGGCGCGACATCGCCGCCGCCGAGAGCACCCAGCGCAAGGAGCGCGCGGTGCCCTCGTGCCTCGACCTTCGGGACGACTACGAGCGGCTGCTCTACACCCCCGCGGGCAACACCGCCGTGCTGGGGCTGGCCAAGCAGGCGATCGCCCAGATGCGCCTGGGACGCGACGAGGAGACCGACCTGATGAATATCTGCCTCGACGCCTCGCGCCGCATCGCCGAGGCCTACGGCCCCGAGTCGATGGAGGTCGAGGACATGCTCTACCGCCTCGACCGCGATCTCGACGACTTCCTCACCTTCCTCTTCGCGCAGGTCGACCCCGAGCGGGTGGCCGTGGTGCTCACCTCCGACCACGGGACCAGCCCCTCCTACGACGCGGGCCCGGAGGAGAGCGACCGCTTCAACGTGCGGCAGTTCGAGGTGATCGTCAACGGATTCCTCAACGCCCGCTACGGCTCGGGCGAGTGGGTGCTCGACTACGAGGACAAGTCGCTCTACCTGAACCACAACCTCATCTACGAGCGGGGGCTGAACCTGGCCGAGGTGCAGAACGAGGTGGCCATCTTCGCCATGCAGTTCCGCGGCGTGTCGCACGCCCAGTCGGCCACGGCCGTACGCACGAGCTACTTCGGCAGCGGCTACGCCCGCATGATGCAGAACAGCTACTACCCCCGCCGCTCGGGCGACGTCCTGCTCAACTTCATGCCCGGGTGGATCGAGCAGCGCGAGCGCTGCGTCTCGATGTCGGGCTCGATGTACGGCTACGACCGCGAGGTGCCGCTGCTCTTCTACGGCGCGGGCGCGGGCCGCATGCGCGTGGCGCGGCGCGTCGACCCCACGGCCGTGGCGCCGACGCTCGCCCGCCTGGCCGGCATCACCGAACCTGCGGCTTCGGAGGGCACGGCCCTTGCGGAGATCGTCGAACAGTAACCAACGATTCCAAATTCAACCACGATGGACAAGATCCAGGAGCAGATCGTCGAGGAGTTTTCCCTCTTCGACGACTGGCTCGACAAGTACGACTATCTGATTTCGCTCTCCGACACGCTGCCGGCCATCGCCCCCGAGCACCGCACCGAGCAGTATGCCATCCAGGGCTGCCAGTCGCGCGTGTGGGTCGACGCCGCCCTGCGCGAGGGGCGCGTCTACTACACGGCCGACAGCGACGCCGTGATCACGAAGGGCATCATCGCGCTGCTGGTGCGCGTGCTCAGCGGCCGCACGCCGCAGGAGATCCTCTCCACGAAGCTCGACTTCATCGACGCCATCGGCCTGCAATCCAACCTCTCGCCCACGCGCGCCAACGGACTGCTGGCCATGATCAAGCAGATGCGCCTCTACGCCCTGGCCTTCGACAGCAAGGAGAAAAACGAATAAGAGACATGACACCCGAAGAGATTTTACGGGTCGAGCAGGACATCGTAGCGACCCTCAAGAACATCTACGACCCCGAGATCCCGGTCAACATCTACGACCTGGGACTGATCTACGAGATCGACTACACGCCCGACCGTGCGGCCAACATCCGCATGACGCTCACGGCGCCCAACTGCCCGATGGCCGACATGCTGGTCGAGGACGTCAATATCCAGGTGGGCAAGGTCCGCGGCGTCGAGTCGGTCAACGTCGTCCTCACGTTCGACCCCGTGTGGGACAAGAGCATGATGTCGGAGGAGGCGCTGCTGGAACTCAACCTCTTCTGAGATGGACGAGGCGGAGGAGCGGAGGCTGAGGATGCTGCACCGGCTCGAGGCGGGCGCCGCGACGTGCGCCTGCGGCGAGCGGCTGGCCGCGCTCTCGACGCTGCACCGCAGCGACCTCTGCACGGCGCTCGTCTTCGACCGTCTGGGCCGCAAGATGCGGCTCGTGGAGGAGCTCCACGCCGCCTGCGACCGAAACTGGAACCGCACCTTCTACGGCCTCTACTTCCGCACGCTGGGCGACCGCCAGAACCAGGAGGCCTACCTCGAGCTGGCGCGCCGCGTGCCCTACCGGGTCGTGCTGCGCGAGCGGCTGACGCCCCACGCCGTCGAGGCGATGCTCTTCGGCGCCTCGGGGCTGCTCGACCTCTACCCCCACGACAGCTACACGCTCGACCTGGGCCGCACGTTCGTGCACCTGGCCTCGAAGCACGACATCCGGCCCATGGAGGCCTCGGCCTGGGAGCTGGCGGGCATCCGCCCGGCCAACCACCCCGTGTTGCGGCTGGCCGAGGCGGCCGAGTTCTTCGCCCGCGACGAGTTCGTCGTGGACCGCGCGATGGCCTGCCGCTCGGAGGCCGACATCCGGCGCCTGTTCTGCACCGAAGCCTCGGCCTACTGGCGCACCCACCACATCCCCGGATCGCCCGCCGACGAGAGCCCCAAGCGCATCGGCGCCTTCAAGGCCAACATCATCGGCATCAACCTGGTCGCCGTGCTGCAATACGCCTACGGCAGCTACACGGGGTGCGACGCGCTGCGCGACAACGCCCTGGCGCTGCTCGAGCGGCTGCCCGCCGAGCAGAACCGCTACATGCGCGCCTGGCGCGAGGCGGGCGGCCCGCAGCCGCGCAACGCCTTCGAGTCGCAGGCGCTGTTGCAGCTGGCCACCGAATATTGCGCCCCGCGCCGCTGCGCCGCGTGCCCCCTCGGGCGCCGCATCCTGCGGCGGGCCGAGCAGCTGGCCTCCGCGGAGTAACGCCCCGGCGCCCGCACCGCGGCATCCTCCCCGGCTCCGCCCGATGACCGCATCGCCATCCTCACCGCGGCATACACCCGGCATCTCCTCCCCCCGACATCCGCCCCGACGCCCGCTCCAGCTCCCCTGACACCCGCCCCGCCATCCTCCCTCCGCACCCGCCCGCAGCCTCTGCCGAAGGGGGCCTCTTCGCACCATTCCGCCCTCCCTTGAAACACAAACGGCCCGAGGCGGCCGCTTTCGCCCTGCGGGCTTGGAGATGTGGCGGAAAATCACTATTTTTGTAAGATTTCCGGCCCGACCGAACTCCGAGGCCGGAGCAACCGCGAAAACAACGAACGCATCTATGGATATACTCGCAAGCATCATCAAGACCATTTTCGGCTCGAAGGCCGACAAGGACCGCAAGGAGATCGAACCCTATCTCCAGAAAATCAAAGCCGTCTACCCCTCGATCGAGGCGCTGTCGAACGACGAGCTGCGCGCGCGCAGCGAGGCGCTGAAAAAGGCCATCGCCGACTTCATCGCCGAAGACGAGGCCCGCATCGTCGAGCTGAAGGCCCGCCTCGAGCTGGCCGAGACGACGCTCGACGAGAAGGAGCGCATCTCCAAGGAGATCGACCAGACCACCAAACGCATCGACGAACGCATCGAGGAGAAGCTCGACGAGATCCTGCCCGAGGCCTTCGCCATCATGAAAGACACGGCGCGCCGCTTCGCCCAGAGCGACGAGGTGGTGGTCACGGCCAACGACTTCGACCGCGACCTGGCCGCGACGAAGGATTTCGTGCGCATCGAGGGCGACAAGGCCGTCTACGCCACCCACTGGACCGCCGGCGGCAACGACCTGCGGTGGGACATGATCCACTACGACGTGCAGCTCTTCGGCGGCGTGGTGCTCCACAAG
>ERZ778514.2647-NODE-2647-length-10957-cov-4.223812_pt1 | contig 10957 bp, 9 predicted proteins | sample MGYA00510344_ERZ778514 | MGnify/ENA primary metagenome ERZ778514 (study PRJEB29527, sample SAMN07138968) | mouse gut metagenome | material: feces | host: mouse | place: China:Nanjing | collected 2016-01-25 ... | reverse complement strand
AATGGTGGCCACAGAAGAGCAGGTGCCCAGAGAAACCACCGCGGGCTTTGTGATGTGGCGGAACATGATCTTCGGGCCGTCCTTCCCGCCGCCGAACCAGGCAAACAGCGGCCAGGCGGTGAAGATGTAGACAAAGCAGAGGGGATAGTACACCACCATGGCCCGGGCGTAGGCTTCCGTAATCTGAGAGCCGTAGGTCGCCACAAGGTCCGCAAAGAAGCCGAAAAACGCTATGGGCGCATAGTACGTCACAATTTTCACAAACCGCAGCATCACGTTCGCAAGGTCTTCCAGGAATTTGCCTACCAGCGTATCCTTGCCTCCGTTCAGGTTTACCGAAAAGCCAAAGAGCAGCGAGAATACAATCAGCGGCAGCATCGCACGGCGGGACAGCAATCCCACAAAGTCCTCTGCCGTGAAGAAATTCACAATCAGCTCCGACATCGTGGCATAGCTTCCGATTTCCTCCGACGGCAGAGCGTTCCAGGGCGTCAGTACCGGCGGAAAGAGAACCATCAGCACATACATAATCACCGCCGCAATCGCTCCCGTTATCACGAACGTCCCTACCGTCACCCCCATGATCTTTCCGGCCCGCTTCCGGCTCTGCATATTGGCTACCGCGCTGGAAATCGACGCGAAGACCATCGGCACCACTATGCAGAACATCATATTGATAAACACTGTGCCCAGGGGTTTCAATACCGTGGCTCCGGCGCTGATGACATTCCCTTCCGCGTCCGTTACCCTGGGATTGATCCAGCCCGTTATGGCTCCCGCTGTCATTGCTCCCAGCATGATGAACATAAACGCATAGTTCCTTGCAATGGATTTCTTTTCCATAATCTCTCCTCCCGTGTCAAACACAATCCTGCCGCGTCAGTTCCTCGTCCGTCACCTGTCCCTTGCAGACAATATTTGTGGGGCCGGTCAGATACAGATTCGCAATCCGGTCTCCGTCCCGCTCCGCGTCTGCCGTCAGAACTCCGCCCCTCATCTCCGCCCGGACGCCCTTCCCGCTGACCTTGCCCAGAAGCGTCAGCACCGCAACCACAGAGCCGGTCCCCGTGCCGCAGGCATAAGTGAAATCCTCCACGCCACGCTCGAAGGTTCGTTCATACAACTGGTCCGGGCCGGTCAGCTCGCAGAAATTCACATTGGCCCCTTTCGGAAACGCCGGGTGCCAGCGCAATTTCCGGCCAAGCTCCCGAAGCTCGTCCCCGTCGGCTTCCCGCAGGCCCGGATAGGGAACCACCGCATGGGGCAGGCCGGGATTCCCTAACTCTACGTAAGAGCAGGGCCAGACCGTTCCCTCAAGCTCCACCGGATACTCCAGCCGCACCTCACTGGGGTCGTTCAGCCGGATTCGATACTGCCTCCGGTCAATGCGCCAGCCGGTTACAAGACCCGCCGCCGTCTCCACCCGCTGGACCTCCCCCGCAAGGCCCTTCTCGTACCCGTACCGGCAGATACATCGGGCTCCGTTGCCGCACATCTCCCCCGCGCTGCCGTCCGAATTGTAGAACAGCATCCGGTAATCGCCGTCAGCCCGGGGCGCGTCCACTACCATCAGGCCGTCCGCGCCGATGGACAGACGACGCTCGCACAACGTCCGGGCCAGAGCGGGGAATGCCTCCTCCGGCAGCTTCTCCTCCAGATTGTTCAGCACCAGAAAGTCGTTCCCTGCGCCGTTCATTTTCCAAAACTGCATCAGGTTTCCTCCTTTTTCTTGTCTCCCTCTATTATACCTGCCATAAAAGCCAGTTTACACCGCAGATTGTGCCGCAAACCTTGCAAATCGTGCTCCCTTTGGAAATGCCTGCCATTGTTTCGGACGCGTTCTTTCTGCTTTGTGGGATTTTATGGAAGCGCCCGCGTAAAAAACAGGGCTCCTCGCCCAAGGAAAGAAGCCCTGTTTCTGCTTACATGGATTTTACTTTGTCGTAGGTCTTCAGAATGTCCTGCTCCGGTTCCCCAGTCGCAAGGCTGACCGCGATCATGGCAATGCAGCCCACAATAAAGGCCGGGAGCAGCTCGTAAATGGCCCACGCGCCGCCCATGGGAGCTACCAGGTATTTCCAGGCAAACACCGTCACGCTGCCCGCGATCATACCCGCCAGCGCGCCCTGACGGTTGGAACGACGCCAGAACAGCGCGCACAGCATCACGGGGCCGAACGCCGCGCCAAAGCCCGCCCATGCAAAGGACACCACCCGGAAAACGGAACTATTGGGGTCCCAGGCCAGAATCACGCCGACAATGGCAATGCCTACCACCGTCGCCCGGGCCGCCAGCATGGACTGCTTTTCCGTCAGCTTGATGCCGAAGAATTCCTCCAGCAGATTCTGAGAAACGCTGGACGCCGCGGTCAAAAGCTGGCTGTCGGCGGTGGACATGGTTGCCGCCAGAATGCCCGCCAGAATTACGCCAGCAATCAGGGCCAGAAGCACGCCGCTTTGACTCATCAGGTTGGACATCACAATAACGATGGTCTCGGAATCCGCGCTGGTGGTCAGGAACGGAATCTTGCCCGCCGTGGACACGCTGTAGCCCACCACGCCGATCAGAATCGCCACAAACATGGAAATCACCACCCAGATGGACGCAATCCGCCGGGAAATCTTCAGCTTTTCCTCGTCCTCAATGGCCATGAACCGCAGAAGAATATGAGGCATTCCGAAGTATCCCAAGCCCCAGGCCAGAGTGGAGACAATGCTCAGGAAGCCGTAGGAAGCCGCCTCGCCGGTTTCGGGATTGTAGCCCTGGGTCAGGTTCAGATAGCCGGGGAGCGCTTGGGCGTTGGCCATGACCGCATCCCAGCCGCCTGCTTCCCGGACGCCAAAGAAGATAATCACCACCAGGGCTATGGACATCACAACGCTCTGAATCAGGTCCGTGGTAGACACCGCCAGGAAGCCGCCCAGAACCGTATAGCCAATAATCACCAGCGCGCCGACGATCATGGCAGTATGGTAATCCACTCCAAGAAGACTGTTGAACAGCGTGCCCACAGCCTTGAATCCGGACGCGGTGTAGGGGATAAAGAACACCAGAATGATAACGGCCGCAATACAGGCGAGGATATGCCGGTTATCGCCGTAGCGCCGGGAGAAAAAGTCCGGAATCGTGATGGCTCCCGTAGCGGCGGAGTACCGGCGGAGCCTCTTGGCCACAATCAGCCAATTCAAATACGTGCCTACAGCCAGGCCGATCACTGTCCAGCCTACTTCTGCCACGCCGCATAAATACGCCAGTCCGGGCAGGCCCATCAGGAGATAGCTGCTCATGTCGGAAGCCTCTGCGCTCATGGCCGTCACCACCGGGCCAAGACGCCGGCCGCCAAGATAGAAATCGTTGGACGAACTGCTTCCCACGCGGCTGAAATACACGCCCACGCCGATCATGGCCGCCAGATACACCGTTATGGCCAGAATGATGCACATCTGTGCTGTCGTCATAATTCTCTCCTCTTCCTTCACAAAAAATCAACAAACGGCATCATACCACACTTTTAACAAGAATGAAAGACAGAACCGTGTATAGAACTCGTTCTATACGGATTCTGCCCTTTCACTTGATTTTTTATGTTATTGCAAGGCTTTTAAACCAGACGATTTTCTGAAATCCAAGAGGACGGGAAAATAAAATTTTTCTCAACTCTCCCGAGGGCTCCGGTAGCTCTCCAGAAACATAGGCGTCATCTTGTCGCTGTAGGCCACCAGAGAATATTCGCCGCCGCAGAGACACCAGTCGTACATCAAGGCCCGTTCCCAGAGCGCGTATGCCTTGAGGATCTCATTGACCGTGCAGTCCTGCCGGAGCTGGCCCGCCTCCTGGCCCTCGCTGATGATCTTCCGAAGGAGCCGGAAATAGGTGCGGTTCCGGTCCAGAAGGTGCTTCTCCCCCCGGGCCAGAAGCTGCGTTGAGAGCAGACGCGTCAGCAGATCTATGGAAATGCCGCCGTCTATCATGGCAAACAGCTCGTGATTCAGATATTCCAGCTTTTCAAGGGCATTTTTCCCGGGGTCCATCGTCTCCTGAAGCGCCTCATATTTCTCATCAAAGACATTGGCCAGCGTACCCAAAAGGGCGTCCTTTCCCTCAAAATAATGGTAAAAAGAACCCTTGCTGGTTTCTGACTCAAAGACGATATCCTCCACTGTCGTCTCCTCATAGCCCTGCTCATAGAAGAGCTTCCAGGCTGCGGCGATAATCCTTCCCTTGGTGTTCCGGCTGTTTTTTCTCGGCATCTGAACGCCCCCTCTCTTCGTTTATCATACCGGATTTTTCCACAAAACGCAAGGTGTTTTCTTCCCAAAAGCGAAAGTTTTTATTGCGGGGTTTTGATTTTGTTAAATGGCGCGTTTGGAGCAGATGAAAAGGTTCTGTTCTGGCGGATAAAAACGGACGCTTTTTGCAGCTTTCCAGTCAGTGAAAACGCCGTTTTATCCCCTGCTAACGACGCTTTTTATTAGAATTCAGAAACGCGGAATTACAGGATTGACAATCTGAAGGCAATATGATAGAATTGTATCGTTCATCGGAGGACGTGCAGTCGTAATTGCGTGTCGAGTATGATGGCAGCAGCAGAGGCATTCGGAGGGCAGGCGCCGACGTATCGGTGCAGGCCGGATAAGATGCTTTTTGCGGCTGGCGTTATGCCCGGCCTTATTTTTTTGCAAGGAGGTTGATTGCATGGATTTCATTACGGCGGACCCGATAAAGCTCTATAAAAAATACCTGATACCCTCCATGGGAAGCGCGCTGGCAGTGTCCATTTACAGCTTTGTGGATACCATCGCGGTGGGGCAGTCGGAGGGCGAACTGGGCGCGGCGGCAATGGCTGTCATCTGTCCCCTTTTCGGGTTTATGGTCTTTCTGTCCATCCTCTGCGGCATTGGCGGTTCGGTACTGCTTTCCGCCGCCCGGGGAGAGGGAAAGCCGGAAAAAGCAAACGCCTTCTTTACCATCGCGCTGGGTATGATTATTGTGCTTACCTTGATTTTCTGGGGGCTTCTTCTGCTGTTCCATGACCCGATTTTTATGTTTCTCGGGGCGGATGAAGTCATTCTGGCAAAGGTCATGGAATACGCCAAATGGATTATCTGGACCTTTCCTGTCTTTATCGCGCCAACGTTTATCGGCTCTTTTCTTCGGAACGACGGCGCGCCTATGCTGGATATGGCGGCGGTCATCATCGGCGGCTGCGTGAATATGTTCGGGGACTGGTTTTTCGTCTTCCCGCTGGGCATGAGGATGGAAGGGGCGGCAATTGCTACCGTTCTGGGGACCTCATTGCAGGTGCTGATTATGTGCGGGCATTTTTTCCGGAAAAAGTGCGGCCTGCGTCTGGTAAAGCCCGGGAACTGGTGGAGAGGCGTCCGGAAAATCTGTCTGATCGGCGTGGGCGCGGGGATTCTGGACCTGGGCACGGTCTTTATCGCCGTCTTGATGAACAATCAGATCATGCGGTACGGCGGCCCGGTGGAGCTGGCGGTTTACGGCGTTGTGTCGGCGATCAGCCCGTTATTCCAGGCCTTTTTCGGAGGCGTGGGGCAGACGATACAGCCTTTGGTTTCGGCCAACTGCGGCGCGGGGGAAACGGAACGCACCCGGCTGTTCTGGCGCTTCGGCTTGATCACTTCTTTGATGATCGGCGTGCTGACCTCCTGCCTGGGCGAGTTTTTCCCGGTCCCTATCGCGCGGCTGTTCATGGACGCGTCCCCGGAAGCGATTGCCATTGTTCCCAGCGTGTTCCAGCCTTACTTCCTGCTCTTTGTCCCCTTGGGCGTCACGGTCCTGGCAACCTACTACCTGCAAGCCATTCTTCACGGTAAAATATCCATGCTCATAGCCCTGCTCCGGAGCGCCCTCGTCAGCGGCCTGCTGATCTGCCTTCTGCCGCTTCGATGGGGCCTTGCCGGTGTTTGGCTGGCGCTTCCCGTCTCTGAACTATTGGTCATGCTGATCGCGCTGTTCTACATCAGAAAACGCCGTCTTGGCTGACAAAAAGATACCCATACAGCAAAAAGCAAAACTGCATGGGTATCTATTCTTCCTCTCCCTGAAAAGCCGGAACGAAAAAGAAAAGGCCCGAAGCAGACAGACGTTGCCTCGGACCTTTCCGGTCATTTTATTGGGGACGCTCTGTGGGATCTGTGGAGCGTGACAGCAGCTGTTCTTCTCCCTTTTATTTCGCTCTCTTTCTCCCTCTTATCTTGGCCCAGCACGCGGCTTTCAGCACGCGGCTTTCAGCCGCGAGGGGCCTTCGGCGCACGACTTTCAGCCGTATAGATAAGAGAAAAATCAGAAATCACGGTTTTCAGCCATGTAAACCGGAGTGTTTTCTCCCGGCAAGTACAGCAAACAGGCCTTTGGGCGTGGCTAAAAGTCATGCGGTGAAAAAGAAGAAAAAAGACGGAAATCAGGCCGTTTCAGCGGTTACTGCGGCTTTCCCGGCCAAAAACATAAAAAGAAAAGGCCCGAAGCAACAAGTCGTTGCCTCGGACCTTTGTGGCTGGAAGCCATATGTGGCTGCACACAGCTTTCAGCTGCAAGCCATGTACGGCTGAAAGCCGTATGATGAAAGCCGCATCTGGTCATTTTATTTGGAATACATTGTCCGTTTTGCGAGGGAGGGGGACAAAGTATCACAAGGCAACATCTCATTGAGGCCTGATTTTACCATGTGAACATCTGCATTGCAAGCGATTTCCAGAGGATTTACGCTTTGTTCATAAATACAATCAAACTTGAAACGCCAGAAGCGACCATACATTGGCCGTCTCTGGCGTTTTTCATAAAGTAATATTCACTCCTATTTGTCTGCCCAAAAGGTGTCCGACTTTGCCCGGCAATCAATTACAGCATCCAGGTACACAACATTGTCAGAGACCGAAAACACTGCCTTATACCAATTCGCAAAAAACGCGCCTCTGTAAACGTCTTTAGGAAGGTTCGGGTCTTCGTATGGAGGAAATTGAAACGGATTCTCTGACAGTCGTTTTAGGACATCGGCAAATTCATCTCGGAACCGCTTTGCCGCAGGAGCGCTGACCCCTGCAATAAAAGCGGTATGCTGCAATAGCATGGCATGGACGCAGTGTGCCGTAACTACCTTGTATTTAGACACCGCTCTCCGCCTCCCCAATTATCCGGTCCATGTCTTCTAAGAGCTGGCTGGCAGAAATCCCCTCGATACCCTGTTCGCGTTCCGCTTTGGCCCGCAGCAAATCCGCATAAAGAGACTGCTCAGAACTCAAAGAAAGAGAAAGGGGAACGGCCCGGTCCCGAACAATTTGCCGCAAAAACATATTGATAGCGCCGGTCATATTCATACCAAGCTGGGACAAAACCTGCTCTGCCTGCGCTTTCAGTTCAGAATCTGTGCGGATGCTCATATTGATACTGCTCATGATTATCACGCTCCTCCAAATGTATCTTATCACGAGATATGTGCAATGTCAATGCAAATACACCTCTGTCTCTTTTGGGAACGGAAGGTTCAAAAGGAGACTTCCGTCTAACTGCCGGGATATAATTTGCATATTAAAGCCTTATTAGAAGGATATTTTCTTGATATTACCCTCAAGAGCATATTGTTTTCATATTATCGGGATATTACTTGAATATTAGGCCATTCAGGATATGATTTACATATTAGCTGCATATTAAATTGATATTACGCCTATAAATTGCTTATTATTGTGATATTAACTGCATATTGGGAACCGTTCCTGTCTTTCATCAGGATAAAACAGACCTCTCTGCTGTGCCTGCAAGGGGATTGGAAAGTGCAAGGAAAAATCCACGCCCCCTGGCTCCCCCTTATAAACATCTTCCCTGCGGAACCCATAATAGAGAGGGCAGATTCAAGCTGCATATTCCGCAAGAAAAAGGTACGATTCAGCCTAAGCCAGCTATTCTTCGTACTCTGTATTCAATGTCCTCAGCATTTCCTCACTCATGGCAGTGATGACCCGGAGTTGTTTGGGAGTGGCCTTTTTCACAACAGCTTCCAGAGAATCCAGGTAATGGCTTCGCTCCTGAGATAGGGAATCGTATACCAAAGAGTCAACTGTAACACCCAGCACTTCGGCAATATCAACCACCGCTTTTAAGCTGGGTTTGGTGATTCCGCGTTCCACATTGCTGATGTGTGAGGGTTCTACTCCTATTTTTTCGGCTACCTGCTGTTGGGTAAGCCGCTTTTTCTTTCTGGCATCACGGATTCGCTTGCCAAGAGCATCATAGCGCAGTTCCAAATTCATCACATCCTATAACTCATAGTCTAACGGGCACATACCCTGCAAGTACACGTTGTATATGCTATTTTGTGAGTTATGGGATTAGTTTTTGAAAATTTGTTGTAAAAGTGTAGTTTATTGTTTTACATCTGCCTGAGTGTTTGATGAAGTTTGGCTTCAGCCGTTTCTGAACTGAAAAATTTGTCGAGAAAAACGGAACATTGCTTGCAAATTATGCTGTAAAGGAATATAATATATCTATACATTAAATTTAGACGATAAAGGAGTTCATTGTGATATGAAAAGATATATTTCTTCCCTTATGGCACTTTGCCTGATGTTTGCACTTGTACTGCCTGTAGAAGCCAAGGAAGCTGAAAGCTTCCGCGATGTTCCCACCGATTTCTGGGCCTACGAGCAAATCAACCGCTGTGTCCAGGATGGCATCGTCTCCGGCTACTCCGATGGCACCTTTAAGCCCGGCAACCCGGTTTCCTATGGCGCCTTTTCCATCATGCTGGCCAGGGCCTTCTACGCCTCTGAACTGGCCGCTTACTCCGACCAGGGCACAGCTACCGGCGAGGCCATCATGAACAAGCATGGCATCCTGAGTGGCACCAGCCGCTCGTCTGCTTCCATCGGCGCCTCCCTCCCCCGCGAGGACATGGCGCAGTGCATGTATAATGTGCTGGTGGATAAGGGGGCGAAGATTCCCTCTGTGAGTGAGCAGAATGCCGCGATGTCCGCTATGAGTGACTTCTTCTCTATCTCCGGCAACTGCCGTACCGGCGTGCTCGTGTGCTATACCCTGGGTCTTCTGGGTGGACAGAGCGACGGCAGCTTTGGTCCCAAGAATCCCATGAACCGCGCCCAGGGCTGCGTTGTCATTAACCGGCTGCGGGATTATCTCCAGAACAACGGCGGAGCGACTACTCCTGTTACTCCCCCGGAGCAGCCCGAGACCCCCGTTGACCCGCCTGAGAAGCCTGAAACTCCTGTTACTCCTCCTGAGACCCCGGAAGTAACGGATGGCCCCCTGTTCAAACTGCAGGATGGCGAGACCGCCCAGCAGATGATGAACCGCATCAACGCCTCTACCACTTACCGGGAGGGCTACCTGACCAATGGCAAGCCTATCACGGAGGAGAACATCAAGGAGCTTCTGGCGAAGTTTGAGGAGACGATGCCAGAGGGAAGCCCGTGGTATGGTGGTACGCCAGACCAGAGCAATTACTTTTATAGCTCTCCGAAATTTGGAACCGGCGGAGGCTGCAACTCTTATGCCATCTCTGATGCGTTGTTTGATGAACAGGCTCCTATGACCAAACATCAAAATTTTGACCAACTGAAAGTCGGAGACGTTATCTGGGTCAAAAACTCTCAAAATGGGTATGACCACGTAATCGTCATTACCTCCCTTACATCAAACCGGGAAGGACAATTTTCCGCAACTGGTGCCGGAGGAACACGAGGTGTCTCGTGGGCTGAACATGGGAAGTTTACAACGCTTACTCTGCCGGAAGTTGCGTCAGGAACCTATATCTACTCCAGGTATTGATTCTGCAAAAGCTCCAGCCCCAGCTGAACAGCTAGAGCTGGAGCTTTATTCGCATTCGCTTCTCTTTCTATATTTTCATGATATTCTCGGTATTGAGACTACAAAATGAATACTGAGACTTTGCACAAAACCCACCCACCTCTTCTAGGGTGGATTTTTCTTTTGTCCACTATGCCTAGATTATCTATGTAATAAGCTAAGCCTTCTTCATTTGCTCAAGCTCCAAAGCCTATATCGAGCCGAAGCCACTCATTGTTCGTCGCCCCGCGATTTCTTTTTGTCTAAACTAGGCCGTTATCGTTTTTCACCGGTTTGCATATCATATATCATCCATCGCGCAGGAGGAACTGTGGAAACAGTTGGTTTCTAGCTGTGAAAATAGTTTTTTCGCGCCCACGGAGGCTTTCAGCCTCCTTCTGAACAGCTTGCTTTCCGGGTAAGTTCCCGGCTTTTTTTATGCAGATTTATATCCTTCTAAGGAAAAAATCCGCTGGCTCAGCCTGAACCAGCGGAAATGTCGTTGAACCTCTTTGATTTACTGTTGAGTAGAAAGTCACAAGGAAATAATACAAATGGCCCTATTTTTCCTTCCACTCAACCAATAAATTGGTCTCACAATCAAATATTTCGCTAACTTCATCAAGAGAAATTTGCAATTCGGAAATATACCAAGACTGCCAATTGAAACCTTTAGTCAGGGCTTTCTTCCATTTGGGGTCCATATTGTTCTTCTTTGCCCATTCACTCCATTTTACAAAATGGCGTTGCATAGGTATTGTAAATCTAATACGTTTCTTATTTTGTCTCCCAATAAGTCCATGTCCATTTGGGTCAAGGCTGCTTGTCAGCCAGACAACAGGTTTGAAATCATCCGTTGCTGGGTCAATAACAACACCATTAACATTTTGCATATTTTTAGGTCTTAACAAATTACTTGGCACCTTTTTTATGTACCCAGACTCAATAATATCTTTCATATGAGTCAATGATGTGTAGTGGTAAAGTACTTTTGGTGCTGTAGCCATTCAAATCTTCCCCCTTTTGCTTAAAGTTAACTACGCGCAACAGTGTATGTATGTTATTAGAACCTCTTTCTGAATACCTTGATTATACCTCTATTGCAATGGAAATGAAAGAGGGTATTTTCTTTTTT
>ERZ778514.2646-NODE-2646-length-10961-cov-4.034385_pt1 | contig 10961 bp, 8 predicted proteins | sample MGYA00510344_ERZ778514 | MGnify/ENA primary metagenome ERZ778514 (study PRJEB29527, sample SAMN07138968) | mouse gut metagenome | material: feces | host: mouse | place: China:Nanjing | collected 2016-01-25 ... | reverse complement strand
CTCCTTCTGCTCTTCCTGTAACTTCCCCATGTGCCATTCCACGTGCTTCAAATGATTCCCTGATTGACATAATTTCTTCCGCCTCCTTTTTAATTTTACTGGAATACTCATAATATGGATTACAGTCTTTATTGCCAGCCTTGCCTGCTAACCAGCCTGCTGCAATAATAAATTCCACGTTTAATAACAGGATATCCTGGTTCACTTTCACGCTGCATCTCCAAATCAAAATAAAAACCAACACAGACTGTTTCTCCATCTGGTAATGAACAGCTTGCATTAAAACCAGCTATTTTAACCTTATTAATAAAAACTTGCCAATACAAATTTCTTTATAAAAAGATAAGCTTCAGGTATATAGTTAAATATCTTTTTATATCTGGAAAAATACAACTTTATCCTGTCAGGTTGTAGAACAGCCATAAGGTTACTGATATTTATTTAACAAAACAAAAAACATATCACAATATAAACATAATAAATTGTTTCCATTGCCCTTTTATATTTATATAATATTTGATAACTCTTCAAGGCTTATATGCATTACTGGCACTACTGCATTCCTGAAAATATACGTATGGAAACCAACGTCAATAATCTGGCCTGTTTCTAATACCTCTGCACCATATTTTGTATAACTGCAAGGGGAACGTAGCCACCAGCGGCAGTTATTTCTACATGCCCTTCCTACCACCCTGGTATCTGTGCAAAGCCATGCTCCACGTGCATGTGCATAATCACTTGCTTTTATTCTTCTGTTTATCTTTTTATCTCTTTTTTTATATCCCCAGTCCATCCTGTCATCCCAGAAACCATAAGCCGGAGACCTGAGTTCTGGAATTGAAAGAATATATATTTTATCTATTGTATTATTACCACCATCTCCCATATACTTTCCAGGCACTGGTCCATTTTCTACTTCATGTGGTACAATAGCTTTTTGTTCCGCATTATCAAAGGCTGTATTATAAAAATCATTATCCAGCCATCTACGTATAGTACAATGTTCCCAATCTACAGATTCATTTACATTATTGTATGCCTTACAGTCAATTCCTTTATCTGCCATAACAAATAAAGTTTTTCCATTATTCTGAAGCACTCTCCATTTTATCTTTTCCCATTTAAAATAGCGGAAAGCATCATTTCCAAAATATTCAGCGTTTTCTGCATCATCCCTGCTAATTCTCCTGTATTTAACACCATTAACCCATGCATCACCATCCTGGTCATACTCTGCCTGCCTGATATCAGTAGTAATCTCATTTCTTTTAACTTCTGTCTGTGGATAATATCCAAAATCCAAATAACTCCAGATTGTCACACTGGCATTATTATATTCTGGATTTTTAAAATCTAAGTTGTCCATTTTTATCTCCTTCCTATATTCCTCAAATACTATTACAACATATTTTTCCAAAAAATATTATATGAACCATTTCTGTAATATTTTAATTATATAGAAAAACAGCATTATTTACAATAAGCGGCTTGTGTTTTGCACAGAAACCAAAAATATTCATTACTACTTTGAATTAATTTTGATTTTGTGTATTTACAGGCTATTATTACATTTGAAAATCCAATATTATATAGCAAAAAAGAGGCTTACGCCCCTTTTTTGTACATACCAGTTATAAATATTCTCCTGTTATATCCTTCCCCTTGCAGTTGCAAGCTGGTAATACATTCCTTTTCTTTCCATTAACTCCTGGTGGCTTCCATCTTCCATAATCCTCTTATTATCAATATAAAGAATCCTGTCTGCATTTTGTATTGTAGAAAGCCTGTGTGCAATTACAAAACAAGTTTTTCCTTTTAGTACAGTTGTAAAAAGTTTCTGTACAAGTTTCTCTGTTTCGGTATCAATATTACTTGTTGCTTCATCAAGTATAATAATATCAGGTTCCATAAGTAATAACCTTGCAAATGACAGAAGCTGCCTTTCACCAGCTGAAAGTTCATTTCCCTCACTTGATATTACCGTATGGTACCCTTCTTTTTTCTTCATAATAAAATCATGTGCAAACACCTTTTTTGCAGCACTTATGCACTCTTCATCAGTTGCACCTGGTCTGGAAAAGCGGATATTTTCAATAATCTCTCCACGGAACAAAAATGTATCCTGCATCATAACCCCTACACTTCCCCTGAGTGAACCAAGTGTAACATCCTTTATATCGGTTCCATCAATTAAAATCCTGCCACTGTCAATATCATAGAAACGGCTTAATAAGCTGGCTATTGTTGTCTTTCCTGCCCCTGTTGGCCCGACAAGTGCAACCATCTGCCCAGGTTTTACATCCAGGCTGATATTTTCCAGCACTGTTATTCCTTTTATATATGAAAATGTAACATCTTTAAACTCTATTGCCCCATCTGTAACTGATAACTCTGTGGCATCCTTTTTCTCTGTAATATCACTTTCTGTACCAAGCACTTCAAAAATACGCTCTATATTTGCAGTTATGCCTGCTACAGACTGCAGCTGCTGGCATATTACATACACAGCGTTAGAAAAGCGCTGCATATAAGCAGTAATTACAACAAGTGCCCCTAGAGTAAGTTCTGCACCAACATTATTAGTAATAATAAATAATGCTGTCAGGTACATTGTAACACTACAAAGAATTCTTACACCAGCAAAAGAAAGTGGAAAAAATAATTCCCTGTATCTTGTTGAATGCATAAATGCCTTATGGAACTTTTCTGAAAGCTCTATAAATATTTCATCATTTAAAGCTTCCCTGTTAAAGGCTTTAATAACTTCAAGGCCATTAATATCTTCTGCAACAAATGCCGTCCGGTTACTTGCTTTATTTCTTTCAATACGTGTACAACGGTGTAATGCCCTTGCAACCACCCATAATAAAATACCAAGTGGTATACTTACAAGTATTCCCATTACTGCCATGCGTATTTCCACAAAACAAATACATACAACTGTAATAACCATTACCAGCACATTATCAATTACACGCAATAAGTCATTTATAAAAAAATTGGCAAGTTCATCTGTATAATTTGTAATACGTACAAGAATTTTTCCTGTTGGCCTGCTGTCGTAATAATCAAAACTTAATTCCATAAGTTTTTCAAATAAATCTTCACGCAGCCTGCATACAATATTGTTGCCAAGTGTAGTTGCTGCTTTTGAAGTAACAAAATCAGCAACTACTGCACCAATACTTAATGTTAGCCATACACTTAATAAGATTACTGCAAGCTTTGGTGCCCCTTCTGGTACAACACCATTTTTAGGCAGCACCTCATTAATAATCTTCATATTAACTGCCGCAGGTACAAGTGACAGAAAAGAAGCGCCAGCCAGAAGCAGACCAGTTATTATATAGTCACGTTTATATTCACCCGCATAAGATAACAGGCGTTTAAACATAAAACCGTTAAACTTCTCTTCAAGTACCTCATCTTCATAATACAGGTTCCTGCTCATGTACAAACACCTCCTTATCCATCTGCTGGCGGTAAATACTTGCATACCTTCCATCCAGTTCCATTAGTTCATCAAAACTGCCACGTTCAATAATCTTGCCATTTTCCAAAAACAATATTTCATCAAATTCTCTTAAAGCAACTGCCCTATGTGTTGCCATAACAAGAGTTCTTCCACGGAAATGTTTTTCAAGGCTTTTAAATATTTTACTCTCTGTTTCAATATCAAGTGCACTTGTACAGTCATCAAGAATTGTAACAGGAGCATTCTTTAAAAGTGCCCTTGCGATTGCAACACGCTGTTTCTGCCCGCCAGAAAGTCCAAAACCTTTCTCACCAATTATAGTCATATAACCATCTGGAAATGATTTTGCAAACTCACTTACCTGTGCTATCTCACCATATTCAAGTACTTCTTCTTCCGTGGCATCTGGATTATAATAAGCAATATTGGCAGCAATAGAATTAGAAAATAAAAATACATTTTGCATCGCATATCCATATGCTTTTGCGATTTCATTACGGCTGTATTCCTTGATATCCCTGCCATCAATAGTTACAGAACCACTTTCAAATTCTTCAAAAGCCTGCATTACACGCAACAGCACAGACTTTCCGCTGCCAGTCCTGCCCATAATGCCAATGCGTTTTCCATATGGTATATCAAGTGAAACATCATCTAAAAGCTCTGTCCCGTCTGCTTTGGCACTTACATGTGAAAGGACAATATGAGGTGTCTTTGATACTGTTTTATCACCATATCTTGCAGAAACTTCATCTTTTTTATCCAGAAGGCCATATAACCTGTCTGCACTGACTTTCTGCTCCTGGCCGTCTGCTGCCAGGAATATAATATCTACAAAATTACCACAAATTGCCAGCAAATATGTAAGAAATGCTGTATATTCACCACTTGTCATCTGGAACTTTGTTGCAAGATATATACTTAATGCCATACTTGCAAGCATTACAAACTGGTCTGATGTATCAAATGCAAGAAAATATTTATACCGTCTGACGCTAAAATTTGTTGAAAAATCCCTTACATCCCTGCTACGTTCATTAAAACGTTTAATTCTTACATCTTCCCTTGCATATGCTTTAATTGTACGTATTCCATAAATACTTTCCTGTGTTTCTGTATTTAACTCTGAATTCTTCTCCCAAAGTTTTCCATACATTTCATTGCACAATTTTAAAAACTTCTTTGTAATTATGCCAAAAATTACCAGTGTAAGAAATGGCAGCAGCATAAGCAATATATTAAGGCGTGAAAGCATAAAAGCTGCTACTACAATATAAAACAATGCATCAACTGTAAATGGAATAGTTGCTACATGGAAATTACGTACATTCTCCGCATCAGAATTTACAATAGTAATTAAGTCACCTGTACTATATTCCTTAAGCAGCGGCATACCAAATGAATTAATTTTCCTGATAACATCAAGACGCACTTTATTATCACACTTTATAGAAAAATAATGTGCTATATTCCAGCGGATATAGAATGTTACAAAATACAGAAGCAGAAACAACAGAAATACCCCTACAAGTATAAACATCATTTCCCATAAATTTTCCTGTGGAATATCTTCTATCAGGAAAGCAAATATACTGCTGTTACTCTCTGGCTTCTCACCAAGTGCCGGGTTAATTACATTATCCACAATAAGTGTTACAATCTGCGGTTCAACAAGCCCTATAACCCCTTGCGTGAGACCAAGCAGGATACACAAAGCCAGAATTCCGTAGATTCTTTTGTAATATGGATATGATTTCTTTAAAATGCCCATATATACCTCCTTTTTTGCCAGATTTTTGTATATACAAAAACAACAGGCAGCACACTCCGCAAACTGCCTTTATGTTTAAATAAGGTGCTGGCATGTATTGCTACACCAGCACCCTTCTGAAGTGATATACAATGGACTTATTCTAATATACAAAACGAATAATTTCAAGTATTAAAATCCTTAAGAATTTCTATAATTATTTTTTATCATAAAAAATAATATTTGGATATAAAATTTATATTAGAACATAAATAAAGCAAATAGATATACTTAATATTAAAAACATTACTAATCATAAACTTTCCTTTTTTAGCAATATTTCTGTGTTATTTAAATTTAAACACCTTATATTGTAAAACAAAATTCCTTTTATTTTAGATTTTCTGAAAGATATTTTCTTACAGCTTAACCGCCACGTACTCTTCCTCTATTACATTCCTGTCCCTGTCAATATTAAATGTATTTAATACAGGATGCTCCCTGTCCATAAGTGAAAGCACCATATAAGTTGTTTTAAAATCATATGCAAGCCTTATATCTTCCATGGAAAGCCTGGCAGGTGCAGATGGATGGGAATGGAAATTACCCACAAGCTGGTATCCCATTGCCCTTATATCTTTTATAACAGCAAACTGTTCTTTTATATCCATTGTAAAATGACAGCTGCTTGCATCTGTATTAGTTAATAAATATATTTTCTTAATATACTTATTGTCCCCTTCAACTATGCCTCCTGCCAGACCGCATGCCTCATTTGGAAGTTCTTTCTCACAATGCCTTAAAATTTCTAAATAACATTTTTCTGGCAAATATATCATAATCCTGTCCCTTATTATAATAATCAATACATATAAGTTAAAATTCCCTTACATGCTCTTTTCCATAGATTTCATCTTTCTCAAGCATTGAAAGAATTTGTGCTTTCTTTGTGCCAGCCATAAGTTCTTCGTTATACTTAAGATATCTTTCACATTTATTTTCAGAAAGATATGCAGCTGCTTTGCTGTCTAGTGTAAGTTCTGTAACAAATACCACCATTTCCTGTCCATTTTTAAATGCACCTTCCATAAAATCAAATGCATTTTCTAAAGCAGCGCCTGTTTCATCTTCAAGTTTTTCAAGTTCTTCACGCCACTTTACAAACCCAGACTTTGCTTCTTCAAATGATTCTGCTGTATCCTGTGAATATGGCTGGTTCTTCCTAATCATTTCTAAAAGCTTAGTATAACACTCTTCCTGCTGTTTTGTATAAAATCCAGCTTTTCTTTCTTCTTCATAAGTATTTTCATAATTTTTATACTTTTTCTTATATAATTCTGTATATGCACTGTCTCTGTCCATTTCTTCTTTAAATGATTTAAGAAAAGAAAACCATCTGTCAGCTATAAAATGATATAAAAATACTTTGTCAAAAAAAACATCCAGCCCGCTAATTAAAAGATTTACAACACTTAACCTTTCATCAAATGAAGCTTTGTAAATACGTTTATATACAGATGGTGTAACATTACCTGAAAGAATATCTTTAATCCCATAATCATCCTGGTACTTTTTATATAAATCAAAATAAGCAGCTACATCTTTTGCAATTTCTTTATGCTGTATAAATTCATAAATTATTTCTTCATCCACTGGTACCTGCAGTTCTTTATATACTTTAACCAGGCAGCTTAAATCTTCCCATCCCCTTGCAGTTACAAACTGTATGCCATCCACATCCGCCTCTGCTTTGTAAAAATTCTGGGGACGCAGTTCAAGATAGCTTAAAATTGCATTATCTATACGGTTTTCCCTGGCATACTCACGCCATACATCATATTTTGCATCAACTTCAATTTTTCTTACACGGTCAAGTGTAACCATATCAAATTCATGTACAGATTTATTGTACTCAGGCGGATTGCCGGCTGCCACAATAATCCAGCCATCAGGAACTTTCCTGTTGCCAAATGTTTTATACTGCAGGAACTGTAACATTGTAGGGGCAAGTGTTTCTGATACACAGTTAATTTCATCAATAAATAAAATACCCTCTTTTAAACCACTATCCCTGGTTTTACTATAAACACTTGCAATAATCTCACTCATTGTATACTCTGTAACAGAGTATTTCTCCCCGTTAAATTCCTCCTCTTTTATAAAAGGAAGACCTACTGCGCTTTGTCTTGTATGATGCGTAATTGTATAAGCAACAAGCCCTATCCTTAGTTCTCTTGCAATCTGTTCCATTATCTGCGTCTTGCCTATTCCTGGTGCCCCGATAAGAAGGACTGGACGCTGCCTTGCAGCAGGCATTATATAGCCACCAGAACTATCCTTCATAAGATATGCTTTAACAGTATTTTTAACCTCTTCCTTAGCTCTCTTTATATCCATTATAATTCTCCATTTCCTGCTGCCAGGCTGTGCAGATGGCCTGGCTCAATTTTCATTCTCATTGCCCATGGAGGGACTGATGCTTCGTCATAGTCATCTATAAAAATAAATGCTGTTTTATATGCAGGCTTTGCTTTGGGATATATCCCTTTACCGTCTGTAAAATAAACCAGCCCGCATAAATTCTTTAAAATTTTATTCTTAACCATATTATTTATATATCTGAAAACAGGCCTGAAATCTGTCCCGCCGCCGCCAATTATATGGAAGTTATCCAGCACATGTCCAAGCTGTTCTTTTCTCTTTATTTCTAAATCCATGCGTATATCATCATCACACTGTATTATCCTCATATGACAGCTGCTAAAAAAGCTGTCACTTTCTGAAAGTATATTATACGTTTCCTTAAGAAAATTCTTAACCATTTCCCCATTGGTTGAATAGCTGGTGTCAACTGCCACAACAAACTCTTTTATTTTCACTGTTTCCCTTGACTCCAAAGGTTCAATAAGTGGCAAGTTTCCATATAACCCAAGCCCATAAGTATAATAATTCAGGTCAAATTCATCAGGGTCACATTTTAGTTCTTCATTAAGCACTGCAAATTTTCTTAGGAAACTGCCGTAATTACGCCTGCCTTTTAAAATCCTTGCCCTTTCATCAAATATCTGTGTCCCGTCCTTATCCTTATCTCCATGGCTTTCAAGTTCCATTTGTGACTGTCTTGAAATCTTATCCCATTTATTCTGGGCATTGTTTGAAGCGGCAGACATCTTCTCTTCTTTTGGCCAGTATTTATGGCTGTCAGTATAAAACTCTCTCTGTAGTTTTTCTATACCACTAATATCCATTTCCATAAGTTTATTATATACAACTGGGGCAGACACAGCCTTTCCAGTATCTTTTATTTCTTTATATAACTGCTGCCTTATAAAGCTTAGTGGTCTTTTAAGCCCTGGCTTGTCCATGCTGTCAATAGTATATTCTGTAACAATATCACATGCTATATCCCATAAAACCCTGCTGCGCCCGCCACACAGCCATAGATGTCCATATATGCAATGCAGTATTCCATGCAGGTACAGCCTGCTTAAGAAACGTGAATTAGATTTAAAAACACGGAAAAGCTGTTCACGGGAATAATACAGGTAATCACCATCTACAGCCATTGTATCAATAGTATTATCACTTTTCCATATAAGCCCTGACAGTGCAATATCCATAAACCTAAGTTCAAGATATAATTGGTTTCTGGTAAAACCAAGTATTTTAACAGCCATTTCTTCTTCCCATTCTGTCTGGGTAATATTATGCACCATATAAACCATGCCCTTTCTATAAAACATATACTTAAATTTTTTCACATGTGTGTCTGGAAATCAAAAATTGTATAAATTTATTGGCTATGGCAGTTCCAATCTGATTTATATACACACTTGGAATATTAAAATTCATACCTGCTTTTTCTTATATCTTCTATAAATTCATGTTTCCATTTTAAAAGGCTTGCCGTCCCTTCTCCCCACCCAGCTTGTGATGCCTTTGATACTGCACTGTCAATACCTGCTGCGTCTGTGTATTGGTTACTGCATATAAAATATAATGCATCAAGTTCCCTTTCTATTGTAAGTATCTCCATAATCTCTTTCTGGTTGCATTTTATATAATCTTTATATTTATTACGTGGGATATCTTCCAGCATAAATGGGTACATAAGCCTTCCAAGTGCCATTTTATATATAACACTTACACTTTCTTCTACAGAAGCTTTGTCAAATATTGCGTCATACTGCCTGAAATCAGGAATATCATCCGAAAAGCATTGTCTTGCACGGAAACCCTCACCTGTAATATTCCTGCCAAATATATGTGCTGGGGCAATTTCATCATATGACTCTGTATATTCTGGAAATACAAGCATTGCATGGATTTTTCCATTATCATAAAAATATACATCAAGATGGCTGCTTAAACGGCTGGCAACCTGTTTAAGCCCTCCTGGGACGTCTGCCCTATGCCTTAGACAAAGCTTTGAAAAATTTGTACAATTCATAAATATATCACTTCCAGCTTCTTTTAAAGCAGCACCAGCTTCCAGTGTTTTAAAATTACGGCAGTTATAAAATGCATTATTGGCAATTTTAATAACAGTATCAGGAAGTACAACACTTTCAACATAATTGCCACAAAATTCACACATCCCGTCAGGTGGCACAATATTACCACTATCTGGAATATCTTTTTTTATATAACTTTCTACCCTCCGGATTTCAGAAAAACAATATGGGCCAGCAGACAATACATTTTTTCCATTAATCTTTTCTGGTATACACAAATGTGGATTGTCTGCATATACACGTAGTATTTCCGCCCCCTCTCCAAAATCCTGCCATATAAATGCAGAATTGTCTGTTAATGTATACATAAACCACCTCATCCATACTATTTTTATTTATTGTATAAGACTGTATCCAGAATCAAAAAGCAGTTCATTGGTATCTGTAAGTGTTATATTATGCTGTAATGCAAATATAATAATACTGTCCCTTTTAATTATTGCATATAATATAGGATAACCAGTTGCCTTTAACAAATTCTGTCTTTCTTCAAAAGATAATTTTAATGTAAAGCATATAGCAAGCACTTTATCACGTGAAGTTTCTTAACCCCTGATAAAATCTGGTATATATAATTACTGTTAAGTCCTGTGTTTTTAATAAGTTGTCCCCGTGAAATTCCTTTGGTATCTAAAATGTTCTGTATATATTCATGTAATTCCGTTTTAACAAGATTATCTTCTTCACTTTCAATATAATCCTCTGGCTGTGCTAAACCTTTTAAAATTTCTAATAAATCTTGTGTTTTTTTACCATATTTTATTCATCCTGTATTATATTGTTTTATTAATTTCCAAAACTAACTTGATAAAATTCTATTAGCATAAGTAATTTTAACCTGTAAAATAAAATAAATTATTTTATAATATCCTGCTGGACATACTATACTAGACATCTATATATTAATTCTATATAATCATACCATGGAAGAAAAAAATGTCAATGCATTACTTAATTTAAGTTTCTCCATTTTTTTAGTATACAAATAATCCAAAGAATATACTGGTTTCAACAGATTGCGTAGTTACATTTATTGATTTTGGCATTGTAAGAAAATATAAAGATAATTCCGTAAGGGATACAACAATAATGCTTATGCAGATGGATATTCTATAAATAAATCATTAACCACATTATTTGAAAAAGATGGTGTAAACCAGTTAGATGGCAGTATTACACCTGGGAAAAATAAAAGCTATAATTGGTTATGAAGCACCAA
>ERZ778514.2636-NODE-2636-length-10996-cov-3.872681_pt1 | contig 10996 bp, 9 predicted proteins | sample MGYA00510344_ERZ778514 | MGnify/ENA primary metagenome ERZ778514 (study PRJEB29527, sample SAMN07138968) | mouse gut metagenome | material: feces | host: mouse | place: China:Nanjing | collected 2016-01-25 ... | reverse complement strand
GATGTGCTGGGCAGCCTGCAGGTCACCAGCCTGCTGAAGGAGCTGGGGGCCAAATGTGTGGTGGCCCGGGCGGACCAGGAGAAACAGATCAAGTTTCTGAAAAAAATCGGCGCGGATTTTGTCATTCATACCGAAATGGATATGGCAGTACGGGCGGCGATGCGCTTCTCGGCCCGGAACGCCTTCGATTACTTTGAACTGACGCCGAAATTTGCCGTCTTTGAGATTGAGACCCCCGTGGAGTGGGAGGGCAAGACGGTTATGGAAATGGACGTGCGGCGGCGTTACAATGTGAACATACTGGGCGTGAAGAACGGCGACGAGGTGGAACCGCTGCTGGACCCCCATTATCGTTTTGTCGCGGATTCTCATCTGATTATCGCGGGTTCCAAGGACTCCGGCATCCAGCTGATGAATACCGAAGCCTGACCGCATAATTGACGGCCTCCGGCGCATACTTCCCTTGAGGTGATAGTATGAAAGACCATAAAGCCGTTAACGGAAAAGACGACAAAATGCCGAATCTGCGTCTGGAGCCGGAAAAGCGGATGTGCCCCATTTTCGACCCGGACACCATCGCGAAATTCCCTGTGGCGAAGCCGGAGAAAATGGGCTTCCGGGTGCTGGACAACTTCTGCGAGGAGCACATTGAGTAAGCGGTCAGGACGGCTGTAAGAGCGCGGAGACCGCCTGAAGAAGGCCGTCCACGGCGGCGGGAGGCGTGGCCCAGCTTGTGACAAAACGCACGCAGGTATGGGAAGCGCCGGCAGGATGGTCGGTTTCAAATTCCCAGCCCTGACCGGCAAGACCCTCCATCAGCGGATTGGGCAGAATGAAGAACTGCTGGTTGCTGGGAGAGTCCACTGCCGCCGGGAGTCCCAATGCTTTCAGGCCGTCCCGCAGGCGGAGGGCTTGCCGGTTTGCGTGACGGGCCAGCTCTCCATAAAGGCCGTCCTCCAGGAGAACCTGAAATTGCAGGCCCAGAAGCCGTCCCTTGGCCAGCATCGCGCCCCGGCGTTTCATCAGCCAGCGGAAATCCGGGCGGGGTTGGGAGAATACCAGGGCCTCCCCAAAGAGCGCGCCGTTTTTCGTTCCCCCGATGGAAAAGGCGTCTGTCAGGCGGGTCAGGTCCGGCAGGGTCAGGTCCGACGCTTCCAGGGCTGACCCGAGACGGGCGCCGTCCAGATAGAGCAGCAGGTTTTTTTGACGGCAGAACCGTGACAGGGCTTCCAGGTCTGTTCGGCTGTATAGCGTGCCCAGCTCGGTGGTGTCGGAGATATAGACCAGCCGGGGCGCGACCATATGTTCCGTGCTGTGGGCGGCGAGAAGGGGTTCGATCAGCGCAGGGGTCAGCCTGCCGTCGGGGGAGGGCACAGTGCAGACCTTGTGGCCCGTGGCTTCGATGGCCCCCGTTTCATGGACGTTGACATGACCGGTCCCGGCGGCAATCACGGCTTCATAGGGCTTGAGCAGGGCTTCCGCGGCCAGCAGATTGGTCTGGGTGCCGCCGGTGAGGAAATGCACGTCCGCGCCCGGGGTGTTGCAGAGCTTCCGGATCAGCGCGGCGGCCTCCTGACAGACGGGGTCCAGACCATAGCCGCAGGTCTGGCGCAGGCTGCTTTCCGCGATGGCTTCCAGGATTCTGGGATGGGCACACTCGCTGTAATCGTTGCGAAAGCTGTACATAGGGGATCGACCTCCAGAAAGTAACAAACCGGAAGAAGAACTGTTACGGAATGTTACGGAATTGATGTTGAAATTATACCGCTGTTCCTGTATAAAGGCAAGAAAGAAACGTGGGAAAGGGAGAGAACAGGCATGAAGAACGTAATGCTGCTGTTATCGGCGGCAGTGCTGCTGCTGGCGGCGGGCTGTACCGGAAGCGAAGGCGGCGAACAGGAAGAGCCCGACCTGGAAGCCCTCTATGCCGCCGGGGAGGAAGCCTGCGGTTGGACGGCGGAGGAAATGACCACCGTGGAAGGGGAACTGATGGACGCCTACTATCCGGGGCTGAACGAGCTGGATGTGAAACAGCTTGTGGCCAAGGTTCCGGCGATGAGTTCCGTTGTCAATGAGATTGTTCTGGTCCGGTGCGGCACGGAGGAGGACGCGGAGAAGGCGGTGGAAATCCTACAGGCCCGGATTGACGCCCAGGTGCAGGGTGACGCCTGGTACGCCGACGCGCTGGAGGTCTGGAAGAAAGCCTGCGTCTTACAGGAGGGGACCTGCGCGGTTTTGATCGCCTCCGGGGACCATCAGGCCGACTGGGAAAGCCGTATACAAAAAGAACTCTCATAGTGTCAGATAAGAGTCAAGGGTTAGATGATTGCGGCTCCATGCTGCGTGGGGCCGTCTTTTTATGGACATTTTGAGATGGGAGGGACGCCATGGTTTTCAGCAGCCTGACTTTTTTGTATGGTTTCCTGACGCTGGTTCTGGTATTCAGTTTCCTTTTGCCGAAACGCGCCCGCTGGCAGAATCTGCTGCTGCTTCTTGTAAGCCTGTTCTTTTACGGCTGGGGCGAACCGGTCTATGTGGGCATTATGCTGCTGTCCATTCTGATCGACTACAGTCATGGACTTCTGGTGGAGCGCTGCCGTGCCGACGACCGGAAAGCCCGCTGGTTTGTGGGACAGTCGGTGGTGTTCAATCTTCTGCTGCTGGGTTTCTTCAAATATTGGGACTTTTTAGCGGAAAATCTGTCCCTTCTGCCTGGAATCAGCCTTCCGAAACTGGGACTGCCTCTTCCGCTGGGGATTTCCTTCTTTACATTCCAGACCATGAGCTATACCATCGACGTCTACCGCAGGGACGCGCCGGCGCAGAGGAATCCGGTGGACTTCGGCGCGTTTGTCACCCTGTTTCCCCAACTGATCGCGGGACCCATTGTGAAATACAAGACCGTGGCCCAGGATTTGCAGGCGCGTGTTATGACCTCAAAGGACTTTGCAGAAGGGGCCTGCCGGTTTACAATAGGGCTGGCGAAAAAGGTCCTGCTGGCGAATCCGGCGGGGGAGCTGTGGCAGAGCTGCCGGACGGCCCAGGCCATGGGTACGCTGACGGTAACGGGCGGCTGGATGGGATTGTTTGCCTTCGGCTTACAGCTCTACTTTGATTTCTCCGGCTATTCTGATATGGCAATCGGGCTCGGGCGGATATTCGGCTTTCATTTTGGGGAGAACTTCGACCATCCCTACTGCGCCCAATCCGTTGGGGAATTCTGGCGGCGCTGGCATATGTCCCTGACAAGCTGGTTCCGGGAGTACCTCTATTTTCCCCTTGGCGGAAGCCGCCGCGGTACCTGGAAGACCCTCCGGAATCTGGTGATTGTCTGGTTCTGCACGGGTCTCTGGCATGGGGCGAGCTGGAATTTTATCCTCTGGGGCCTGTATTTCGCGTTCTGGCTGATTCTGGAGCGGTTTCTTTTGCAGGGCCTGCTGGAGCGTACGCCGTCCCTGATCAAGCGCGTGTATACCATCCTGGCCGTTTTTCTGGGCTGGGGACTGTTTGCCATAGAAGACCTGGGCATATGCGGACAGTATCTGCGGGTTTGCTTCGGCGGCGGAGGCCTCTGGAGCGCTGCGGACGGCTTCCGGCTGAGGAGCTATGCGGCGCTGCTGGTTCTGCTGGTCCTGGGCGCGACTCCCCTGGCCCTGCAAGTCTGGGGACGGCTTCCCGAACGCGCCCGCCGTGTCCTGACCCCTGTCCTGATGCTGCTGGGCCTGACCCTTTCCACCGCTTACCTGGTGGACGGAAGCTATAATCCCTTCCTGTACTTCCGCTTCTGAAAAACCTGCCGCTACGCTTCTTATAAGGGTTTTCATTTGCTTTTTTCGTCTTTTCAAAAACGCCCGTCCCGCTTTCATGCTCCCGCCCCCACAAAACCGATTGCGGCACGGCGTATTTCCCGCGTCGGGGACATGGAATAAAACCGGGACTTCAAAAAAGAAAAGGGTGTTGCCTTGCTTCAAGGAGGGCTGTTATGACAAAAGGATATAGCCGTTTTATTTCCGGATGCTTCTGTGCCTTTTTGGGAGGCCTTCTGCTCTGGCACGCCGTGCTTCCGGACAAGGAGCGTTCGGAGACAGAGAACCGGCTTCTGACGCAAATGCCGTCCTTCAGCTGGGAGGCCCTGGCGGACGGGAGCTTTACCAAGGGCGTGGAGGACTATTTTGCCGACCAGTTTCCCATGCGGGACCAGTGGACGGGTCTGAAAGCGCGTCTGGAGCAAGCGATGGGCAAGTCGGAGTTCCACGGCGTGTACCTCTGCGGCGACACGCTGATTGCAAAGGTGGAACCGCCGGAAAACGAGTTGGATCAGAAAAATCTGTCCTATATTGCCCGTCTTGCGTCCGCCTCGGAGATTCCCGTTTATCTGGGCCTGATTCCCTCGGCGGCGGAAATCTGGCGGGACCTGCTTCCACGCGGCGCGGAGAGCTGGGATCAGAAGGCGTTCCTGAACGGCGCGGCGGAACAGGCTGGTTCTGCGGTACTGGCGGACCTGCTGACGCCCCTGACGGCCCACAGCGCGGAACCTATCTTTTACCGCACTGACCATCACTGGACCAGTTTGGGGGCTTTCTACGGCGCGAACGCTCTTTTGGAGGCCCTCGGGAAAGAACCTATGGAGCCTGCGGATTTCCAGCCGGAACGGGCCAGCGAAGAGTTCTTCGGCACCCTCTATTCCACCTCCGGCGTACACTGGCTGGAACCGGACGTGATGGAATTCTGGGTCCCCGGCGACGGTCTGGATGTGACTTCCTGGCGTGACGGCAATCCGGAATCCACGGGCCTCTATGACCGTTCTTTCCTGGACAAAAAGGACAAATATTCCGCGTTTCTTGGCGGAAATCAGCCTCTTTGTGTGATACGGAATCCTGACGCGGAAGGGGCCGGCAAGCTGCTGCTGATTCGGGATTCCTATGCCGATTCCATAGCCCCCTTCCTGGCCCAGCGTTTTGAGGAAGTCCATCTGATTGACCTCCGCTACTACCGCTATTCCCCTGCCCGGTACGCGTCGGAAAACGAGATCGATGGGATTATAGTGCTGTATAGTATCCCCAATTTGATTACAGACAGGAATCTGGTTTTTCTCGCACAGTAAGCCTTGCGCGGAGCCGCTTTGTTATACGTTTGATTTTGTCGCCGTCCGGAATGTGATTTTCTGAAACATCGGGTCCTGTGAATGCTGTTTTGATTTTCCTGACACGATAAGCCTTGCGCAGCGCCGTTTTATAATGCCCTTGCTTTTGTGGCTCCTCGGGATTTATTTTCTGAAACGGCGAGATTCTCACAATGCCAGTTTGTATTGTATCTCGGCATTTAATACTGATTGGAATCTGTTTTCCAACCCGGGAAAGGAGACGCTATGAAACTGCTGGACCTCGGCGACCCTCTCTGGAAAGCCTATCCCGGCGCATACGGCAGCGTGCGGGAAGAGGTGGGGACGCTGATGGGGGAGCCTGCCGGACCACAGATACAGTTGCGGCGTCTGAAGGAGCAGGCGGAGGACGACGAGCATTTAGCCTTCGACAACCTTTGCGAAAGCCTTTCCCATCAGATGACCTTCTATCCGGCCATGTATGTGGTTCTGCCTTACATTGTGAAATTTTTAGGCCTGAAATCCGGCGACTACGAATGGAAACGGCTGATTTTCTCCGAAATCGGACAATGTCTTGCCGCAGACGCTTTCTTCCCCGGTGAAGCCCGTCCCGGCGCGCCGCAGGAAATCCTGGAGAGTTATCAGGAGGCGGCAGAGATACTGGCGGAGGAGGCCCGGCGTTTCCTGAAAGACTGCCGGAAACAGCTCCGGAAGGAGGGGGCCTTTGAACGCCGCTGGCTGCTTCTGGGACTCTACGGGCTTTTCGGGGAGCGTCTGGAAGCCTACGTCATGAATCTCCACGGCTGGGAATCCTGCTGCGTCCAGTGCGGTCAATGCGGATGGCTGGATGAGGACTTGACGCTGTCCGAGCCGAAGCAGCGCCGTAAAATACGCCCCGCCCGTCTCTGGCAGAAGGAACCCGCGTCATTCCGGCGTTTCCGGAAAATCCTCCATCAGATGGGCGATTGGGAGGGCGAGGAACTGCTGGCCTGGTATTATGGAACCTATACCTGCCCCAAATGCGGACAGAAACAGCCGGTGATGGAAGCCTTGATCCGCGCCTTTGACCCCAATTTTCAGGAACCCGATAAAAAACCTGCGGAAACAAAGCCGACAGCCAAGAAGAAGTTTGCAATTCCTGGAAAAGACTCGGAACCTGCCGGTATTTCTGAAGCAGAACCGGATGCGTCAGCCAAAACCCATACGCATGGCTCTGCCGAAATTTCTGAAACAAAACCGGAAACAAAAACTGGAACGGAATCCAAAGCGCAGACCGAGGCAATCGAGGAGAAACCGGCGGAAGCTCCGGAAGACTCTCCCGATGTGCTGGAGGACAACGCCCTGAACCGGGTCATGGACCTGTGCCGGGACTATCCGTCGGTGCTGGCGATGGCGGAACGCGGAGAGTACCGGGAGGCGGCGGATTGGTGCGCGGAATATCTGGGAAGCGTTCCGGACTGGCGGCTGCATATACTGAGAGGGTGGTGCTTCAAGGCCATGGGTCGGACGCCGGAACTGGACCGTTCTCTGACCGCCGCCCTGGAGCTGGAGCCGGACAATATACTGATTCTCCGCGCCCGCTGTCCCACAGTTGCCACAACCAACCGGTACCGCCGTCAGATTGAGGACTTGAGCCGTCTTCTGGAGCTGGACCCGGATCATCGGAGCCGCTACCTGGAAGCCCGCGCGTACCGCCGCCACTGGACCGGAGACGAACAGGGCGCTTTGCAGGACCTCCGGGACGCCCTGTCGGAAGAACCCGGCCTCTGGCGCAGATCCGTGGATTTCCGAACCCTTTGGGAGAAGTTTGGCCTTACAGAAACGGATGCCGGAAATTTCCAGGGATAAAATTTTCAGTTCAACGCCGGGTCCGTCTTGCAAAACTCCAGGAATATGGTATAATGGGCTGGAACGACCAAACGCCTCTCTGGTGCCGGGCACTTCAGAGGGAGCGCATCCCATGTGCGGCATCATTGTATAAGGAGGAGACATAACTATGTTGATGGGAAAAAGTATCAAACGAAGTGTGCTCATTCGTACCGCGGCGGCTCTGGTATCTATCCTGCTGTTCAGCTTTGTAACCACTGGCAATATTTTGCGTATCCAGAGTATTCAGCGGACAACTACAGAGGCCTTTGCCCTTTTGGAACGGGCCCAGAGCGCGGAAACCGCTCACTACAAATGGGCCGCTAATCTCAGCAACGCCCTCTATGCAGGAGGCAGCTTCACCGGCAGCATCGACCCAACTGCCTGCGCCCTCGGTCAGTGGATTTACGGCGACGCCCAGACCGAAGACGAAACCGTGCTCGCCCTGCGCAACCAGCTGGAGCCTCTGCATAAGGAGATTCATCAGTCCGCCACCCAGGTCCTGGAAATGCTGGAACGGAATCCCGCTCAGGCACAGAATTATTACCAGGAGACCATTCAGACCAATGTCACCAGCCTGGTGGGTATTCTGGACAAGGTGGTTGAACGGGGCGGCGCCCTCAGCACAGAGAGCTCCCAGCATCTTCGGAATACCATCCTGACAATGCAGCTCGTTTGCTTTATCTGCCTGGTTTTGGCCCTGGTCTGCCTGATCAGCCTGGTTCGCTTCGTTACGCGGCACGTGGTCCGGCCCATTGTGGACATCACCCGTCAGACCAAGCCCCTTCAGGAGGGGAATCTGCAGCTGGAGATCGACTATGACTCCCCCAACGAACTGGGCGATTTGGCAAAAACCATCAGGGAATCCATGTCCATTATCGAAAGCTATATCATGGACATCAACCGGATTATGGGCGAGCTGTCCAAGGGGAATTTCAACGTCTCTACCTCCACGGATTACATCGGAGATTTCCAGAGCATCGAAACCGCTCTGAACAGCTTTACCGAAACCATCTCCCAGACACTGGGTCAGATCTGCCGCGCCCAAGGGAAGGTCTCCGGCCATGCGGAACAGCTCTCCAGCGGCGCCCAGGCCCTTGCCCAGGGAGCCACCGAACAGGCCAGCGCGGTACAGGAACTTTACGCCACATTGGACGACCTCTCCAAGGGCGCGGCGGAGAACGTCAAGACCGCTGCCCGGGTCCAGGAGAACGCGCGTATGACCGGCGAACAGGTGACTCTCAGCAGCCATCAGATGGAGGAAATGGTGAAGGCTATGGCGAATATTACCAAGTCCTCCCAGCAGATCAGCAAGATTATTGCCACCATTGAAGACATCGCTTTCCAGACCAACATTCTGGCACTGAACGCCGCTGTGGAAGCTGCCCGGGCCGGGTCCGCCGGTAAGGGGTTCGCTGTGGTGGCCGACGAGGTCCGCAGCTTGTCCGTGCGCTCCGACGAGGCTGCCAAGGCTACCAAGGAGCTGATTGAGAATTCCGTGCAGGCGACGGAGCTGGGCAGCGGCATTGTGGGCGAGGTCTCCGAGTCCCTCCAGAAGGCCCTGGCGCTGGTGGTGCAGTCCAACGAGGCCATCAGCAATATCACCACCGCCATTCAGGGTGAGGCGGAGGCCATTGCTCAGGTTACCGAGGGCATCGGGCAGATTTCCTCTGTGGTGCAGACCAACTCCGCCAGCAGTGAGGAATCCGCCGCTGTCTCTACTGAGCTGTTTGAGCAGGTCCATATGCTGGAGAACGAAACGAAGAAGTTCCAGCTCAAGCAGGGTTCCGGCCAGTTTTACGCGTAAGTGATACAAAAAGCCCTCCGGCGTTGATTCCGGGGGGCTTTTTTGTTTACAGAGCCTCTTTCAGACGGGCGGCCTGGGATTGGAGCAGGGAAAACGAGGTCACGCTGCTGCCGTCCAGCTCCAGAACGTTCCGGACTTCAGGCGGCAGGGTCTGAAAATACTCGTAGGCGGAAAGGTCCTGATCCAGCAGGTCCTCCAGAGAAAGATAGTAGTCCATAGGAAACACCTCCGCAGTTAGTCTTCCCGAAAAAAGACAAATCTACGGAGGTTTTTCTGTATTTTATGGGATTTTTTGCATTCAATAGTGCTGGAAAATCAAACCCGTGGTCAGTCTTACGGCGGCGCTGTTCAGTTCCAGTACCGGCGTGCTCCGTTTCAGGGTACAGGTCTCGCCGTCCTTGAGGTAGTACCATGTCAGGTCCCCGTCGTCCTCCGTGGTGAAGAAGTCATAGGAAAATTCGTAGAATGCGCCGTCCTGCCCCATAACGGTGAAGTGCTCCGGGGCGCCTTCCGGTCCGCAGTCCAGACGGGCAAGGATCTCATACAGCCCGCCATAGCTCACATCGCAGAGCCAGACCCCGACGCCGCGCAGAGGCTCCGCCCAGTCCTCCAGAGGAAGATAGTGACCCTTGTTCCAGATGGAGATTGCGTCGTTGGGGTAGTCCTTGTAGGTGGAATCCGCGTACCAAAGCCAGGTTTTTCGGGCGAAATCTTCTCGTTCCCCATCGCTGAATTCCGGACAGGGGAGGTTGTAATAGCCATAGTAGTACAGAAGGATATAACGGGAAGTGCCCAGCATAAATTCCCGGGTGCTGTCAAAATTGAAGGTATTTTCAGGGGTGATCCGGTCAATATAGATGGTCTCCTGAAGCCCCGGCGGGACAGGAAGGGGACCTCCGGCAAATTCAGTTGTCACCGACAGCGGCGAGACTTCCCCATGAGACTGCCGCCCCCACCAGTCGTGGAAATCCTGTAGCTGGTCCGCCGCTGTCTCCGTTTCTGCCAAGGTGCTGTAGGTCAGGGTCAGCCGGTTCTGTTCCCGCGCCCAGCAGGACAGCGAGCCGCCGCCGGATTGGTATTCCTCCAGATAATAGTCCCAGAGCACGAATTTCAGGTCGCTGGACAGACTGTAGCCCGCCTTTGCAGGGAAGTTGTCTCCGCCTGACCAGCTGCTGGTCACATGAAACACCACTTCGGGCAAATCCTCGAACCAGCAGTCCCAGACCCGCATATCCGCCAGGGAATGGTCCTCGTCCGTCACGGTCTTGTGATGCCGGGATACGACGAAATCCTCCTCCGGATACGCCGACTCCAGATACCGCACCACTTCCCCGCGGCGGTGGGGTGACGCGTGTTCTGTCAGGCAGGCCCGTGTCGCGCCCATCAGAAGCCCTATGCAAAGCAGGATGATCAAAGCCGCCTTGACCGCCATCAGTCCCAGAAAGGCGGCGGCGTACCCGGCACAGACGGCAAGGCCCTTGAGGATTTTTGGAAAGCGTTTATCATTCATGACGGCTACCTCTCCGCGTCAATCAGGGGGTCCATTTGATTCCGGTTCCGCAGACTTACCAAAGGAAAAGCGACAATCCTCCGACTGCCGCTCTTCCGTAAGTCATTCAAGTACAGCAGTCCGCGTCAGGGTTCCGGCTTAAAGCCCCAGCGCTGCTTTCAGGGCGTCCACGCGGTCGGTCTTTTCCCAGGCTGTCCCCAGGTCTTCCCGGCCCATGTGTCCATACGCGGCCAATTTGCGGTAAATGGGCTTCCGGAGGTCCAGGTCCCGGATAATGGCGGTGGGACGCAGATCGAAGACCTTCTGCACGGCCTCTTCCAGCTTGCCATCACTCACGGCGCCGGTGCCGAAGGTATCCACCAGCACGCTGACGGGCCGGGCAACTCCAATGGCATAGGCAAGCTGTACCTGACAACGCTTGGCCAGTCCCGCCGCGACGATGTTCTTGGCAACCCAGCGGGCGGCGTAGGCGGCGGAACGGTCAACCTTGGTGGGGTCCTTGCCGGAGAAGCAGCCGCCGCCGTGGGGGGCGCTGCCGCCGTATGTATCCACAATGATCTTCCGCCCCGTCAGTCCCGCGTCGGCGGCGGGGCCGCCCTTGACGAAACGGCCGGTGGGGTTCACATAGTATTTCGTATTCTCATCCAGCAGCTCGGCGGGAAGGACCTCCTTGGCCACCAGGTTGATCATGTCCCGGCGAATCTGCTCCAGG
>ERZ778514.2635-NODE-2635-length-10996-cov-4.218993_pt1 | contig 10996 bp, 8 predicted proteins | sample MGYA00510344_ERZ778514 | MGnify/ENA primary metagenome ERZ778514 (study PRJEB29527, sample SAMN07138968) | mouse gut metagenome | material: feces | host: mouse | place: China:Nanjing | collected 2016-01-25 ... | reverse complement strand
GCATTTTTGGTGCAGACCTCGTGTGAAGACGATCCGATGAAGAAATATGGCGGTGAGATGACCGACCATCCGGTGTTTGAGGTGGAGGTGCAGTCGCAATGGAGTGCGGGCACAGCTGTTAGCCGCAACAGCGACACGGAGATTGAGATAGATGCCATCGACTGCAAACTTGGAAATAAACCATTGTGGCTTGTTACGGAAACGTCGGCCATAAATGATTCTGTGGGCCGCAATGGTGAGGGTGGCATGTCGCGCGGCACAGCCACGACAACCGCCACTTTCGGCACGGAGTTCGGCCTGTCGGCGATATGCTATGACGGCGCCGCGGGGACAGACCTGACGGGCTGGCCGGCGAATTTCGCCGCCAACGAGAAGGTGACCCAGAGCGGCGGGGTGTGGAGTTCGTCAACGAAAGATCTCGACTGGATGGGGTCGGGGCGTCTGCGCTTTTTCGCCTATGCGCCTTATGAGGCTGACGGGCTTAAATCTTCTGCGTTGAAACTGACCATGACTGTCAACAGTGATGTGAAGAAGCAGACCGACCTGCTGACGGCCACTGCCGACTGCAGCGGAACCGGTGGGGCGGCTGTTAAGCTCGGTTTCGGCCATGCACTGGCTGCTGTAAAGGTTAAGAGCGGCAGTGGAATGCTGGCCGGAAAGGTGACTAAGGTTACTGTTTCAGGGGTGTGTGGCACGGGGGAATATGACATGGTTTCGGGCAAATGGACGCCCACCGGCGCTGCCGACAGCAAATTTGAAACCGGCAGCGGCTATTCGGCGGACTTGGGGGAGAATGCCGAAAAAGGGGATGATTATCCCTACTCCAAGCCAGGAGAGAATATCACCGGCGATGGCGACGGTCTGACGCTGTTTATGATTCCGCAGGATCTGGGCAGCGGCGCGAAGCTGGCTATTGAGTTTGTTGACAATCTCACGGGCACCTCGTCGACGCTCGAGGCTTCAATCGGGGGGACAGGAAAGAAATGGGAGGCAGGGAAACTCTATGCCTATGCTTTGTCGACGTCGGGTATTGTTGTGACACCCGTGGTGGAGCTTAAAAACAGCCTCACAGGCGCCGACCTCAGCGCAGAGAAGGATTCGGTGTCGTATGCAGGGGTGCTCCCCAATGTGTCGATGAAGGCTTATGTGAAAATCACCAAGCCCAAGGGGGTGACTTTTGAGAAAGTTGTGCCATTCAAAGTGCAGTCGATGGTGTCGACTGATGCGGAAGGCAACAGCTGGAGCGGAAGATGGACCGACGGATTGCTTGAGCCGGATCCGGTCGGGGGAGTATTCGCCCCGGCTGCATCGGCGGTGGCCGATGCCGACAAGCCGCAGACCCAGGTGGGCCGTCTGGTGCTTGAGGAGCAACCGGTGTTCAACGACATGCGCGAGAAACTAATTACCAAGGCCGCTATCGATGCAGGGACATTCCGGGGTAACGGCACTGTTGAAGATCCATATGATTTGTCGCAGGGTGGAGAGACCGCCAACTGCTACATGGTCAACAAGCCGGGTTACTACAAAATTCCGCTCTACTATGGAAACTCCCGAAACAATCCTTCGGCTTATACGTGCGTAGACGGCCGTACGGAACCAGGGATGTTATATTTTGTAGACCATCTCAATAATCGCATAGAAAACGGAAAAATATCACTGCAGCTGCGTGCCGGGGGGCGTGATTTCCAGGATGCTATGGTTCTGTGGTCGGATTCGCCAGGATTGATTGATCATGTGAAGCTGCTCAACGAAGACTACATTGTGTTTCGAATCAGCCCCTACACTCTTTCGCAGGGGAATGCAGTGATTGCGTTGCGCGATAACAGGGGCGACATTGTCTGGAGCTGGCAGATATGGGCCACCCACTACGACTGGTCGCAGACCTACGAGGCGAATGTGTCGGCTACCGATCCATCCACTGATGGTGGCGACCCTGTTGTTAAGAACTACACTTTCTATCTTGCCAAGTCGTTTCTCGGTTATTGTGACAGCCACGGTGCGTCTCCAGCCCGGCGCATGAGAATCCGGATGGTGTTCGACCTGAAGGATTTCGGTGGCAACGACCTTGTTTATGAACCGTCGCTGGTTAATGGTGACCCCGTGAAATTCGGCCAGACAGGTGTTATAGGCTCGCTTGCCGGTGACAATACATATTATCAATGGGGGCGTAAGGATGCGATGCCTGGAGGGATTTATGACCAGGTGAATCATGCGTATTACCAGCCGGGCAGTGGGTATGCTGCCGTTCTGGCGTTCTCTATGCTTAACAAACCGATTTTCGACATTCCGGCAGGTGCAGATTCGGAATCACACCTCTATGAGTTTTCAAGGACTCCAAATAATGACGGACTGAGTGTGGGGGAGGCGATACGACATCCTCAGTGGTTTGTCATGGGCACTGGTGACCAGAAGCACCGGAATCACTGGCACAATGACATAAAAGGCGGATATATCGAGTCGGGTGGAATAATGTATAACATGTGGAATTCTGCTGCCGTGTGCACCGGTTCGACGGACAACGACAAAAAACTGACGTGGGTTAATGCCCAGATGGTTACCAAGACTATCTACGACCCGTCGCCGGCAGGATTCCATGTGCCACCTGCAATTGCTTATACAGGTATTGCAAAGCCTGATAAGGATTACTATGCTAACACTGACCGGGAATATGCATCCAATCAAATGCAATGGGACGAAAGCAAACGCTGCTGGAGGGTGAAATGCAATGCCGACGGGTCTGGTGAATATGTCTCAATCTATGCCACCGGCCTAAGAGATATGAATCTTAAAGATGCCGACCTTGCCAACCACCGGTTGCCGGGTGAGCTTAATGGGAAGTCCTGGTGTGCTTTCAGCATGATTTCGTATATATGCAGCTCTACGCTTATGCAGAGTATGCAAGAGATTATATTTTACATAGATAGCCGTACTAAGCCGGAAGATCCGGCGCCCGACCCGGTCAACAGCAGGCGCACGGCCTCGATATGCGGCTCTAACAATTCTTACGGTCTGACCGTATGGCCGGCATCGGATAGAAGTTACAAACATTGATGCCTGGGCGCTGGGGCGCAAAGTTCAGTGAGGACTGTTTGGAAAGTCCGGTGGTTATTGAGCTGTCAGCGGTTTACGGTGCGGCTCAACAGGCCGACAATCCATAGCAGGAAGATTGCGCCGACCACTGAGGTTATGAGGCTGCCGATGATGCCGACGGTTGAGATGCCCAACAGCCCGAAGAGCCATCCGCCGAGCACACCGCCGATGATGCCGACAATGAGGTTGACGATAACCCCGAAGCCTCCGCCACGCATCAGTTTTCCGGCCACGAAGCCCGACAATATCCCGATCAGTATATACCACAAGAAGTTCATATTCAAAAGATATTTAACGTTTTAACAACTCTGTTTGCAACATCTGAAACCATATGTAATGGCTTTCAGATGTTGTTTTATGTTTATCACATATTTGTGAAACGGTGTGGGGCGTTTTTTGTTCAATCGCGTTTTGCCGATTGCTGCTATCGAAACTATCTGTTGAAACTGGCGATCAAAGGGCGGGTTTGTTTGTTCCTTTGCATGGATTTAAAATGACAGGAGAAATGAATATGCCTTTGATTACTTGGATTTGCATAGCGGCGATTTCGCTGCTGGTGGTAGGGGTGAGGATTTTCTGTGGGTTCAGCCATCGGGAACATACGCGCAAGCGGCATGTGTTTGAGATGGGGTATGAATGGGAGGAGGTTTATGTGGCCGGCGACAGGGTTATACATGATGAAGACGATTATGGCGAAGATGACTGACAGCGCCGGGGGGTGTGTTTTCCGCCCGTCCGCGAAGGATCTGTGCGCTTTCCTGTCGGATTATGCCGGCTGGCTTTTCAGTTGCGGCGCCACTTGTGTGAGGCTTGAAAAGAATGTGGGGCGCATTGCTTCTGCTGCGGGTCTGAGGGCTGATCTGTCGATTTTCCCCCGCCATTTACATATAACAGTGAGCGACAGCTGCCGGAGCCTCCTTTTCACTGCGGTATCGTCGATTCATGATTGCCCGGTGAATTTCGCTATGAACACGCGGCTTAGCAAATTAAGCTGGGATATAGCCGACGGGAATGTGGATTTCGTTTGCGCCCGGCGTGAGCTTGAAGAGATAACAACCGCTCCGGCGGGCGATAACGGGCGTCTGCCATTGATGGTGGCTTGTGCCAACGGTGCGTTCTGCCGTTTGTTTGGAGGCGACGCTGTTGCGATGGCGGTTGTGTTTGTGGCAACTTTCGCTGGTTTCATTATAAAACAGGTGATGGGTGAGCGCCGTGTTGACCAGCGTGTTACCGTTGTTGTTTGTTCTTTTGTGTCGTCGGTGCTGGCGGCGGCCGACGGGTTGTTTGCCCTCGGCTCAACCCCGTCGATAGCCATAGGAACGAGTGTGCTCTATCTTGTGCCCGGTATCCCGTTTATCAATTCGTTCTGCGATGTGGTTGACCGCCATTATATCTGCGCTTTCGGTCGTTTGATGAATGCGTTGGTTATCACGGCCTGTCTGTCGGCGGGGCTGTGCGGGGGGATGGTGATGATGAATGTTGGCATGTTCTGAGGAGGGTGTTTTATTTATTGAGGTTATATGAATATGTTTTGGCAGTTTTTTCAGGATGCATTGTTTGCGGCTATAGCTGCTATCGGATTTGCCGCTATCAGCCGCCCTCCGCGCAGGGCATATCTGTTTTGTGCCGTTATTGCAGCGGCGGGGCATTCGGTCAGGTTCATGCTGATGCATTCTGCCGGTGGCGGATGGCACATTGTGCCGGCGACTGCTGCGGCATCGGTGGTTATCGGCATATTGGCTGTGTTGGTGTCGCCTAAAACCAAAGTGCCTGCAGAGGCGTATCTTTATCCGGCATTGCTGCCGATGATTCCGGGGGTATATGCCTACCGCACGTTTGGCGCATTGGTGATGTGTCTTTATAATGGCGGGGAGGCGTCTTTCTCCCATTATTTCTACCTTTTCGCGAGCAATGGGCTTACGTGCTTTTTCATTCTGCTGGTGATGGTGGTGGGCGCCACGGTTCCGATTTTTATGATGAAAAAGATTTCATTCCAGGCCACGCGCCACAACAGTTCGTTGTGACCTGCCGTTATTACATAGCGGGTGCTTTTATTTGTCACCCTCTTACGCGCCGGTCATTATGACCGGCAGCCTGTTTAATTTTGTTGACCAACTTATTTTTGAGAGTTATTCCTGATGGAACTGAGGCAGTTGAGATATTTCGTGAAGGTTGCGGAGACATTGAATTTCTCCGAGGCAGCCAAAGCGTTGTTTGTGACGCAAAGCACTCTGTCGCAGCAGATAAAACAGCTTGAGCAGGATTTAGACACCCCTTTGCTGATAAGGAGCAGCCACAGTGTGGCGCTTACAGAGGCGGGAATGGAGCTGTTGCCTTTCGCGTTAAAGACGCTTAATGATGCCGAGCTGTGTGTGTCGCGGGTCAATGACCTAAAGGAGGTGCTTTGCGGCAGCCTGAACATCGGGGTCACTTATTCATTCAGCCCGATACTGACGGAGACACTGGTGACTTTCATGAAGCTGTATCCCAAGGTGAAGCTGACCATTTTCTATCGGCCGATGGCAGAGCTTATGGAGATGCTGCGTTGCCGTGAGGTAGACTTCGCTCTTGCGTTCAAGCCGTCGGTTGCGGTGGCCGATGTGGTGTCGCATGTGCTGTTCCAGAACTATCTGGCGGTTATAGTCGGCGATATGCATCCGTTGGCTTCTATGGAAAGGGTTTCTTTGGCGGAGTTGGCAAAATGGGATCTGGCGTTGCCGTTGAAAGGGCTGCAGGCCCGCAATGCCCTTGAGAAGATTCTTGGGCATTATCCTACGGAGCTGAAGATAAGGGTGGAGCTGAATGAGGTTAACATTCTGCTGAAAATGATTCGCCAGCACCGGCTGGTGACGGTGCTGGCTGAAGCTACCCTGCATAACGAGCGGGGGGTGAGGGCTATCCCTCTTGATGTGCCCGGCAATGAGATGGAGGGTTGTGTCCACACTCTTAAAGGTTCATATCACAAGCGCTCGATGCAGGAGTTCCTGCGCCTGTTGAGCGATTCGATGGCCATCCGCGAGAGGGTCAACGCCTGGCTGTGAGGGGTGGTTAGCGGTCGGGAGCGGGGTAAACGGTGGTGTTGAACCAGGAGTCGAGCAGCCAGAGCATCTGGTTGACATATTTGAAGTGGGGGCGTTTTCCGTAGCCGTGGCCGCCTGTGGGGTAGATGTGGAGTTCGGCGGGAACTTTGGCTGCTGTCAGCGCGGCTTCATAGCGTATGGAGTTTTCAACGGGCACCACGTCGTCGTCTTGTGTGGCGAAGATGAATGCCGGTGGTGTCTGGGTGGTAACCTGCAGTTCGTTTGAGTAGAGGGCTTCCATGCCCGGGCGCGGATTTTTGCCGATTAGGTTGTCGCGTGTACCCATGTGGGTGATTGTTGGGTCGAGGGTGATGACGGGGTATATCAGTATCTGGAAGTCGGGGCGAGTTGCGTCGGTGTAGTGGGTGGCCATGGTCGATGCGAGGTGGCCTCCGGCTGAGAAGCCTATTACTCCGACTTTGTCGGCGGGGATGTGCCATTCGGCTGCGTTGTGGCGCACGGTGGTGATGGCGGCCATGCAGTCGGCCAGCGGCACGTTGTGGCGCTCATGTGGTAGGCGGTAGTTGAGGATGGCTGTGGCGATTCCCCGCTCGTTGAACCAGTCGACCCATTCGTAGCCTTCGTTTTCCATCGACACGAAGCCGTAGCCCCCGCCCGGACACATCACAACTGTGGCTTTGGCTTCACCTTTGGGCAGGAACACTTCGAGGGTGGCGGTTTCTCCGGGGAGGGCGTCGGAGGGTGTGAGGTCGATTTTCAGGGGCTTGGCGGCATTGGCGCAGATGGCTACCGCTAATGCGGCGAGAGTAGGAATCAGTTTTTTCATGTTTTTTAGTTGTTGGTAATTACGGTTATGAGGAGTGAGCTGCCCGGCAGGTGTCGCTCATGTTTTTGCAAAGTTATTAAAAAATGCGCCTTAAAAATCAGGAAAAATGGTTGACTGCGCAAATTTTTAATTAAATTTGCAAAAGAGGCCATTATGGCATCAACAAAAGCGTGGAGGCTTAATGGCTTCTGTGCCGGAACCGAGAGGAAAATTTTAAGTAAGTCATCAAAGTTATTACGCATATTATGAATCTTGAGACTTTATATCATCGGCGGAGCTTTTTCGGTGCTTTTAGCCTTCATATTCAGTCGTGTAGACAACTACACTCCTTCATTTTCAGGCTAAAATCCCTCTAAAAATCTCTCTCCGATAATATAAAATAATTGTGACGACTTACTTAACCAATTAATTGATATCATGGAAAAAATGCTGTTCTGGATGGTGCCTGCGGCATCGGTGCTGGCGTTGCTGCTGGCATGGTATTTCTACCGGCAGATGATGCGTGAGAGCGAGGGGACTCCTCTGATGCAGAAAATCGCCTCGCATGTGCGCAAGGGGGCGATGTCTTATCTCAAGCAACAATACAAGATTGTGGGGCTTGTTTTCCTGGGGCTGGTTGTGCTGTTTTCAATCATGGCCTACGGGTTTGACCTTCAGAACCCTTGGGTGCCTGTGGCGTTTCTGACAGGCGGTTTTTTCTCGGGGCTTTCCGGCTTCCTGGGGATGAAAACCGCAACTTGTGCTTCGGCTCGTACGGCCGACGCGGCCCGCAGCTCTCTCAACAGCGGGCTGAAGGTTGCTTTCCGCAGCGGCGCCGTTATGGGGCTGGTTGTAGTGGGGCTGGGGTTGCTTGATATATCGTTCTGGTATCTGATTCTCGACTGGTTCGTGCCCGATGACCCGGCTACACCGACGGCGAAGCTCTGCATGATCACTACTACGATGCTGACTTTCGGCATGGGTGCCAGCACACAGGCTCTGTTTGCCCGTGTTGGCGGGGGCATCTACACGAAGGCTGCCGATGTCGGCGCCGACCTGGTCGGGAAGGTTGAGGCGGGCATCCCGGAGGATGATCCCCGCAACCCGGCCACTATTGCCGACAATGTTGGCGACAACGTGGGCGATGTGGCCGGCATGGGTGCCGACCTCTATGAGTCTTATTGCGGCTCGATTCTCGCCACTGCCGCCCTTGGTGCCGCTGCCTATATGACTTCAGGCGACACGGCGATGCAGTTCAAGGCCGTGGTTGCGCCGATGCTGATTGCCGCCGTTGGCATAGTGCTGTCGATTATCGGCATATTCTCGGTGAAAACCCGCGAGGATGCCCGGATGAAAGACTTGCTAAAAGCGTTGTCGCTGGGCACTAATCTCAGCTCGGTGCTGATTGTTGGTGCCACGTTCCTGATTCTTTGGGTGCTTCAGCTCAACAACTGGGTCAATATATCGCTGGCGGTGGTTATCGGTCTGCTGGTTGGTGTTGTTATCGGGCGCTCTACGGAATATTACACTTCGCAGTCATACCGCCCGACGCAGAAGCTGTCGGAGAGCGGCAAGACCGGCCCTGCCACGGTTATTATCTCGGGCATCGGGCTGGGCATGGTGTCGACTGCCGTGCCGGTGCTTGCCGTTGTGGTGGGTATCATCCTCTCCTATTGGCTCGCTTCGGGCTTTGATTTCGCCAACGTGAGCATGGGTCTTTACGGCATCGGTATCGCTGCCGTGGGCATGCTCTCGACGCTTGGCATCACTCTGGCTACCGACGCCTACGGGCCTATTGCCGACAATGCGGGTGGTAATGCCGAGATGAGCGGCCTTGGAGAGGAAGTGCGCCGCCGCACCGATGCCCTTGACTCGCTGGGCAACACCACCGCCGCCACCGGCAAGGGTTTCGCCATCGGATCGGCCGCCTTGACGGGACTGGCTCTGCTGGCATCGTATATCGAGGAGATACGCATCGGGCTGTCGCGTCTTGGACAGACCGCCATCAACCTCGGCGACATGGCCAAGCCTATACATGAGGCTACGTTCACCGACTTTATGAATTATTTCGACGTCAACCTGATGAACCCCAAGGTGTTGTCGGGGATGTTCATCGGCAGCATGATGGCTTTCCTGTTCTGCGGGCTGACGATGAACGCCGTAGGCCGCGCCGCCGCCCACATGGTTGAGGAGGTGCGCCGCCAGTTCCGCGAAATCAAGGGGATATTGACCGGTCAGGCCGAACCCGACTATGCCCGCTGCGTGCAGATTTCCACTCTGGGGGCGCAACGTGAGATGGTTTTCCCGTCGCTGCTGGCCATCGTGGCGCCTATTATTACGGGGCTGATTTTCGGAGTTCCGGGCGTTATCGGTCTGCTGGTCGGCGGCCTGTCGGCAGGGTTTGTGCTGGCCATCTTCATGGCCAACTCAGGCGGAGCGTGGGATAACGCCAAGAAATATGTCGAGGAGGGCAACTTCGGCGGCAAAGGCGGCGAAGTGCACCGTGCCGCAGTTGTGGGCGACACCGTGGGCGACCCGTTCAAAGACACCTCCGGCCCCAGCCTCAATATTCTTATCAAGCTCATGTCGATGGTGGCCATTGTCATGGCGGGCCTGACCGTCAGCTGGAGTCTGTTCTGATTCCTCCATCCCGGGCTTCCACATACGTAGGGGGAGCCCGCGTCAGTCCACACTCCGCTCTACGGGCAAGCTCCGTATTGATTAATGAGGCTGAGTCAAAATGAACTGCACCCCAAAAGTTTTGTGTTCAACTTTTGGGGTGCAGTTCATTACGACACAGCCTCGTTTCCTCAATAGTATCAAATGATTATGGGGTTGCTACATCACTTTCGGTATTTACGGTATGAAATCCATCCCCAGCAACACAGATAATAGGCACTTTTCAGTAACCCCAGTTTTTCAACGTGATATAGAACGTTCCATTGTGGGCGGATGACTTTTGTCTTATTGTTGGTAACTGAAGATTTTCTCATTCGGTAATCGACTAATATCTCTGGATTGCCATATCCCGTTTTAATGTCTTGGAACATTGTTAGCCAATAGACATAGTCATCGCGCATGCTGCCAAGCGCTTCATTGAAAAATATTTTTGGAGTTTTTTCCGTATCGTAAATAGCGGTAGATGGGAAAATAGGGCAAGTCTTTAGAAGAGACCGATATGTAACTGTCGGAGGGACTATGAACGGGCGAAGAATTTCTTCTTTAGTGATTTCATCAATACGGCGATAAGATGAGAATACTAATGGCGCATTTTTGGAATTCATAAATGAAATCTGTTTTTCCAAAAAGTCGGGATGCCATATGTCATCAGAATCCAGAAATGCGATATAACGGCCTTTTGCAGCTTTTAAAGCGATGTTGCGCGCGCCTGATGAACCACGGTTTTCCTTGCTTGCAATCAGATGAACTCTTTGGTCGTTTTGTGCATACTTGTTTACTTCGGCTATCCCAGCCCCGTTATCCGGAGAGCAGTCATCCACGATAATCATCTCCCAGTTCCGGTATGATTGTGCCTGAACGCTTTTAATAGTTTCGCCTACTAAGGCTGCGCCTTTATACATTGGCGTGATGATTGATACGAGCATTTCTTCCATACGGTGTTATGCGTTATAGGCCGAATAAGATTGCACTCTTTTCGGCGAGTAAGTGTCGTTTTTTGAGTTTGAGAAATATCAGTCCGAAAGCCACCGGAATCAGCCACCCTGCGACAAACGATAAGGCTGAAAGCCAGTATTGGTTTATGTCGGTGAATAGGTGGGCAATCGGTCCCCGGATAATCATTTGGGGGAAATAGGAGAGGAGAAACACCGTGTAGCATAACGATGCAAGTTTCACTACCTTGTCGCTGCATTTCTCCTCAAGAATCAAAGCAAATGAAGTCGAGAAAATTATACCTGCAAATGCGGCCAAATAACCTTTAAGAATCAGCGATGCGGATAAAGCGAAAAACAGCAGTGTGATTCCAATCCAATATTTCTTTATAAATCGGTCAATAACCGGCTTGAACTCGCAGTATAATATCCCGGTCAGGAAATATGTG
>ERZ778514.2634-NODE-2634-length-10999-cov-5.011422_pt1 | contig 10999 bp, 8 predicted proteins | sample MGYA00510344_ERZ778514 | MGnify/ENA primary metagenome ERZ778514 (study PRJEB29527, sample SAMN07138968) | mouse gut metagenome | material: feces | host: mouse | place: China:Nanjing | collected 2016-01-25 ... | reverse complement strand
GATCATGTTGTAAAGACCTATCCGGGAGTCCAGGCACTTAAGGGAATCTCCACCACCATACGCAAAGGAGAGGTGCGTGCCCTTGTGGGTGAGAACGGCGCAGGAAAATCCACGCTGATCAAATGCATCATGGGAGTAGAGGCTCCGACCGGGGGGAAAGTGGAGATCAATGTGGATGGGAACTGGGAATGCCCCAGAAGCGCCATCGATGCAAAAAACCTGGGCATGCATGCAAATTATCAGCATGTAAACATTGCCGCCAATTTAAGCATTGCAGAAAATTATTTTCTGGGCCGTCTTCCCATGAAAGGCAGAATGGTGGACTGGAATAAGATGTATTCCGAGAGCCAGAAGATTATAGACAAATTTCAGCTGAATGTGGATCCGAGGGATACCATTGTCTCTCTGCCGGTCGCCATGCAGGCAATGATAACGATCAGTAAAATATCCGTTAATGACAGGATCCGGCTGGTCATCTTTGACGAACCTACTGCGCTTCTGGAAAATGAAAAGGTAGAGACACTGTTTCGGTATATTAGAGAATTGAAAGAAAGCGGCGTCAGCGTCATCTATGTCTCCCACCGTCTGGAGGAGATTATGGAGATCTGCGACAGCGTTACGATCATGAAGGACGGCACTTATGTGGAGACGAAGGATGTCCGGGAGGTGGACAAGGATTACCTGATCTCGAAAATGGTAGGCCGTTCCATGGCAGATATTTACAGCATTGAACATCAAAAACCCGGAGAGGAGCTTCTGCGTGTGGAAAATCTGACCGGTGAAAAATTCCGGAATGTAAGCTTTTCTCTGAGAAAAGGTGAGATACTCGGATTCTTCGGTCTTGTGGGCGCAGGAAGAAGCGAGGTCATGCGCGCGGTCTTCGGCGTGGATCCGGTCACATCCGGAAAAATATTTGTCAAAGGAGAAGAAGTGCAGATCAGGAGTCCGAAAGAGGCCATGCTGAAGGGGATTGGTTTTTTGACGGAGGACCGCCGAAAGGATGGGCTGGCGCTTCAGCAGTCGGTGAAGCTGAACACGAACATGTATTCCTATGACATGATCAGCAGGTATGGAATCATAGATCTGGCAAAAGAGACGAAACGCGCAGAAGAATACAGAGAAAAGGTACTCATTAAGACGCCGTCCGTAGAACAGACGGTCAACAATCTGTCCGGCGGAAATCAGCAGAAGGTGGTGATTGCCAAGCTTCTCTGCCGTGATCCGGATATTCTGATATTTGATGAACCGACGGTCGGCGTGGATGTGGGAGCAAAGGATGAGATCTTCAAGATCATAGAGAGCCTGACCAGACAGGGCAAGGGCGTGATTATCGTATCCTCATACCTTCCGGAGGCTATGGGCCTGTCCGACCGCATGGTGGTAATGTCGGAAGGGCGCGTGTCCGGAAGCCTTGGCAACGAAGAACTGAAAAAGATGGAGGAAGAAGATGTTCTCAAACTGGCTTCTACCATCTACTACGAGGATGAGCAGGAGGCAGGGTAGGAAATGAAAAAGAATCAACAGAGAACGAATATGAAGGCGCTTTTGATGAAGACGGAAGTGTCCATGGTAGCCATTATCGGACTGATCTTTATTGCAGCGGCAGTGGGAACGGAAAATTTTCTGACTGCGTACAATCTGACCAATATATTAAAGCAGTGTGCGATCATTGGTATTATCTCCATTGCTGAGACCTACGTGATTATCACCGGGGGGATCGATATCAGCTGCGGAGCAGTCGTTGGCATGAGCACGCTCATGGTTGCCATGGCACAGGCGAAGTGGGGGCTTGGCGTGCCGGTATCCATGGTACTGGGGATTGCGGTGGCTGTGATTGCCGGACTGTTCAATGCCATGCTGGTGTATGAATTCAAGGTTCCGGCATTTGTGGCAACCCTTGGCTCCCAGACCATACTCCGCGGTCTGATCAAGGTGATCTCCAACGGGGGAACGGTGTCCGGCATTGATAAAGGATTTTCCGGTTTTGCATCCAATGCCGTTTTGTTTATTCCGAATCTGGCGATTGTATGGTTTGTGATCGCGGTGATCTGTTTCTTCTTATTAAAATATGCGATCTTCGGACGCAACCTCTTTGTGCTCGGTTCCGGTGAAGAGGTGGCAAAACTGAACGGTATCTCCATTCGAAAGACCATTTACTCCACCTATGCATTTGCCGGACTGCTCTATGGTATCGCAGGAATTCTGCTGTGTGCCCGCATCAATTCCGCGATTCCTACAGCGGGCGAGGCCTATGAGACCAACGCCATCGCCGCCAGTGTGCTGGGCGGTGCCTCTCTGGCAGGCGGATGCGGTTCGGTATTCGGTACCGTACTGGGTACGATCCTGATTATTCTCATTGACAATGTGGGTACGCAGTTCGGCATCGGCGCTTTCGTTATGCAGGTGATTACCGGATGTGTCATCGTCATTGCGATTGTTGTGGATCAGCTGAAGAAAAGAGGCAGAAGATAATACAGAACAGGCGGTCCTGCATCTGCAGGACCGCCTGTTCTTCTGCCCGGAGACAGAAGGAATCGCGTATTTAAAGAATCAGACCCGGCCGGAGAGATAGACCTGATATTCATACCGGTCGGCCACTGCATAGATGGATGCATATTCAAAAGGCCCCTGAGATGTGCAGGTGACCCGCGTACTGTGCAGCAGCGGTGCGTTCAGAGGAATGCGCAGGATCTGGGATTCCATAAAGGAAGCGCTGACTGCACAGATGTGTTCGACTGCATCTTTCAGTATGATTCCGTAATTGTTTTCAAGGCAGGCATACAGGCTGACACAGTCGCTTTCTGTCAGCACGAAATCCGGGATCAGATTTGCCGTCAGGTAGTTTTCGATGATGCAGATCGGTTTTCCGTCCGCACACTGAACACGCTGAACATGGTATACAGCCTCCCCTTCCTTCAATGACAGGATGTCTTTGATGAAAGGAGGAGCGGGGATTTTCTCCAACGCCAGTCCCTGTGTGGTCACCCGGTATCCGCGCTGCCGGAGTGTCTCCGTAAAGGATGTGATCTTGTTCAGGCGCTGGGAGGTGGAGATATCCTGGACCTCGGTGCCCCGTCCCTGTGTGACGGACAGGTATCCCTCATTGGTCAGCAGGCTGATGGCTCTGCGGACAGTGGTGCGGCTGACTCCGTATTCTGCTTCCATCTCGGATTCTGTCGGCAGAAATGTGCCGGGCTTGTACTTTCCTTCTTTAATCTCTTTTTTCAGGCTGGTATACAGCTGTCTGTAAGCGGGTATCTTTGCCATAGGTCCTCCATTGTAAACGATCTGCGTATCCGCGCAGTCTGTCATCGGTCACCGGGTTTTGCCGGAAAATAAATCCGGGCGCCGCAGTGTGTTTTCCATTATATCATAAGATGGGAAAATTTACTAATGGATTGTGTATCCGCCGTCCACCACGAGATTTGCGCCGGTAATCATGTTGGCGGCGTCCGTCGCAAGGAAAAAGGCAGCAGCAGCGATTTCCTCCGGCTTGCAGAAACTCACACGGCAGATCTCTCTGCTGGGAATCATGGCCATGGGCATGACGATGGTGATTGCGGTGGGAGGGGTAGACCTGTCTGTAGGAGCGGTGTATGCGATCTGCTCCACTTCTGCTGCTGCGTATATTGGAGGGGCCAGTCCGGTCGGAGGCGGCGGGACGATCGTGGGAACACTGATCGGAGCGCTGATTATGGGGGTGCTGCAGAACGGCCTGGTTCTTCTGGGAGTCAACACGTTTGTACAGCAGATTGTCATCGGCATGCTGGTCATTGTTGCAGTTATGATCGATGTTTACAGAAATGAAAAACGAAAAAGCGGGTGAAAATATGTCGGATGTGATCATTGAATTTCGCGGTATACATAAACGGTTTGGCGGAATCCATGCGGTCAAAGGAGTGAGCTTTTCCATTGAAAAGGGCGAAGTGCATACGATACTGGGAGAAAACGGCGCCGGAAAATCCACGCTGATGAACATGCTCTCCGGTATCTATACGCCGGACGAGGGCGAGATTCTGTACGACGGGGAAGCAGTACAGATCACAAATCCCTACAGGGCGAAGGAACTGGGCATCTCCACGGTGTTTCAGGAGCTGAAACTCTGTCCCAATCTTACGGTGGTCCAGAACATCTTTCTGGGACGGGAACGGATGAAGGGTTTCCGCCCGGACTGGAGGGGCATGACCAGAGAGGCGTCCGAAAAGCTGGAGGAACTGGGGCTGAATATCGATGTAACAAAACGTGTCATGGAACTGTCCGCGGCACAAAGACAGCTGGTGGAGATTGCCCGGGCGATGTTTATCCATTCGCGGGTGCTGATTCTGGATGAGCCCACGTCCTCTCTTACTTACGAAGAGGCAGACAGGCTTTTTGGAACCGTCCGCATGCTGAAAGAACAGGGCGTGGCGGTGATCTTTATCTCGCACAGAATGCAGGAAGTATTTGAAATCAGCGACAGAATCAGTATAATGAGAAATGGAGAATATCTCGCGACTTATCATATAGAAGAGGTGTCGCCGCAGGAGATCGTCTCCCTGATCTCCGGAAAAGACAGGGAACAGATGGAACTGGAAACATCAAAAAAGACGGTGAAGGTATTTGAAAAAGATGCTCCCGTGGCGCTGGAAGCCCGTTCGCTTTGCAGCGGTCCGCTGGTTCAGAATGTCAGCTTTCAATTATATGAAAGGGAGATACTTGGATTCTATGGCCTGCAGGGGGCGGGGCGTACGGAGCTTATGGAGACTGTCTTTGGACTGCGGGAAACGGAATCCGGCGAACTTCTCGTGGATGGCGCGGTATGCGGGCGGACCGGCGCAGGCGGACGGATGAAGAACGGGATTGCAATGGTGCCGGAGGACCGCAAACGTGTGGGGCTGTTTATGAATTATGATGTCATGAACAATATATGCGCCATGCACGGGAGGGATCTGGTGTCAAAGACCGGAATGCTGGATAAAAAACGTATGGGTGAGATCGCGGAAACATTTACAAAACAGCTGCATATCCGCACGGACGGCGTGGGACAGATGGTAAAGGATCTCTCGGGAGGCAATCAGCAGAAGGTGGTGATCTCCAAATGTCTGTCCATTGATCCGAAGATTCTGATTATGGACGAACCTACCCGGGGTGTGGATGTGGGGGCGAAGACGGAGATTTTTCAGCTCCTGCATGAGCTGCGCAACGATCCTGAACGGCCGATGAGCATCATCGTCGTATCTTCGGAGCTTTCGGAAGTCGTTGCAGAGTGCGACCGTGTACTGGTGATGCGTCAGGGGCGCATTGTCGGTGAACTGAAAAATGAGGAAATCAACAAAGACGCAATCCTGCAGTATGCATTTAATGGTTAGGGTGCATCGTTTGTTGTCTGTAATAATAAAGAGAGGCAAGGAGTGAAGAGATGTTACCAGACGAAGCTGCTGCAATGATCGATATCAGCACGGTCAGGACACAGCATACCCTGAGCGATATCAGGGAGGCTGTGGAATATGCCAGAAAATACAGATTTATCAATGTACATACGCTGCCCTGCTGGACGGCGGTGCTTTCAGAGATGCTCAAAGACGTGGAAGGGGTATATGCAGGGGCGCCTGTGGGTTTTCCGGGGGGAGCCCATAAGACCGAGGTCAAGCTTCTGGAGGCCGTCGAGCTGTTGAAGGACGGTGTTCAGGAGATGGATATCGTCATGAATATCGGGAAATTAAAAAACGGGGAATACGATTATGTGCTGGGAGAGCTGAAAGAGATCATAGCGCTGGCAAAAGGAAAGGCTCTTGTGAAAGTAATCATCGAGATCAACACTCTGACAGACGAAGAGATGCTCAAAGCGTGTGATCTGGTCATGGAGAGCGGAGCGGATTTTATAAAGACAGGAACCGGATGGGTACCGGGGGATGCCAACATCGAGCGGATACGTAAGATAAAGGAACACTGCGGGGACAGGATCCGGATCAAAGCGGCCGGTGGGATCCGTACGGTGGATGATTTTATGAAACTGGCTGAAATGGGCGTAGAGCGGATGGGAATCAATATGAAGTCCGCCGTTGAGATCGTCCAGGCGCTGGCGGAAAAATAAAACCATTATTTGCAGCATCTTCTTTTTGTGAAAGTGTATTGCTATTTGAACCGGAGTATTTTATACTGTAATCATTATGAATATGATAAAGGAGACAGAATATTATGCCGATACGTATTCCGGGGTCCATGCCGGCTCATGACATACTGGAGTCTGAAAACATCTTTGTGATGACGGAGACGAGGGCCATATCTCAGGATATCCGTCCTCTGAAAGTGCTGATCCTGAATCTGATGCCCACCAAGATCGTGACGGAGACGCAGCTTCTTCGGAAGCTTTCCAATACGCCGCTTCAGATCGATGTGGAGTTTCTGCAGACGGCAAGCTATACACCGACGCATATCGATCAGGGACATCTGAAGCAGTTTTACTGCGTGTTTGATCAGATCAGGGACCGTCATTTTGACGGAATGATCATTACGGGGGCTCCGCTTGATTATGTAAAGTATGAGGACACTGTCTACTGGAAAGAGGTCTGCGAAATTATGGAGTGGACAAAGACGCATGTCCACTGTACGTTTCATTTGTGCTGGGGGGCTTATGCAGGGCTTTACTATCATCATGGAATTGAAAAAAAGGATCTGGACAGAAAGCTGTTCGGGGTATTTCCGCATAAAATGCGGAAGAGTACCTCGCCGCTGTTCCGCGGTTTCAACGACATCTTTATGGCGCCGCATTCCCGCGCTACGGATGTGAACCTGGAGGATGTGGAGGCGGTGCCTGATCTGGAGGTTCTGGCAGTCACGGAAGACGGGAGCCTGGCCATAGCCAAAAGCAGGGACAGCCGTCAGTTTTTTGTGACCTGTCATGCGGAATACGACCATAACACGCTGGCGCTGGAATATTTTCGGGATATGGAGAAAGGGCTGACGACGGTGGACCTTCCCATTAACTATTTCCCTGATGACGATCCGGCAAAGGAGCCGCTGGTCAGCTGGCGTTCCACGGGACAGCTTTTGTATTCCAACTGGCTGAATTATTATGTATACCAGAGTACACCGTATGATATTGATGCGATCTGCTAGATGAAGCAGAATGGGGTTGCTGTTCTGATGTCTGCCGGCGTTCGGAGCAGAACCTGGGTGAACAGTAACGGATGGGGAGGATACCCCCCGTGAATCAATGTCATTTAGATAAGTATTAGGTTAGATTCTGCTAATGGGGTCTAACCTATTTTCAAAAAGTTTTCCCTAAGGGGTTGACAGAAAGACTAAAATGTGCGGCCGCGCTCACTACTGATGAATTTTAGAGGTAGTGAGCGCGGCCCTTGAAATTGGAAACAGAAACTGCTTTTCAATTTCAAGGAGGTACATTTTATGTCATATGAAAAAATCAAAGCCGCTTTTAACGATTCCGTCAACCATGTTGTATCCGACATCCCCCAGTATGTGGTCGCTCCTGGAAGGGATTTTACCCGTTCCAGAAAAATGGGGGCGGATAAGCTCATATCCTTCCTGGTTTCCTGCGGTTCTTCCAGCACCAGGATAGAGCTGCTTGATTTTTTCGGCCTGCAGACGGATGCCCCATCTGCCTCCGCCTTTAATCAGCAGCGCGCCAAACTCCGGCCTGAAGCACTGGAAGCCGTCTTCCATCGTTTCAACTCCTCTGTCCCGGCTGGTACAGACCCCCGCTTCCGTTTTCTTGCTGCCGACGGCTCCACCTTCACCTTCTTCAGCAGGCCTTCCTTTTCTTCCCCGGAATACTTTGTATCAGAAGGACATTCTGCAAAAGGCTTTTACAGCATGCATGTGAATGCTTTTTATGACCTCCGGAAACATATTTATTCTGACGCCCTCATCCAGCCCGTCCACCAGAAGGATGAATTCCGGGCTTTCTGTGATATGGTTGACCGGCACGATACCCGGCCCGCAACAAGGGATGTCTTCATCGGCGACAGAGGATACTGTTCCTATAACAACATGGCGCATGTTGTGGAAAAAGGACAGTATTTCCTCTTCCGCACGAAAGACATCCATTCCAAAGGGCTTGTTGGAAATTTTGATTTCCCGGATACGGATTCCTTTGACATTACGGTGAACGTTACACTTGTACGCAGCCATAAGAAATCGATTCCTGTCAAAGAAGGATTTTACAGGCGTTATGTGGATGCGAATGCTTCCTTTGACTATGTGGCATACGGCTCCCTGGATACTTACGACCTCTCCTTCCGTATTGTAAGGTTCCCCATATCCGATGACTCTTATGAATGCATTGTCACCAGCCTGCCCCGGGAGGAATTCCCGCCGGTACGGATAAAACTCCTGTATTTTTCCAGATGGGCCATCGAAGGCTCTTTCCGTAAGCTGAAATATACCATCGGCTTAAGTAATTTCCACGCATACAGGCCGGAATACATCAAACAGGAAATATGGGCAAAGCTGATCGCATACAACATAACGGAAACCCTTATCAGCCTTACGGTCATCAGGCACGGCCAGACCAAACATGAATATAAAGTGAATTTCAGTATGGCTGCACATATTTGCAGGGTCTCCCTCCGTCCGCACACGGGGGAAGACCCTGTAGATGTAATGTCACTGCTTCAAAAGGAGCTTATCCCCGTCCGGAATGACCGCCGGTACCCACGCCTTCAGACGGCACACTTCCGAAAACCACGGTACTTTATATACCGGGCAGCATAAAGCAGTACTATCAGTACCTATAATACCTTTTTATGAGGCAGATGTAAATCTGCTTATTTGTCATGCAATTCTATTCCATTCTAAGTGATACAGGATGAAAAATATCCCTGATTCCTCCTGACACATCTATTTTGACCTGCACATCTGCCCTTTTGGGAAAGGGACATACCTTTCTTGCATCACTAACTAAATGACATTGCCCCGTGAATAGTAACTGTATAACAGAACGGTAAAAGGTGATCACGTCTAATATATTGACATCATAGGGGCCATGGACGTATAATCCAAGAAAAGGAAAGGGGATGCTCCAATGGGATTTTACCTGAACGCCACAAGTGCCTACGGCCTCTTTCGTGGGACATGTTCCCTCACCTGTTTTGTGGACAAGAGGGAGATTCTGTGTGATCTTGTACCGCTTGTGGAGTAGAACCAGGAGGTGGCAGAGAAGTCTGGAACCAGTCAGGGGAAATCTCCCAAGTATGTGTGCATTACCAGGCCCCACCATTTTGGAAAGACAGTAATGGCCAATATGGTCGCTTCTTATTTTGGAAAGGGAGTGGACAGAAGCAGGGAGTTTAATACGCTGAAGGTGTCCGGATATCCGTGGTACCGGAAGCATTTGAACCAGCACAATGTGATTCATATTATGTTCAACGAGATGCCGCAGAACTGCAAATTCTATGATTCGTATTTGAGCCGGATACAGAGTCTTCTGATGGATGATTTACAGATGATGTATCCACATGTGCGGCTCCGGGAGGATGAGGCTGTATGGGATGCTTTAAGGAAGATATATGAGTATTGCGACAGAGAACGGTTTATTTTCATTTTTGATGAATGGGATTTTATATATCATCAGGACTTTGCATCCGATGAGGAGAAACAAGCCTTTACAAAATTCCTCAGCAATCTTTTAAAGGATAAGGCTTATGTGGAGATGGCTTATATGACCGGGATTCTTCCGATTACAAGGTATTCCAGCGGTTCGGAATTCAATATGTTTTTTGAGTTTTCCATGGCAACTATGGCAAAGTACAGCGAATACTTTGACTTTACGGACGAAGAAGTGGACGTGCTTCACCAGAAATATATTGAATGTCAGACAGAGCCGAAGGTAACCCGGGCGGGGCGGGAACTCTGGTATGACGGCTATCAGACCGCATCTGGCAGGCGCTTGTATAATACCCATTTTGTGGTGGGGGCACTGTCATTTAACCAGATATGAATTGTTGAGCTGAAAGTTGATGGCACAGTGGACAGCGCAATTCAGCAGATCAAAGACCGCAGGTACGCGCAGAGCTTCCATGGAAAGCTGGGTGAAGAACCCAAATGTACCGGAAGAATCCTTGCTGTAGGGATTGCGTACAACCGGAAGGACCCTGGCAAACGGCATACATGCAAGGTAGAGGTGCTGCGGGAACGAATGGCATAGCGGTGAAATTTAGAAAAAGGAGTTTTGTGTAGTGGGAAAATATTTTAATGTAAGTGCTGCATGCAAGCCGGAACTTCATTATATGGTAGATATCACAGCCCGGCTCAGGCAGATCCGGGCCATGGTGGATGCGGGGCAGTATTTTACCATTAACCGGGCCAGACAGTATGGGAAGACCACTACCATACGGGCGCTGGGGCGTTATCTGGAAAAGGATTATCTTGTTGTAAGCCTGGATTTTCAGAAAGAAATGAGCGCGGCTAAATTCAGTGATGAGAACACGTTTTCCCTTGCATTTGCAAAGGCATTTTTATTGAAAATAGAAAATAGCAGTGAGCATATTGACGGAGCCTTTGGAGTGGCTGTCGAAGAATTGAAAAAGGAAATGCACAATGGCCGGGGCGAAATGGATCTGGTAGAATTATTTCGGTATTTGAGCGTAGTCTGCAGCACTTCTTCGAAACCGCTCGTACTGATGATCGACGAGGTGGACAGTGCTGCCAACAGTCAGGTCTTCCTGGATTTCCTGGCCCAGCTGCGGGGATACTATATTGACCGGGATGAGACGGCCACATTTCAGTCGGTGATTCTGGCAGGAGTACATGATGTGAAAAATATCCGGCGGAAGCTTCGTACCGAGGAGGAGCACAAGGTAAATAGTCCATGGAATATCGCTGCTGACTTTCTGGTGGACATGAGCTTCTCAGCAGAGGATATCGCCGGAATGCTGGAAGAATACGAGCAGGACCATGGTACAGGGATGGACATAATGGCTATGGCTCAAAGAATCTATGACTATACTTCTGGTTACCCATATCTGGTATCCCGGTTATGCAAACTGATGGATGAACG
>ERZ778514.2622-NODE-2622-length-11044-cov-3.805442_pt1 | contig 11044 bp, 11 predicted proteins | sample MGYA00510344_ERZ778514 | MGnify/ENA primary metagenome ERZ778514 (study PRJEB29527, sample SAMN07138968) | mouse gut metagenome | material: feces | host: mouse | place: China:Nanjing | collected 2016-01-25 ... | reverse complement strand
CCCCGGACCCAACCCCAACCCCGGAACCGGTTCCAATCCCAATCCGCCTGCCCCCGCTAATCCCACGCCTCCGGAGGAAGTGACCGTTCCCGAGAATCCTACCCCCACCGGCACTGTAGACCCTGTACCCGAGAACACAGTCGACCCCGCGCAGCCTGAAATCGAGATCGGCCCCGAGGAGGTCCCCCTGGCGGAGGCGCCCGAGAATCCGGAAATCGAAATCAACGAGGAACTGCCGCCCCTGGCCAGACTCCCTCAAACCGGTTTGCTCTGGTGGCCCGTTCCCCTGATGGCTCTTGCTGGCGCGGTCTTCATTGTATTCGGTGTCGGCGACCGTCGGAGAAACAGCGGGAATGCCTGATATGCTGAAAAAACGTGGAAACCTGTTGATAGCCCTGGGCCTGCTGCTCCTGATTGGCGCGGCGGGCCTGACGGTCTATAACTTGAACGCGGACAAGAATGCAGGTCAGGAGGCCGTGGCTGTGGTGGACGACCTGAACGCGCTGCTGGCTGAAACCGAGATCCAGGTCAAGTTGGAGCCGGGCTGGATTTCAGATACCGAGCAGCGGCTTCTGGAGCTGGACGGACGGAGCTACCTGGGCCTGATTACCATCCCCACACTGGAACTCCAACTGCCGGTCCAGAACGAGTGGAGCTACCCGAATCTGAAAATCTCCCCATGCAGAATGCAGGGAAATCCTGAATCGGAGGATTTGGTGATTCTCGCCCACAATTATCAGAGTCATTTCGGCACGCTGGACCAATTGAAGGAAGGCGACGAGGTGTCCGTGACCCTGATCGACGGGACGACCTACGTCTATTCCGTGGACGCCATTGAGGTCATTCAGCCTACCGCGGTAGAGGACGTGACCTCCGGCGAATGGCCCCTGACCCTCTTTACCTGCACCCTGGGAGGCCGGACCCGCGTCGTTGTGCATTGCGATTGGGCGACAGAGGAATCGGCCTGAACCCAGTCAAACCAAGAAGAAAGCCCTTGCCGGAGGAAATTCCCCGGTAAGGGCTTTTTGCTGTGTTTTCTGGTTCGTTCAGTAATGGTCCGTAAGCGGTACGTGGCCTTGATACTTCCCTCAGGAGGCGCGCCGCTGATGGTCAGACCGGCTTCCGGGGCCGCCTGCGTTCTTCTCCGGATGCTCTCCCGTTCTGTATGTATCTCTCAAAATCCCTTTGCCGGTTGCGGCTGCTCTTTCACATCCCGGCGAGAAAAAATCCCCCATTGAGCATAGCATAGAATCCGGCTGATGGAAACCATGATTTCGCCTCTTCCCAAGCCGCCCGATAAAAAGAGGCGTACCGGAAAACAGTGCGCCTCTTGAGATGCAGCCCTATTCACGTTCGCCGGGCAGGAATTCCTCTCCGGCAGGGGACAGGGCCAGGGAACCGGCGGAAAGCTCTGTAAGACGGTCCGAAAAAGCGCGTTCGGCGTCGGGGGGAAAGGCAAGCCTGAGGTCCACTGCCGCGCCGTAATCAGCGGAACGGACCACGCCCCCTACAGCCGCCGCGTCCAGCTTCACGCGTTCCAGGAGGGGATAGGGACAGGGCAGGTCCCAGAGGGTCCAGAGGCTCACCCAGGCGGTTCCGGCGGCGTCCAGGGCGTCCTTGGCTCCTCGGGCGTAGGCACGGGTCAGGCCGCCGGCTCCCAGCAGAATGCCCCCAAAGTACCGCGTCACTACACAGCAGACATTGGTCACGCCCTCCCGCTGAAAGACGTTGAGCATAGGCTGTCCGGCGGTGCCCTGAGGTTCCCCGTCGTCAGAGTACCGCACAACGCCGCCCTCTTGAATCAGATAGCACCAGCAATGATGCCGGGCGTCGTAGCGGGCCTTCCGTATCCCCTCGATTTTTGCCCGGGCCTCCGCCTCGCTTTCCACCCGCCACAGATTACTGATAAACCGTGACCGCTTTTCCGTAAACTCGCTCTCCGCATCCTGGAACGGCACGCGATAGCCCTCCATAGAATCCCTCCTTTACAATGTCCTACAGCTCTTCTGACAGCGGCGGCAATGGGTCCCGGATGTCCGTCCGGCCTGCCAGATAGTCCATGTTGACCTGGAAATGGTCCGCAAGGGCGCAAAGGACGTGAAAGCTGGGGTATCCCTTTCCAGATTCAAACCGCTGATAATTACGCAGTGCAATATCAATCGCTCTGGCCACCCGTTCCTGTGATTCTTTTCGTTCCTTGCGGAGAGTTTTCAATCTTTCTTTTAATTCCATGTGATACCTCTTGACATCAGCGCAAAAATACGATATAATTGCCGCAATAAAAACATAGTAAAACATAAAGAGAAATTCAATATGTCAGATTTCATGCCCTGGCTCTATACCCATTACATCAAACCGCAGATCGACGCCGCGCCGAGAGGAGATTACAGCTATCCGATGGACGCGCTGGGCAACATCCTGCGGCCGTCGGAGCGCGGGCAGCTGGACAAGACGCTGGAATTCACGGCGATACAGGCGTTTATTCTGGGTCTGCGGACGGGGAAAGGTCTGGCTGAACTGCAATAAAATTTTCAATCCGCCCCAGAGTTTTCGGACCGCAGACGGCAGTGACCTCGATGACCTCGCCGTAAGCCACGGTTTCCACTTTGGCCTCCCGGTAGAGCAGGTCCAGCAGGCCGCCCTGGTCGTAGGGAAGCCGCAGAAGAACCCGCCGTGAACCCTTATCCAGACGCTGGCCGATCATTTCCAGCAGCCTGTCCACGCCCTGGCCGGTTTTGGCAGAGATGGAGCAGATATCGGTCCCGTGGGGCATGATTTCACCCAGAGGCACCTGGTCCGATTTGTTGAACACGTCGATTCGCGGCAGTTCACCGGCCCCCAGTTCCAGAATCAGATTTTCCACCACCTGGGCCTGAGTCTGCCAGTCTGGGGAGGACACGTCGATGACATGAAGGAGCAGGCTCGGCGATCTTTTTGCATTCTAAGGGAACCGGTTCTTATGCGGCGGGCGGTATTGCAGTCGGCGTATTCCAGCTCTTCCAGCGTCGCTTTGAAGGCTTCCACCAACTGATGAGGCAGCTTGCGGATAAAGCCCACGGTATCGCTGAGGACCACGTCCAGGGTATCGCTGACGGAGAGCAGACGGCTGGTGGTGTCCAGTGTATCAAACAGGCGGTCGTTGGCCGGGATGCCCGCGTTGGTCAGCCGGTTCAGCAGGGTGGACTTGCCGGCGTTGGTATAGCCCACCAGAGCCACCACCGGCACCTCGTTCTTCTGACGCTGCCGCCGCTGGGTATTCCGCACCCGCCGCACGTCCTCCAGGTCCTCCCGCAGCTTGTCAATCTTCCGATGGATATGCCTCCGGTCGGTTTCCAGCTGGGTCTCGCCGGGGCCCTTGGAGCCAATGGGTCCCTGTCCGCTGGTGCCCGCCTGCCGTTCCAGATGGGTCCACATACCAGTCAGCCGGGGCAGAAGGTATTGATATTGTGCCAGCTCCACTTGCAGCCGTCCTTCTTTTGTGCGGGCTCTCTGGGCGAAGATATCCAGAATCAGGCCGCAGCGGTCCAGGACCTGCACGCCCAGAAGCTCCGTCAGCACCCGCATCTGGGAGGGCGAGAGGTCGTTGTCGAAAATGACCATGGTAGCGTCCGTATTTTCGCAGTACAGCTTTACCTCCGCGCACTTTCCCTCGCCGATGAAGGTCCGCGGGTCCGGCGACGCACGGTTTTGCAGCACAATCCCGGCGGTTTCTGCCCCCGCCGTCTCTACCAGGGCCGATAATTCATCCAAGGTCTCTTCTGTGGCTGATTCCTCCCGTTTCAGCACCGGGGAATTCAGACCCACAAGGACCACTTTATCTCGTACTTCTTTCGTTTCCTTCATGAATACTCCTTTTGGCGCGAAGCTGCGCGTATTCGAAGGGGTTGCGGCAGGGCTTCAGATGCCTGCAATGCTTTTCCCGGCGCCCCTTTGCCCGCGCCTGGTTCTTGGACGGTACCCGCAGCAGGCCGCCCAGATGAATTCTCGCATTCTTCTTGCTGTAATGTCGTTTCTTCATACCATGGTCCCCGGAAGAAGAAGCCCCTATACGCCCCTCCGGACAGACGAAAGGACGCACCGCGACAGACTTACGGTGCGTCCTTCATGTGTGATTGGGGCGTGCAGCCTTACTTCTCCAGGCCGAACCTCTTGTTGAACTTCGCGACGCGGCCGCCGGTATCCACCAGCTTCTGCTTGCCCGTGAAGAAGGGGTGACACTTAGAGCAGACTTCCACCTTGATATCCTTCTTGGTAGAACCTGTCTCAATCACATTACCGCAGGCGCATATAATTGTAGTCTGCTGATAATTGGGATGGATTCCTTCCTTCATTGCTCTGTTCACCCCTTTCTGAAATCAAAATTTACCTTTGCAAAGGCGTCTTTTAGTATAACACCCTCAGTCAAGAATTGCAAGCATTTTTTTGATACCCGGCAACTTTTTCTCGCGTCCGGCGTTTATGGCAGATTTTTGTCGGAAAAGGTGCTGCAATGAAACCGCTGCCGGCTCTCCGCGATGAAAGGAAGCGTGAAAGAAGCGGGAGATTCTGGTCAGCTTTGGGTTACAATCATACGTGAAAACCTGCCCCCAGACACGCGCGTTCCTTCATATGCCTTGTGTTTTCCGCGGCGGCGATAAGAGCAGTACCGCATAGTATGGCTTTCTTCCAGCATACGGCGCGTCCAACGGGAAAATGGAAACGCCTTCCTGTTTCAGGCCGGGTTCCGGTGATTCATCCCATATCCGGGAAAGGGGCGGTTGGAACAGGCCGGAGGCGGCTTTGGATGTCGGAAGAGGGCGTCCGGGGAGCTGAAAGCCGGACAGCGCAGAGGTTTTGCCGAACGGGAGACGGCAGGAAAATCCATGGAATGAAAAATTTCAGAGTGTTTCACAAAATATTCGCGTTTGAAACGATTTGTTACGGGATGTTTCAAAATTGTGTTTCGATGTTTCAATTTTAAAAATCAATTGTTGATTTTGCCTGGAATTATTTGCAGACTTTCAGCAGAATTGTTGCATTTCTCCTGGTAACTTTGCTGAATTTTTGACAATCTATTCACGCATAATTCACAAAAAAGGGGACGGGAGCGGGCAGGGAGGATAGAAGGGCGCAACATGGCACAAAAATTGCTATAATATAGGCCGAAGCAAATTCGCGGGGTGAGGGATACAGTCCTGCGGAAATAGAGAATGCGGAGGTAAGATTATGAGTGAAAAGCCAATCCTGGGCGTACTGTTGGGCAACTCGGCGGGCGTAGGACCGGAACTGGTGGCAATGCTGGCGGTCCGGGACTATTATAAGGACCACTGCCGCCCGGTGGTAATCGGTGACCTGCGGATGTTCGAGCACGGTCTGAAGGTGGTGGGCGGTCAGGTTCCCCATTACGTGGTCAGCGACGTAGGCGAATGTGACTGGACCCGAGGCATTCCCGTGCTGGACATGAAGGACCAGGACCCGGAGCAGGTGGTTTACGGCGAGGCAAACGAATACTGCGGCGCAAGCGACCTCCGGCAGCTTGATCTGGGCATTGAACTCTGCAAATCCGGAAAGATCGAGGGCTTTATCTTCGGACCCTTCCACAAGGGCGCGATGAAGATGGCGGGCCTCCACGACGAGAGCGAGCATACTTATCTGGCCCACGCGTTCAATCTGACCACGCCCTTCTGCGAGGTGAACATGATGGACGACCTGATGACGGTCCGGGCCACCAGTCACATCCCCATCAGCGACGTAAGCGCCAATCTGACGGAAACCACCCTCCGGGAAGCCATCGAGCTGGGAGAGATCACGGGAGAGAGTCTCGGTCACAAGCCCCGCATCGCCGTGGCCGCGCTGAATCCCCACTGCGGCGAGTTCGGTCTCTGCGGCCGGGAGGAAGTGGACATCATCGGCCCCACCATTGAGAAGATCGTCAAGGAAACCGGCTGGAATGTCACCGGCCCCTACTCCGCCGACACCCTCTTCATCAGCGCCCTGGCGGGAGATTTCGACGTGGTGGTTACCATGTATCACGATCAGGGTCAGATTGCCCTGAAACTCGTGGGCTTCCAGCGCTGCATCACGGTCGCCGGCGGCCAGCCCTATCCCATCGCCACCTGCGCCCATGGCACGGCCTTCGACAAGGTGGGCAAGGCCAGCGTGACCACTGATTCCTTTGAACGGGCCGTCCGCACCGCCGCGAGAATGGCAATGGCAAAGAGAGAGAAGACTGCAAGCTGAAACCACAAAAAGGAGAGAGCTGCTTTGGAGAAGAAAAACTTTAACCTGCGGACTGTGATCCCTACGGCGACGATTGTCATTTCCCTGCTCTTCATCGTCGTGGGTATGAAGGACTACGGCTTCTGGAAGGGCCAGCCCACCCCCGGATTCTTCCCGATTATCATTGCCGTGGTGCTTCTGGCCTCCAGCATTGCCTGCTTTATCCAGATCGCCCGTGACACCAAAAGCGAAGCGGTCCATTACAACCGGAACGAGCTGATGGTCATGCTGGGCGCGGCGGGCATTATCCTCTGCACCTTTGTGATCGGACTGGTGCCAAGCTGCCTGATCTATATCCTGCTCTGGCTGAAATTCGTGGAGCGCGCCTCATGGAAAGTCATTATCATCATTGAGCTGATTATGGCCGCGATTATCCTGGGCGTGTTTACCTTCTGGCTGCAAATCCGTTTCCCCATGGGTATGCTGCTGGAAATGATTCTGTAAAGGAGGACCGTTGGAAGTATGGAAAATTTTGCATCGCTGCTTGCGGGCTTCCAGGTAGCATTGGCGCCTGAGAACATCGGGGTCTGTCTTCTGGGCGCGATTCTGGGACTGGTGGTCGGCGCTATGCCCGGCATTGGTTCTCTGGCTGGCTGCGCGCTGCTCCTGCCCCTGACCTACAAATTCAACCCCACCACCGCCATCATCATGCTGGGCGCGCTCTACTACGCCAATATGTACGGCGGTTCCTTCAGCGCGATCCTGCTGAACATCCCCGGCGACTCCCCGGCCATCACCACCGCGCTGGACGGCTATCCCATGGCGCGGAAGGGCCGTCCCGGTCAGGCGCTGATGACTGCGAATCTGGCCAGCTTTATCGGCGGCACCATCGGCATCCTGATTCTCACCCTCACCGCCTCGGGCCTTGCGACAATCGGCCTGATGTTCGGCTACGCGGAAATGACCATCATTCTCCTGATTGCCATGACCTCCATCAGCTGGCTGATCGGCGAGAATCCTATCAAGGGGATTGTGATTACCATGCTGGGTATTCTGGTGGCCTCCATCGGCATGGACACCCTCTCCGGCGCGCCCCGGTACGAATTCGGCAATATGTACCTGCTGGGCGGCATTCCCTTTACGCCCTTCATCATCGGCTGTGTAGGCTTTGCTCAGGTCATCAAGCTGATTAACGAGCGGGAAGCCGACGAGAAGAAGCGTTCCAGCGAGGACAGCAAACAGAAGCTTTCTATCAAGGACTCCATGCTGACCGGCCATGACTTCAAGCGGATGCTGCCTCCCACTCTGCGTTCCGGCACAATAGGGACCTTCGTGGGCGTGCTTCCCGGCTCCGGCGCGACTACCGGTTCTATGGTGGGCTACGCCATACAGAAGAAGTTCAAGAGCGAGGAACCCATGGGCACCGGCGCGATTGAAGGCATTGCCTCTTCGGAAGCCGCCAACAACGCCGCTGCCGCCGGTGCATTCGCTCCCCTGCTGGCTCTGGGTATTCCCGGCTCCGGCACCGGCGCGGTCCTGCTGGGCGGCCTGATGATGTGGGGTCTGAATCCTGGTCCCCTGCTGTTCGACACCAACCCCGAATTCTGCTGGGGCCTGATTTCCTCCATGTACGTGGCCAATATCTTCACGCTCCTGGTGGCCATTCTGGTGATTCCCTTCCTGATTAAGATTCTCAGCGTTCCCGTGAAGTACATGATTCCCATTATTACCTGTGTGTGCATCGTGGGCGCGTTCTCCACTTCAAACTCCATGTACGGCGTCATTGTCATGTTCGTATCCGGCATTGTGGGCTACCTGCTGGACAAGAACGGATTCCCCACGGCGCCCATGCTGCTGGCCTTTGTGCTGGCGCCTATGCTGGAGGAAAATATGCGGAAAGCCTTCATCGCTTCCAGAGGCAGTCTGGCGATTTTCACGGATTCTCCCTTGAAGCTGGTCCTTCTGGCGGTGTTCCTGGTACTGGTGCTCACGCCGACGGTAAAGGCAATCCGGAAAAAGATGGGCGCGGGGAAGAAGACCCGGGTCTGAATGGGGATACCGGGAACAAAGGCCCTTCCGGGGAATGGAATCTTCTGCGTCTTTGCCGGAATTCCAACGCCCCGGCCTGAACCCGGCTGCCCGCTATGGTTGATTTCCTGTAAAAATGGAAATATAATTGAAAAGAAGGAGACTACACAACATGAAAAAATTTCTGGCTTTGACTCTTGCGTCACTGATGCTGCTGACTCTGGCGGCCTGCGGCGGAAAAACTGACAGCGGTTCCGATTCCGGTTCCGGCTCTGGTTCCAGCGGCGACTCTGGAACCTTCACTCCCAGCAAGACGGTCACCTGGACCTGCACTTCTTCGGCGGGCGGCGGCTCGGACATCTTCTCCCGGAAAATCAGCGAGATTATGACCAACGAGGGCCTTGTGAACGGACAGACCATCGTGGTGTCCAACGAGACGGACGGCGCGGGCGAAATCGGCCGGAACAAGATCGCTACCATGAAGGCCGGTGACGCGGACTACAACCTGCTGACCTTCAACTCCGGCGACCTGATGCCCATGGTCCAGAACACCAAGAACCGCGCGGCAAACTTCCGGATTCTGGCGATTATGGCAGTAGACAAGCAGCTTCTGTTCTCCTGCCCCAGCTCCGACTCCAAGACCGATTACGCCAAGGCCGGCGGTGACCAGACCGATTTTGCCGCCGCCATCGAAGCCGCGAAGAACGGGACCTTTGTGGTTATCGGCGGTTCCAAGGGCGACGATATTACCACCTATAACAAGCTCCTTGCGGAAGTGGGCCTGGACGACACCCAGATGAGCTATATCACCTACGACTCCACCTCCGACGCCATCACCGCGGCTTTGGGCGGCAACGTGGACTTTGTGATTTCCAAGCCCGCCGCGGCCTCCCAGTATGTGGAATCCGGCGACCTGACCCCGGTGCTGGCCCTGTCCACCGAGCGTTATGCCGGCAATCTGGCGGACGCCCCCACCCTCTCTGAAATCGGCGATTATGAGGATGTGGAAGTCCCGGTATGGCGCGGCGTGGCAGGTCCGGCAAGCATGAGCGATTCCGCGGTTGCCTTCTGGTCCGATGCCCTGGGCAAGGTCGCCGGCACCGAAGCGTGGCACAAGGAGTATCTGGAGACCAACCAGCTCCTTGACCAGTATATGGATACCGCGTCTGCCACCACCTACGTGACGGAATACGAAGCGGATTACATGGCGGAGAACGGCATCAGCTGACTCCCCTCCCGGGCGGGTCTGTTTACGCGGCAGGCCCGCCTGGGTGCATTGGAAGCGGTGAAGCTCCTGCGCCCTGTAAAGAAAGGGAAGTGCTATGGTAAATGTCATCGTATTCGCCCCCTCCCCGGATCAACTGGGGTACATTGGAGATTTGCTGCGGAAGATGCAGACCGCGGAGGTACGCATTGACGCCATCCATCATTTTGGAAGCCCCGAAATCCTGAACCATCTGAATCATTACGATGTTGTAATCGCCCGGGGGATTACCTACAGGATGCTCTGCGGGCTGTATCCCGGGAAGCACATCACCCATCTGGGCTTTGACGGCACGGATATTCTGTCGGCCCTTCTGGAATGCCGGGAGACGTACCATCCGAAGAAAATCGGCCTGTGCATTCATCACGACGGTCTGGAGGCGGTGCTGCCGGGCCTGAGCGAACTCTGTCACGCGGAACTGCGGCTGTATGACGTTCTGGACGAGCAGTCGGCCTATGAAGCGGTGAACGCCTGCCGGAGGGACGGGATGGAAGCTATTGTCAGCGGGGGCACCGTCAGCAACATCTGCCGGGAGCAGGGCTTTCCGTGTACCTATATCCACATCCGCCCGGCGACACTGGAACGGGCCATTCAGGAAGCCCTCAACGCCGCCCGGCTGATCAACACCGAACGGACCAAAACAAACATTATCCGCATGATTCTCGACAACAGCGATGACGCGGTACTGGCCCTTGACGAGACGGGGCACATCCTGGAGGCCAACGACCAGGCGTACCGGCTCTACGGGCTGGCCTTTATCCCCGGCTGGAAGGGCAGTCCCGTGCAGCGGCTTGGGGCGGAGCTGACCTTTATCGGCAGTCAGGAGGTCCCCTGCCGGGATGGGGAGGAAAAGCTGGTTACCATCGGCAATCAGCGTTACTACGTCCGGTACAAGCTGATCTCCGGCGAGGTTTCCGGCGTGGGTACTCTGATTACCACCAGCGCCGCGTCCAAGATTTTGCAGGAGGAACGGCAGATTCGGAAAAGCCTGGTCCGGAAGGGCCCAACGGCGAAATACACGTTCCGGAGCATCATCGCGGTGAATCCGGAAATGCGGAAGAAAGTAGAGATTGCGAAAAAATTCAGCAAGGCAGACTCCGACGTGCTGATTACCGGCGAGACGGGCACCGGAAAAGAACTGTTCGCCCACAGCATCCATGCCGCCAGCGGACGGATGGCACAGCCCTTTGTGGTGATCAACTGCGCCACGCTGCCGGAAAATCTGCTGGAAAGCGAGCTGTTCGGCTATGAACCGGGTTCGTTTTCCGGCGCGTCCCGGGAGGGCAGGATGGGTCTTTTCGAGCTGGCCCACCGCGGGACAATCTTCCTGGACGAGATTGGAGAGATTCCGGTTGCGTTACAGGCAAAGCTCCTGCGGGTCCTACAGGAAAAGGAAATCCGGCGCATCGGCAGTTCGGCGATTATTCCGGTAGACGTGCGGGTAATCGCGGCCACCAACGTCAATATTCAGGAGCAGATAGCCCAGGGGAAATTCCGGAGCGACCTGCTCTACCGCCTGAACGCCCTGGAAATCTCCATACCGCCGTTGCGGGA
>ERZ778514.2620-NODE-2620-length-11071-cov-4.742193_pt1 | contig 11071 bp, 12 predicted proteins | sample MGYA00510344_ERZ778514 | MGnify/ENA primary metagenome ERZ778514 (study PRJEB29527, sample SAMN07138968) | mouse gut metagenome | material: feces | host: mouse | place: China:Nanjing | collected 2016-01-25 ... | reverse complement strand
GGATGCCGATACAGACCGTGCCAGCGATAGCCCATCACCATTTATAACAGCGTTCATCTTTTCGCCGTTATCCGTGAAATCTATTTCCACACTGTAGTCACCACAGCGCTGCACAATCAAATCAGAATCGTTTTTGCCGTCACACGCAAATAATCCAAAAACACATATAAGCAATAAAATCTTTCTCATGATAAAGCCCCCTTTACGGGGGCAATTATATCATAATACCGGGCGATTCGATATCAAAATACACCGCCTACAACCGCCGCAGCGGGCCCGGGCGCGCCATCTGATGGCGCGGCCTTGCGCGGGGCGGGATTTGGTCGCTGGCCGGGTTTGAATGCCTCTGTTATTATCACGCCGTCCGGGTCGGCGGCGGCGGCCGCGCCACTGCGGCGATTAACGCGCATAAATGTCATCCCGTCGGGCACTGCGAACGGCTGATTCTTTTCAGGCGCCAACGCCACCGTCATAAAGTCCGCAAACGCCAACGCAGCCATATGCGAACCCGCCCCGCGCCCCAGTGGTCGTGGCGTGTCATAGCCCAAGTACACCCCAACTATCAGATTTTTTGAAAAACCGACGAACCAAACATCTTTGACATCGTTTGTTGTCCCCGTCTTGCCGGCAATGGTGTGACCGGCAACACGTGCCTGCTTGCCGGTGCCACGTTCAACCGCCCCCTGCAGAATAGATACTATCTGGTACAGGCTCTGGGGGTCGGATAATGGCTCTGACGTGGCGGATGTATCGGGCGGCGTCAGGTCATCAGACCACTCCACCATTTCAGGCGCGCTCGCCCCAATCAGACGGCCATAGCGATCTTCGATATAATCGACCAATTTCGGTTCAATCGCGCGCCCACCGTTTATAAACGCCGCATATCCCAAAACCAGGCGCGCCAGTGTTGTTTCCCCCGACCCCAGCGCCAGTGATAAGTTCATATTCCGCATATCCTTTGGATAGACGCCGAAACGCTGGGCTGCATCAATGGCGGGCCCAACACCGATTTGCTCTACCAAACGGACGGCCGGGACATTTCGCGATGTCTCTAAGGCAAGTCTTAACGGAACATCCCCCAGGAATTTTTTATCATAATTCTCCGGCTTCCAAAGCATGTTGTTTTCACGCACACCAACAATCGGTGCATCCAGTAATAGTGCCTGGGGCGACATGCCACGCTCTAATGCGGCCAGATATACAAACGGCTTTATGGTTGAGCCAACCTGGCGATAAGCCTGGGTTGCGCGGTTAAAGGAGCTTTCCGCAAAGCTGCGGCCGCCGGCCATTGCCAAAACACGCCCTGTGTGTGGATTCATAACTATAATCGCCCCCTGCAGTTTTTCCTTGCCGCCGCGGCCGTTGTTATAGTTATCAAGAGCCTTGTTCAGTGCCGCCGATGCCGCACGCTGATATTCCGGAACGATTGTGGTTTTTATATACAGGCCTTCGTTATACAACTGCTCGCGCCCCAGCGTCCCGAGCAACTGGCGACGAACATCTTCGGCAAAATATTGAAATTCCGGTTCCATTTGTGCGGTAAAGCCGCTGTTGATATTTAATTCCTCGGCCGCGGCGGCGTCTGCCTGGGCCTGGGTTATAAAGCCTTCTTCTACCATGCGGCGCAGAACATAGTTACGACGCTCTACCGCGCGATTACGATTATTTGGTGCCTTTGGCAGTGATGCCAGGAATGCGCATTCCGCCAGGCTTAGCTCTGACACTGGCTTGTTAAAATACATCAGGGCCGCACTGCCCACACCATAAGCGCGCGCGCCTAAAAATATCTGGTTCAGGTACAGCGTCATAATATGCTGCTTTGAAAACGCACGCTCTAGCTTCAGCGCTAAAATCGCTTCTTTAATCTTGCGAGAAATTGTTCGTTCAGACGTTAAAAAGAAATTCTTGGCAACCTGTTGCGTAATGGTTGAGGCACCGGAAAAATTCGCATTAAAGCCCATCAGCCCCAGCGCATTGTTTCCCACCGCGCGAACTATCCCCTGGATATCAACGCCCGGATGACGCCAAAAATTTTGGTCCTCGGCCGCGATGAAGGCATTTACCAACTGGGGCGGCATGTCGGCATAGTCTATAAATACACGACGCTCTTCCGCATATTCTATCAACAGCGAACCGTCCGACGCATACAGACGCGTCGCCACCGGCGGCGCATACGTCGCCAACTTTTTATAATCAGGCAAATCATGCCCATATATCAGCACCAGCGCCGCCAATGCCGCAACACCTGCAACACAGCACCAAAATATTATATTTAATAAAATACGCAGAATTTTTTTAAATGTCATGATGTGGAAATTCTAAGACAAATATTCCACGTTTGCAAGTTTAGATATTGTGTATTATAGATTGCAATCGGCAACATTTCTGTTATAATTCCCAGTGCATCGGATGATGCCCGATGTGAGGCTTAACAACCTCTAATAACATTTTAACTCCACAACCGGTTGGAGGGTTGCGAATATATTGAATAAGCAACGCTATTGTTATTATAGTTGTTAACCTCCAACCGCCCTTCATCACGGCGGATTTTTGTTTTTCAAAAATGTGGAGGAAAAAAAATGAAAACAGAACGAGAATTTGCAATCGCCCTGAAAAAAGCGATGCGTTATGCACGAAAACATAAAAGCCCCCAGGTACTGGCCCGGCATATGGGTCTGCGCCCCGGGGTTTATTTTGGCATGGAGATTGGTGCAATACCAATAACCGCATACCAGCTGTACGTGTTTATTAAACTGATGGATATGGATGCGGATTTTGTCGCACGATTGTACGAGTAACAAAATAAAAACACCCCACCGTGCGGCGGGGTGTTTGGTGCGTTATTTCGCTTCTTCGTCGGGAACAACGTGTACCGTCTTGCGGTCGCCATTGCCCTTTTTAAATGTTACGATACCGGCAATTTTCGCAAACAGCGTATGGTCTTTGCCCATGCCGACGTTTTTGCCCGGGTGCACGGCTGTGCCACGCTGACGAATAATGATGTTGCCCGGGATAACACGGCTGCCGCCGCCTTTTTTAACGCCTAAACGACGTCCCGCTGAATCGCGTCCGTTCGAAGATGCCGAACCTGCTTTCTTATGTGCCATAGTTTTAGCTCCTTTAATTTCTTATGCAGAAATTAACCTTTGATTTCTGTGATTTTCAAAACCGTGATATACTGACGATGACCCGCCGTACGACGATAGTTCTGACGACGCTTTTTCTTGAACACCAAGATTTTATCACCGCGCTTCTGTTCGACAACCTCGGCCACTACCTTTGCACCATCGATAAACGGCGCACCGATTTTATCACCGGCCATCAACACCTGGTCGAATTCAACTTTGCCTTCGGCATTCAGCTTTTCAACCTTGATAATGTCGCCCGCTTTTACGCGATACTGTTTGCCACCGGTCTGAAAGATTGCAAAATCGCTCATATTCTTTCTCTTCTTTGTTATTTTTATTTATACGCATACGCGTACGCCCAATAGTTTCTGCAAATATTATCCTATTTTACGCCCAAGTCAAGCGTTTTGCATAAAATTTTATGCAAAACATGTGTTTTAGGTATAAAAAATCCCCCAATCGGGGGATTTTTTATTATTATTGAGCCTTTTTCGGTATACATACCTTAGCCTCGGCATCAAAGTCATAACCGGCGGCGGTACACTGCTCCTGGGTTGCATTCCAGGAGGTATTCTCGCTGGAAGATGTTTTCCAGTTACGTACCCCTTCGATACCATTGCGTTGCAAGCATGCCTCACGCAGGGCAACAGAGGAATTTTCTGCGGCGCCACTGGCATACGAACCGCTTAAGATTTCTGCAATCGTTATGATATTGCGGCATGTGTTGGTCGCAAATTCGGTTGTATTGTCGCATGCCTTAGTTGCAACGTCATCTTTGTTTATAACCGCCTGCAGTGTACTGTTCGGCGCGCTGCAAATCATCTGCTCATAGCAATGCGGCGCATTGGATACCTGGCTGCAGTATGTTTTGATGCGGCTGGTGCTCCAGGACTTGTTGGACGTTTCCTGGGTGGTGTAACAGTCATACAGCTCCGCTAAGCATTCGTTGAAGTTGCTGATTGCGCTGCGATAATCGGATGCGATTGTATTAACCTCTTCCTGGGCAAATTCCAGACGCTTTTTCTGTAGGGCCTGTTGTGCAGCAACCTTTTGATATCCTATATTCTGGGCCGTGGTGCGCAGATGTTCGCCATACGCGTCACAATCGGCATTTGCATCCAGCGCATATTTCTGCAAAATGCTGCGGCGGGCATCGGCAACCGGACCACGCAGATTCGAATACGGGTCGCCGGATGTGGATGTATAGCCAAAGCATGATGCACTGTTCGAAGATGTATACCCGCTGTTGCCGGTTACAAAGTTCAGTTCATAATTACCGGTATTTGATACGGAAATCATGCTGTTATAGTTATAAGGGCACTGGGCGGCACCATTTGTGCACTTGCGCCCCGACGACGGCGGTGCGCCGCACGCCTCATATATACCGTTAAAGCAGGAATCCAATACGCGATTGCAAACATTGTTGTGCGCGTATTCGAATAATTCGTATCCCCATGTTTCCGCCAGCGAGTCTTTCAAATCACCCGACGATGCCAGCGCACCTTCTATCCCGGTCAGGCCCGAGACAACATTGGACAGATTAAACGCAGAGTTAAGCAGATTATCATTATCACTGGCAACGATTGTCAGTGTCTGTTCCTTTGCATTGGCCCACGACTGCAGAGATGCCAGAATATCACTGCCATCACCGTCTATGTTGGCGATATCAAAGCCAAAATTATTACCGGTCGAAGAGCAGTAAGACGGCTTAGCGCACGAAGACAGTTTGTTGCCGTTTTCGCCATAAATGCTGTGGCTGTTGCACCATGCAATGGCTTCATCAGAGCTCTGGCCGTATTTGCCTGTTACCTCCTGCCAGGAGACACAGTTCATAACTTTTTCAGCATCGGTTAGCTGGAAAGCCTGGCTTACATCCTTACCCTTGGTTGCAATAAGCAGGGCCAATTCGCCCGAGACTTTTATCAATTCCTCGTTCGCGGATTCCAGTGCGGTTTCAGCCTCCGCAAATGCCTTTACACGACCGGCACATGCACAGCGACGCTGGGCCGCGTTACGAGCCGTACAAATTTCATCCATACATGTATAATATGATTCCATACAGTTATTATATGCATCGGCTGAAATCAGCCCGGTTGTCGGGTCAATAATATTTGAATAATTGCCGGTATAGAGCTTGTTCGTCAGATATGTATATGTTGTGGATGTGTTGGCCTTGCTGCCGCGGATTGCGTTACCCGACAGGGATACGCGTGCGTTCGGGTTTGTTGCCGTACGTGACACAACATTACGCGCCGCGGCGCCGGTTGTGCGCGAGCCGCCCGTGCGACCCGATGTTGTCGCACGCGATGTTACACCACGCGATGCGGTTGTGGATACCGCCCCACGCGATGTTGTCCCGGTTGCGGTTGTAGAAGATACTGCGCGGGTCGCAGCGGCCGGCCGGCCCGATACACTGCGCGCGGCGGCGGGCGCCGTTGTACCACGCGCAACGGTTGATGCGGCCGTGCCGCGTGATGATGTTGTTGTGCGGCCGGATGCACGTGCAGTGGCGCCGGCACGTGGTGACTGCGCCGAAGTGGCCATCACAGCCGGTGCGATTGGGTCAGCAAATACGGCGCGCATCGACACCAATGTCGAGCAAACAAAAAACGCCCCGGCCAGCAAAAATACCGTTCCAACAGCATTTTTGAAAAAATCCCCGAAGTTACGACTTTTCATTAAATAACTCCCTGTATCCGGAAAAGCCCGGAAACCTACCGTTTTCAGGACGTCGGAAAAGACATTTTCCGCGTCTGTTTGGGTTAATTATAACATTTTCCGGGCGGCCTGTAAATAAGAAAACCCTTATTAGTTGCGGGGTTTATTATTAGAATAAATAAGAAAAATGTCCGTTTATGCTAACTTTATTTGATACTGATTGTCAGTTGTTGTATAATCGCTGCATGAAATATTTTTTACCTTGTTTTATAGCCGCCATTATTCCGCTATGTGCATCGGCATCATATAACCCGATGTTTGGGGATAATCATAAAAACTCTGTTTCCGTCCACCTGGGCCAGGGAACCGGTCCGGGCAGTTTGTTTAAACTGATAAATCCGGGCCAGTGGGATTTTATGCCCCAGACAATGATAATGGCCCAGTATAGCCAGCCAATGACCCTGTTCCGCCTGCCTGCGCGACAAAACTTTAATGTCGTTCAGAACTTCGGCTATAATTCCAGCCGTGGGCTATCATTCCTGGGGGTGGGAATTTCGTGGGATGTTGTTCCATTTTCATGGTGCGGCTTTTATATCGGTGGTGGTCTGGGGCCATATATGCGTGATTCCCATGACAGATATGTATCCAGCCGCCTGGTATTCGGCGAAAAGCTGTTTATAGGTAAAAACATATCTGACAAATGGCGCGCTGAATTTTTTACATTACACTTTTCAAACGGTGACTTTACAGAAATCAACCGCGGATTTAACTTTACAGGCATGGCCGTTAACTATAGCTTTTGAATATCATGACAGATTTAACAGACCCGGATTTCATCAAACGCTTGAATAATCACTTAACTTCCAGCGGTGTTATTGCATTCCCAACCGATACGGTATGGGGGCTGGGTGTACTGCCGACACGCCGTGGGGCGGACGCACTGTTTGAAACAAAGCAGCGACCACATGAAAAGCATCTGATTATAATGTCCGACAGCCTGGAACATATTCGTCCTTTTATGAAAGACTATCCACAGGCGGCGTTTGATATGGCGGAAAAATACTGGCCCGGGGCACTGACCCTGGGGGTGCCGGTAACAGGCACGGATACCTTTGTATTCGGCGGCGTGCGGGTTCCCGCATATCGCCCCTTTCATGACCTGTGCGCGGTAATCGACGGGCACTGTCTGGCGACATCGTCTGCAAATATATCAGGCCAGGCGCCACTGTCATCGGCCGATGAAATACGCGCTACGTTTCCAAATATAATCGTAATAGACAACGCATACGAAAAAATGGGCGGCCAGCCCAGTACGGTCGCAATACTAGATGGCGACAATATAAAAATCGCCCGCCAGGGTGCGGTTATACTTAATCAACACGCCGACTGAGAAAATCACTGTCGCGGATTACAAAACGCCACGGCAACGCCGCATCCGCACCGGCATAATCAATTCCAATTCGCGGGCCGGCTGCAATATCCGGGGTATGGTCGCGCGCCTCTAGCCATATCAGTGAATTTAAATCACATAAATCCATCTTGTTATCGCCACGCGTTATACCCAATACCTTGGTAAGTTTCCCGGGGCCGTTACATTCCGGCATCTCTAGCGCGCGAATTAAAACAGCCGCCGCATATCCCTTTTGACCAATGACAATATTTAGCATGTTATGCAGGCCATAGCATAAATATACATACGCATAGCCCCCCGCCAGAAACATTGCATCATTACGAGCCGTACAGCCGTTAAATGCGTGACAGCCGCGCTCGTCCTGGGTGTATAATTCCAGTTCCGCAATACGCGCGCGTATTGCGGAGCCATCGGGCCCCACACGGCACAGATATGCCCCGACTAAATCCATGGCAACATCCATAGGCGAGCGCATAAAAAATTCATGCGATAATCTCATACATGGATAATAGCACAAAATATCAGGATATCAATCTTGGGGTAAAAATGGACCGCAGATGTTAAGCTGGTATGAAATGAAAAAGAAAAAATGCTTTCAATATACAGGCGCACTGGTTCTGGGGATGCATGATGCGTTGGTTGAACTATCGGGGATAATCGCCGGTCTGACATTTGCAATAGAAGACCGTCGTATAATCATCATGACAGGTGCCATAGCCGCCGTCGCCGCCAGCCTGTCTATGGCCGCCGCAAACTACCAGGCCCAACGCGCCGACAATAATCCATGCGCAGGCATGGCCGCGTTTTATACCGGCGTTATGTATGTGGTAACCAGTGCAATGCTAATTTTTCCTTTTACTATTATTCCAAATAGATTTTGGGCGCTGGCAATAATGGCCCTGTTTGCCGTTCTTATTATTTTCGGCTTTAACTGTGCAATGGGATATGCAACACGTCAGCCTTTTATGAAGCGCTTTATTGAAATGCTGACCATATGCATGGGTGTGTCTATCGCATCTTTTGCAATCGGACTGGCCGCCAAATATTTTATGGGCGTAAACATATAAACAAAGGTATTTAAAAGACATGAAATACAAAACCAACTTTTCTACACTAATCGCGGCTCTTGGCTTGATTGGCGCAAACAGTGCCGATGCCTGTACGGGTATTACACTGAAATCTAAAGACAACTCTGTTATTGTGGCTCGCACCATTGATTGGTCCGGGTCCGAGATGGATAACATGTACACCGTTGTTCCACGGAATCATACGCAACAGTCACTGTTGCCAAACAATGGAACAGATGGAATGCGATTTACATCAAAGTATGGCTATGTAGGGCTGGCGGTCGAAGAACCACAATTTGTTGTTGACGGAACAAACGAGACAGGCCTTTCCGCCGCACTGTTTTATTTCCCGGAATATGGTGAATATAGGCCGTATAATCCTGAATATAAAGATAGAACAATTGCTGACTTTCAGCTGGTTTCATGGATTCTGTCACAGTTTTCTACGATTGACGAAGTCAAAGAGGCCATCAAAGACATTCGCATTGTTAACATAGACAAACGCGCTAAAACTGTTCATTGGCGTATTGCCGATGCAGACGGCCGCGTGGTTATACTGGAAGTCGTTGATGGCATTCCCCAGTTTTATGACAGCGCACTGGGCGTATTAACCAATTCACCCGGCTATCCATGGCATATAACGAATCTGAATAACTATGTTAACCTAATGCCTGGGACGGCCGGGCCCACAAAATTGGGCGCCCTAACTTTAAAGGCATTCGGTTCAGGCAGTGGCTTTTTGGGTCTGCCCGGTGATTTCACACCACCTTCTAGATTCGTGCGTGCCGCATTTCTACAATCATATTCTATACAGCAGGCATCAGGATACGAATCTGCAATGCAGGCCTTTCATATACTAAATAATTTTGATGTTCCTTTGGGTGTACAATTTGCCGTTGGCAAGGCACCAAACAACATGCCATCTGCAACGCAATGGACAATCGCAACAGATTTAAAAAACCGCATGATTTATTACCATACCATGTACAACAGAACTATTCGCAGTATTAACATGGCGGAAATAAACTTTGAAACCGTACCATATCAATGGCATCCTTTGGATACTACAAAACAGCAAACTATAATTCCTGCGCAAATCGATGATACTGCATCTGGCGAAATGCAAACACGCAATGTGAATGAAATCGCCGCAAAAGTATTCCGCAAGGAAAGCTTTGAATAAAAAAAGCCGCGCAAATAGCGCGGCTTTTTTACATGTCACATTCGCTGCATACACGCCGCGTGCGCTTGTATGTGCCCGCGGGTACGTATTGAACAACCGGCTCGTAACGCTGAACCGTTTCCTCTACATAATGACGACGGGCGACCACACGCTCTAGCGGCGCGCTGCAATCAGCGCATCGGGCAGCGCGGGGTGCGGCAACATCGCGAGAAGCAGAGTTATCGGCAGAATACTCGGCTAAAGGCTCGCTATGCGCATCTTTTGCATCATAGAAACGTGACGCGCCATTATTGCATGTAACAACGGTTATAACCGCACGCTCTTCAAAAGACGCCTTGTCCAGCGCCGCACGCATTGCGACCGGGTTACAATCACGAATTGTTGTTTCATAATAGTCTGATGCATTTGCAGCCGCACCCGTCAGGGCCGCAATAATCGCAAAGAGGGTTACTTTCTTCATCTTGTGTACCTTTGTTTACCGTTTCCCCTCCTATATGGAATTTAGTTTATAACAGATTGCACGCATTGCAATAAAAAAATCGCCCCAAGCAGGGCGACTGTTGGAACAGGCTATTTCCAGCTACCTTGTTTTTGTCTTTTTTATTGCTGCCCTTAGGCGCTCAAGCCTATCTTGGGCAGATATCATGGTCTGTGACTGTTCTGTTCCATTTTTCGCCTTTAGTATATTTTTGAGGCGCTTGAAATTATCCAACGCCTCCTGCATAGAGTTGGTCTTTAGAAGTGTCTTTTCAGTATATTGACCGTTTTTATCTCTCTCGCGGTATATTATAAGAAACAACGGCAAAACCCGAGGCATCATACCATATATAACAACCGGGGAAGTACACGAGATATTTTTGCCTGGATCTATAATATCCCAGTCTCGCCACAGCTTAAGGTTTATTGTATTATCTGAATAGTTATCTAAGACATACATATATAACTCTTTAATTTTGTTATAGCAATTTTATCGGCCGGCCAGTCATATTTCAATAAAAAAACCGCCCACATGGGGCGGCGGAATCGGTTTTTAATATCGATAACTGGATTTACTCTGGCGACGACCTACTCTTCCGTGGCTTAAGCCAAAGTACCATCGGCGATACGGGGTTTCCCTGTCTGGTTCGGGATGGAACAGAGGGTGGCTCCCGCTCAATAATCACCAGAATAAATCCAGCGAACATCATAATACATGATTCAAGAATCAATGTCAACGTTCTCTTCAAGCAATCGTCTGACAAAAGTCAAACGATAAGATAAAAAGTCAATGGTTCGATTAGTATGGCTAAGCTGAACCCCTCGCAGGGCTTACACACGCCACCTATCAATGTCCTAGTCTAGAACTGAACTCATGGGGATATCTTATCTTGCGACCAGCTTCCCGCTTAGATGCTTTCAGCGGTTATCTGTTCCGAACATAGCTACCCTGCGGTGCCGCTGGCGCGACAACAGGTACACCAGAGGTTCGTTCGACCCGGTCCTCTCGTACTAAGGTCAAGTTCGCTCAAATATCCAACGCCCACAGTAGATAGGGACCTAACTGTCTCACGACGTTATTAACCCAACTCACGTACCGCTTTAAATGGCGAACAGCCATACCCTTGGGACCTGCTCCAGCCCCAGG
>ERZ778514.2607-NODE-2607-length-11141-cov-7.450658_pt1 | contig 11141 bp, 10 predicted proteins | sample MGYA00510344_ERZ778514 | MGnify/ENA primary metagenome ERZ778514 (study PRJEB29527, sample SAMN07138968) | mouse gut metagenome | material: feces | host: mouse | place: China:Nanjing | collected 2016-01-25 ... | reverse complement strand
GCTGGCAATGTGATAACGTGCGAGCTTCTTATGATGAAATTCCAAAGGCAACGCAAGATGAAGTGTTTGCTGGTGCAAAAGCCTTTGTCAAAGAAAACAAAGGACGCTATGAATGTGGCGGTTATATCTATTCTGGCGAGGGGCAGGAATTAGGGCAATTCTGGGCGAAGTTAAATGTTGGAAATGCCAAACTTCAAAAAACTTCCAATAATACCAGCATTACAGACGGTAACGGGAATTACTCTATCGCTGGTGCGACTTACGGTGTCTTTTCTGATAAGGACTGCACAAAACAGCTTGCTACCCTTACGACTGACGACAGCGGAAATACAGAGGTTGCAGAAGTCAAAGCTACTACCGTATATATCAAAGAATTATCTGCACCATTGGGGTATAAAGTTGATACTACGGTGTATTCCTTAAAAGTCGAAGCTGGAAAGACAGCGACTTTGAAAGTATCTGATACGCCAAAAGTTACCGATACTTTGATTGAGCTTTTTAAAATTGACATGGAAACACAGAAAAGCAACCCACAAGGGAACGCTTCTTTAGAGGGGGCGGAGTTTACATGGAAATATTATGCAGGCTTCTACAATAAAGACAATCTTCCTGCCGAAGCTACTCGTACATGGGTTATAAAGACAACCGCTGAAACAGACAGTAACGGGACAACCCATTACATCACAAAATTAGCAGACGCATACAAGGTATCTGGCGATAGCTTCTATATGCAGGACGGAAAAGCGGTTTTACCTCTTGGTACACTAACGGTCGAAGAAACGAAATCGCCAACGGGCTACTTATTAGACGGTGCATATATGCAGGCGAATGGTAGTGAAGAACAGATAAAAGCCTTATACCTTACGCAGATTACCGAGGACGGCGACCTTGCCGTATTAACTGGAAGTAACCAGTTTTCCGTATCAGATAAAGTCATTCGTGGCGGTGTCAAAATTCAGAAACGAGATTTAGAAACCAAAGATACCAAACCACAAGGAAGTGCCACTTTGAAAGATACTGCCTTTGACATCATTTCCTTAAATGATAATGCGGTATTGGTTGAGGGCAAGCTATACAAGAAAAACGAAGTTGTAAAAACAATCCATACGGATTTTGAGGGTATCGCTTCTACTTCTGCTGACCTTTTGCCTTACGGGAATTTCCGTATCGTTGAGAAACAAGCTCCAAACGGTTACTTGACAGACGGTGCGAAGCCGATTGATTTTACAATCACAGAAAACGGAAAAATCGTGGACTTAACAGACGAAGCCCACTCTATCTACAATCAGATTAAGCGTGGGGATATTGAGGGCGTGAAAATCGGTGCAGGCACACACAAGCGTCTTGCTGATGTTCCGTTTAGGATCACAAGCAAGACAACGGGCGAAAGTCATGTTGTGGTAACTGACGATAATGGGAAATTCTCCACTTCTTCAAAATGGGCTTCGCACAAGCACAATACCAACGCTGGCAAAACAAGCGAGGACGGTGTATGGTTTGGAACTTCTGAACCAGACGACAGCAAAGGTGCGTTGCCTTACGATACTTACATTATTGAAGAATTACGCTCTGACAGCAACAAAGGCATGGAACTTATCCCACCATTTGAAATCGTGGTATCAAGAAATAATCTTGTGATTGATTTAGGGACTTTGACTGATGAATACGAAAAGGAAATCACTATCCATACCACAGCAACCAGCAAAGACGGCGAAAAGACAATCCTTGCAGGAAAAGAGGTAACAATCGTTGATACTGTCAAATTAGACGGACTTACAAAAGGCACTAAGTATCAGTTAAAAGGCTGGCAGATGTTAAAGGAAGAAAACGCCGAGATTATCATTGACGGGAAACGTGTAGAAAGCGATTATACCTTTGTTGCTGATGATGAAGAAATGAAAGTGGAAATTTCTTATACATTCAATGCGTCCGAGCTTGGCGGTAAAAATCTGGTAACATTCGAGGAATTATACGACTTAAGCAATCCAGACGAACCCGTGAAAGTTGCGGAGCATAAAGATATTGAGGACGACGGGCAGACGGTACTTATTACAGAACGTATCATCAAAATACATACAACTGCTACCGATAAGGACGGTAACAAAGAGCTTGAAGCAGGAAAAGACGTAACAATCATTGATACTGTAACCTTAGAGGGCTTGGAAGTTGGTACAAAGTATAAACTTGTGGGCTGGCAGATGTTGAAAGAAGAAAATGCAGAGCTTCTTATCAATGGAAAACGTGTGGAAAGTGATTATACGTTTATCGCTGACAGCGAAACTATGAAAGTGGAAGTTACCTTTACCTTTGACGCTACTTCTCTTGACGGCAAACAGCTTGTAACTTTTGAGGAATTGTACGATTTAAGCAATCCAAACGAGCCGAAAAAAGTTACTGAGCATAAGGACATTGAGGACGAGGGACAGACGATTACTTTTAAGGAAAAACCAGAAGTCCCAGAGAAACCCGAAACGCCAACAACACCAGAAAAACCGAGCAGACCAACAGACAGTCCTAAAACGGGCGACAACACAAATGTCATGGCATTTCTGGTAATGTTGCTTACATCTGCTGGTGGACTGGCTGGAACATATCTTTACAAACGCCGTAAAATGAAGAAATCATAAGGCGGTAACGGTATGAGAAAAGAAAAATCACGCTCTCCGCCGAAGCTGTCAAACGGCAGACGTTTACTTATTCTGGCTTGTCTGCCAACAACCTGCAAGCACACGGATAGTCAAGGGTGTGAAGCATTGATTTACCCTTTACTATCTGGGGGATTGCTGGTATTTCCCTAATTGCCAGAATAAGAAAGCACAATCAACAAACTTAAAAAAGAAGAAAGAAACGAGGTAAAACACTATGGAATTAAAATATGTAGTGCCGAACATGGCACAGACTTTTGGAAACTTGGAATTTGCTGGCGAAAACAAGATTGAACAGCAACGCATTAACGGACGCTTTACGCCCGTATCAAGAAGCTACAACTTGTACTCTGACGTACAAAGGGCTGATGATATTATCGTAACCATTCCAGCGAAAGCAGGCGAAAAGCATTTCAAACCAGAACAGCGAGTAAAACTTATCAATCCAAAGATTACCGCAGACGGTAAAGCGGTCAAAGGACGAGGGTTCACAAACTATATCTTAACGGCTGATGATATGTTGCCAGCCGAGGAAAGCAAGTAAGGGGGGAAATGATTATGAGATTAGCAAACGGTATTGTATTAGACAAGGAAAAAACTTTCGGTGTATTGAAGTTCTCTGCCCTCAGACATGAGGTGCGAGCAGAAAATGACGACGGTTCAACAAGTGAAGAAATCACACGAAGAACCTATGATTTGAAATGTAGTGTGCAGGAACGTATGATACAAGTATCAATTCCTGCTGATATTCCCGTCAAGGACTATCCGTATAATGCAGAGGTAGAGCTTGTCAATCCCGTAGCCGATACGGTAGCAAATGCCAGCTATCGAGGTGTCAATGTGGACTGGTATATCAAGGCTGACGATATTATCTTGAAGAATAAAGGCGGTCAAGTAGGCAATCCACAGAACCATGCACCGCAGGGGCAACCAAAGAAATAAGCTGGCAAACTAGATTTTCATTGTAGCGGATATAAGCAACTGTTATAATATGTGTATGAAGAAACGGATAAATTGAAATTTGTGGAGGAAAAAGATAATGGCAAAAGAAAAAGGTTCATTCAAAGAATTTCTATCGGCAATCGCGCCAGAACACCAAGCGTTTGTCGAGAAACTTAATACCAAACTTATTGAGCAGGGCTGTGACCTTGTAATAAAGGAAGCAAAAAGCGGTTACACCGCTTCATACCAACTAGAGAAGAAAACAGTAATGAATTGGGTGTTTCGCAAGACAGGTGTTTTTGCACGGATTTACGGAGACAACGCTGGAAAGTATGAGGATATAATCGCTTCGCTTCCTGCTGATATGCAAAAGAAAATGACTACTTCTCGTGACTGCAAGAGACTGATTGACCCTAATGCCTGTAGTGATACCTGTGTGAAAGGTTTTGTTTATGCCTTGAATGGCGACACACATAAAAAATGCCGTAATGACGGAATGCTCTTTGTACTGACAAATGAAACAGCGGAGCATATAGCTGGGCTGGTCTGTGCAGAGGTTAATGTGCGTAAGTCAGCTTTATAACGACAGAAAAGTTAAGAACAATAAATCCCAGTTTGACAACTTCATATCCATACACACAAAGCAGTTAGTCTTAGGATTGACTGCTTTTTTCGTACCCAGAAAGGAGTGATTGATTTATGAAAATGATTTTAAACAAAGGACACCGTATCAGAGCCAGCGACAAGAACCTTGTCTACCACTTTTCCATAGGGACGCTTCTGTTTGTATTCATTGCGGTTATCCTGCTACTGAATATGAAACAGCTCATGCGTACCGATTGGGAGCATTTCAGCTTATTAGACAACGGTTTGACGCTTTCCACTTACAACTTCATAACCCTACTGATAGCGACTGGTGTTTGTGCATTGGTCGCTTTTCTGTATTACCGCTTCTGTTATGACAGTTTCAAGAAGCTCCTGCACCGTCAAAAGCTGGCACGAATGATACTGGAAAACAAGTGGTATGAAGCAGACACCGTACAAGACAGCGGTTTTTTTACTGACCTGCAAAGCAGATCAAGGGAAAAAATCATCTGGTTTCCAAAGATTTATTATCAAATGGAAAAAGGACTGCTTCATATCCGCTGTGAAATTACATTAGGAAAATATCAAGACCAGCTCTTACGGTTAGAGGATAAATTGGAAAGTGGCTTGTATTGTGAGCTGACCGACAAGACGTTACATGACGGTTATATCGAATACACCATGCTTTATGACATGATAGCGAACCGCATTACCATTGATGAAGTGAAAGCAGAAAACGGCTGTCTTAGGCTGATGAAAAATCTTGTATGGGAATATGACGCACTCCCTCACGCTCTGATTGCTGGTGGGACTGGTGGCGGTAAAACGTATTTTCTGCTGACGCTTATTGAAGCTCTGTTACATACGAACGCTGTTCTTTACATATTAGACCCGAAGAACGCTGACCTTGCAGATTTAGGTACGGTCATGGGAAATGTGTATCACACCAAAGAAGAAATGATTGATTGTGTCAATGCCTTTTATGAGGGCATGGTACAAAGAAGCGAAGAAATGAAGCGACACCCAGACTATAAAACGGGCGAAAACTATGCCTATCTTGGTTTACCGCCCTGCTTTCTTATCTTTGATGAATATGTGGCGTTTTTTGAAATGCTGGGGACAAAAGAAAGTGTGAGCCTACTTAGCCAGCTAAAGAAAATCGTCATGTTAGGACGACAAGCAGGATATTTCCTTATTGTTGCCTGCCAGCGTCCAGACGCAAAATATTTCTCGGACGGTATCAGAGATAATTTTAACTTCCGTGTTGGCTTGGGGCGTATCAGCGAATTAGGTTACAGTATGCTGTTCGGTTCTGATGTGAAAAAGCAGTTTTTCCAGAAGCGTATCAAGGGACGTGGCTATTGTGATGTGGGAACAAGCGTCATAAGTGAATTTTACACACCCTTAGTTCCAAAAGGACATGATTTTTTGCAGACCATAGGCTCACTTGCATACGCAAGGCAGGACGGGACGGCGACGTGCGAAGCGAAAGGCGACGGCACGGACTAGCCGTTGCTGGTGTGGCGGTAGCCACGCCAGCAGATACAAGCCCCTCATTATCTAACAGAGGGGCACAATTACGGCGGAAACTTCCACAAAAACCTTTGCAAGCCCGCATAAAATAAGGGTTTTTCGTACATTTCGCCTTTTGTGATAAAGCCTTGAAATTATCACAATATCACAAAATTATCACGATTGGGGGTATGACAACTGAATGAAACTGATTTTTTAACCGCCTTGAAAGAAAAACGCTGTGCATACGGCGTATCGCAGACAAGGCTTGCAATCATGGCAAATATCAGCCGTGAACATTTGAGCCGTATCGAAGCAGGAAAGGTAACGCTGACCGAGGACATGAAACATACGCTTTTAGAAGCGGTGGAAAAATTCAATCCCGACAATCCCATGTTCCTGCTGTTTGATTATGTGCGTATCCGTTTTCCCACAATGGATATAAAACATATCATCAAGGATATATTAAAGCTCAATATCGACTATATGCTTCACGAAGATTACGGACATTACAAATACACCGAGCATTACCATATCGGAGATGTGTTTGTGTATGTATCGCAGGACGAGGAAAAAGGTGTCCTGCTGGAACTGAAAGGCAAAGGCTGTCGCCAGTTTGAAAGCTACCTTGTGGCACAAGAGCGAAGCTGGTATGACTTCTTCACGGACGCATTGGTTGAGGGCGGTGTGATGAAGCGTCTTGATTTGGCAATCAATGACAGAACGGGATTGCTGGATATACCAGAGCTGATACAAAAGTGTGAACATGAGGAATGTATTTCTAAATTCCGTTCTTTCAAAAGCTATGGTTCTGGGGAACTGGTAAAGCATAATGAAACGGATAAATGCGATATGGGACACACGCTGTATATCGGTTCATTTTCAAGTGAAGTGTACTTCTGTTGTTATGAAAAGAATTACGAACAGTACGCCAAACTTGGTATACCGATTGAGGAAGTCCCCATAAAAAATAGATTTGAGATACGTTTGAAAAATGAACGTGCCTATTATGCTGTTGTGGAACTGCTAACACATTATGACGCAGAACTAACAGCATTTTCTATTATCAATCAATATATCCGCTTCGCTGATAAAGAACCAGACAAGCGAAAAAGCGACTGGAAAACCAATGTACGCTGGGCTTGGTTCATTGGCGAGGGGCGACCGCCCGTAAAGCTGACGACAAAACCAGAACCTTACACATTGGAGCGTACACTCAACTGGCTACAAAGGCAGGTTGCACCAACCTTGAAGATGTTGAAACAGATAGACAAGGACAATCAGACAGAGTATCTGGAAACGATTGAGAAGCAGGCAAAACTGACCGAGCGACACCACCAGATAATCAAGCAACAGACAGCCACGGTTGAAGAAATGGTTGCCAACGTAAAGGAGTGATGAAAAATGTGGGAATTATTGAAAGACTTATTGCTGGTATCATTTGGAATAGGTATCGGCGTAGTCTTAATGTGCATTTTAACTGTCGGCAAAGAAGCTGACAGATGTATGGAAGAAATCAAAGAAAGAGAGGACAATTAAATGAATTTCGGACAAAATTTATGTGCGACTCGTTCCTTAGTGAAAAGCTAAGGCACTAATAAAAGAACGAAAAAGTTTGATTATTAGGAGAACTGATAATCTGACAGGTGGAATGATGAAGTAACGCTCTGAAACGCCTGCCCTGAGCCTCCGACAAGCATTGAATGAGGAAACTCAGAATGTTTGAAGCTCGGTAAAGACGGCTGAAAGATACCGTAATAGTTGATGAACATATATCTTCTATCGAAAACTATCCAGAGGTGGGTAGCGTATCCAACAGGTCGGGGGTCTATAAAATATCTATGGTTAGAATGTTCCACAAGGGACTGACGAAACAGCGAATGTACGGGTCTAAATTTGTACTTTGTAGAAATGCAAAGGTACGAGAAATCGTAGCTGGTGTGGCAAAGTAAGAATATAGGTTATGAAATGCCATATACCGTTACAGGCGGTATCAAGCCAGCAGGCTTATAGCTAGTGACCTAAGGATATATATGTATAGATAAGATTATCGGAACGAGGAAAGGTATTGGGTTCTCATCAAGAGAATAAGCTGACGAAGAACAATAAGCAGTTGAACCAATGCTGAAAAGCAGAGGGCGAACCTAAGAAATTCTTGTAATGGGAATGGAGGAATACCCTCAAGTCGTGTATATATTAGAAAAGTATTATGTTGCTTTAATAAGGATTACGAGTAAGATAAAAAAGCTCACTCAATTTCAAGCAAAGGAGTGAAGCCTTATGCCTAAAAATAAAAATGAAACATTGTGTGTAGAAGATTTAAGACACGCTGAATATTACGAAATGCAAAACACCTTTGATGATTTATATGCCAAAAGTAAGAATGGAGATATTTTCACTCATCTTATGGATATTATCCTATCGAGAGAAAATATATTACTGGCATATCGAAATATCAAAGCAAATGCAGGCAGTAAGACAGCAGGAACAGACGGTACAATAATTAAAGATATTGGCAAATTGCCAGCAGAAACAGTTGTCAAAAAGGTAAGATATATTGTCGCAGGCACTCCGCACGGGTATCGACCTAAGCCAGTAAGGCGAAAAGAAATACCAAAACCAAATGGGAAAACCAGACCTCTAGGCATTCCTTGTATGTGGGACAGGCTTATACAACAATGTATCAAACAAGTATTAGAACCAATCTGCGAAGCTAAATTTAGTGAAAACAGCTACGGTTTCAGACCTAATAGGTCGGTTGAAAATGCAATAAAAGCAACCTATAACCGCCTACAAATCAGCCAGCTACATTATGTGATTGAATTTGATATTAAGGGTTTCTTTGACAACGTGAACCATTCCAAACTGATAAAACAGATATGGGCTATGGGAATACGGGACAAGCACTTGATATTCATTTTAAAAAGGATATTAAAAGCTCCAATTAAAATGCCTGACGGCACAATAACATATCCAGAGAAAGGAACTCCACAGGGGGGAATTATATCCCCACTACTAGCCAACATTGTTCTTAATGAGTTAGACCATTGGGTAGAAAGTCAATGGCAGGAAAATCCTGTTACAAAAAACTATGTGGTTCATATCAATAAAAGCGGTAGCCCATGTAAAAGCAACGCTTACAAAGAAATGAAGAAAACAAAGTTAAAGGAAATGTATATGGTTCGTTATGCAGATGATTTTAGAGTTTTCTGTCGCTACAAAGAAAGTGCTGAAAAAACCAAAATAGCAATTACTCAATGGATCGAGCAACGACTAAAATTGGAAGTATCACAAGAAAAAACAAGAATTGTAAATGTTAGAAAAAGATACTCCGACTTTCTTGGTTTCAAGATTAAAATGATACCGAGAAGAAAGAAGTTAGTTGTTAAATCACATATAAGTGATAAACAATTCAAGACCCAAAAAGACAAGCTGGTATCACAGGCAAAGAAAATTGCTTCTCCCTCAAAGGGAAAAACAGAATTAGAGGAAATAAGACTTTATAATTCAATGGTATTAGGTATGCAAAATTATTATCAGATTGCAACAAATGTAAATCTGGATTGTATGAAACTTAATAGAGCTGTAATGGCTATCTTCACTAACAGATTAGGTGCAAGCAAAAAGGGCAGATTGAGAAAAACAGGCAGACAACTTACAACAAAAGAAGCAACAAGATATGGTAAATCTAAAATGCTTCGATATGTTGCTGGCGAGGGCGAACCTATATTCCCTGTTGGATATATCCAACACAGAAAACCAATGGCAAAAGTGTATTCAGCAAACTGCTATACTCCAGAGGGAAGAAAATTTATCCATACCAATCTAAGTGTTGATAAATTACTGATGTATCAGTTGATGAAATTATCTTTGGAAAATCGCACAATAGAATACGCAGACAATCGAATTTCGCTATTTTCTGCCCAACATGGAAAATGTGCTATAACTCTGGAAGAATTTCAACAAGCTAATGAAATACACTGTCATCATATTGTACCAACTAGGGCTGGTGGTAATGACGATTATAAAAATCTTATTTTGGTAAAAGAGGCGGTACATCGTCTAATACACGCAAAAACAGAAGAAACAATACAAAAATATATAGCTCTATTGAAACTAAATAAAGTCCAGCTCATAAGACTAAATAAATATAGAGTATTAGCTGGCAATCAAGAATTAAACTTGATATAGGTCTACTACATAAATACTTTTCAATATAAACACGATGGAACGCGGAGTGCGGTGAAAGTCGCACGCTCCGTGTGAATGGGGGGAAAAGTTTGAGATATTTATAATATCAGGAACTTACCTATCCATATACACATGGTTTTTAAGTAACGCCCAGAGCTTAGTGCTTATGGCGATTGTGGTTATTGGTATCTACTTAGGGTTCAAACGTGAGTTTTCAAAACTTATCGGCTTCTTGGTAGTTGCCTTGATTGCTGTCGGTTTGGTATTCAATGCTGGCGGTGTGAAAGACGTATTGTTAGAGCTGTTCAATAAGATTATCGGTGCGTAAAATTTTATTGTGGTGCTGATATGAGAATGCTATAATGTGGATATGAAGAAAGCGACAAATGGGAATTTTGGGGGAGAAGTAAGATGTGTAAAATATTGTTAGTCAGACCGTCTAAACAATATGCAGACCAAGTTATGTCATATAAAGAAGAAATGTCACAAAATGGAGATAGTTTTGACGGTTGTGCTGGTCTTGAAAATGTACAATCATTTGAGGAATGGATTGATTTTGAAGCAAGATTAAAAGCAAAATATAAGGACGGATATGTTCCATCAGAAGTGTTTTTGGCTATACGAAAAAAAGATAACTATGTTATTGGCATGATTGATTTTCGACACCCATTATCCGACTTCCTCTTTAATTTTGGTGGTAATATCGGATATAGTGTTCGTCCATCGGAACGGCAGAAAGGTTATGCGTCCGAAATGTTAAGATTGATTTTACCTATCTGTCATGAGTTTGGGGAAAGCAAAGTTTTACTAACATGTGATAAAAAGAATGAAGCATCACAAAAAACGATTGTAAGAAATGGTGGCGTGTTGGAAAAAGAAATCCCTGATACAGTAGGACTTAGTGAAAGTGGAATTATCCAACGATACTGGATTTCAATATAGACTCTCTTTCATCAAATCCAGTTTGTAAAAGTCAATAAATACAAAGATAAATTTGAAGTTAGGAGACTAATACTATGAAAGGATTTGAACGCAAAAACCAATTATTCTCTCTTTGTGGATTGAATTGTGGGTTGTGTCCTATGCTTTTAGGAAATCATTGTGGCGGTTGTGGCAATGGTAATCAATCATGTAAAATTGCAAGATGTAGTCTTGAACATGGAATGATTGAATATTGCTATGAGTGCAAACAATATCCGTGTGAAAAATATCAACACATTGATGATTATGATATTTTTATTACGAGCAGACGACAAAAAGCAGATT
>ERZ778514.2584-NODE-2584-length-11213-cov-5.659258_pt1 | contig 11213 bp, 13 predicted proteins | sample MGYA00510344_ERZ778514 | MGnify/ENA primary metagenome ERZ778514 (study PRJEB29527, sample SAMN07138968) | mouse gut metagenome | material: feces | host: mouse | place: China:Nanjing | collected 2016-01-25 ... | reverse complement strand
GGGGCATTTACTTTCGTTTTTCAAGCAATAATATTTGCAAAATTATGCTCTATCAAGCAAGAGTGCAAGAGGTGATGTTTAGGAGTAAAGGCGACCCTTTTGTGCATTTGTGCGGGTGCAAGAAGGCTTTGGAGAATCTCAAAAATCCCGATTTCATTGCTACGATTTCTCTTAATTTGCGCTTTTTTCTTGGGATTTATTCGCATAAGGTGCAGACAAAGTTTTTTAACGACAAACCTTTGCAAATTTGCCCACAATGCGCGAAAGTGTTAGAAATGTATTTCAATAATGATTTAAGAGGATTCTTTGGGGGATAGGTTGTGAAGAATATTGAAATATCTTATTCTTTGTTTCATACAATATGCCCATTGGTATATGTTTTTCATAAACTTTTAGCGTATATTCTAAGAAATCTATCCATTCTTTCTCGTTAGCATTTTTGGTAGTTTTCTAATATTCTTAAAATATCTTTTTGCCTGTTTTGGTTTGTTTTAGATTAATTACGCCTACTACAAAGCGTTTGTCCATTTTCTAAAGTGGCTTTCGCTCCTAAATCTTTTGGCTTAATATGGTCAATGTATAATTTTGCTCCCTCTTTTTTGATTGTCTCTAAAAAACGATTTTTTGAGAGTTTGCAATAGGTAGAGTCTAATTCAACGCCTACAAACTGATGCTTATTGAGATAAAATTTCGTTGCATTTTACTTTAGTATTCTACAAAATTTATTCCTTATTATTTCTATTAATCTTTTCCTCATCAATCAAGTGATAGCCGAGCGATTCTAGGCTTAATACATTGTCTGTAATAATTTTTGGCTCAATGATGAAAATAATTTCCTCCGTATTTTGCACTTCTTGTGAATACGAAAAAAGTAGCTTTAGCAAAGGTATGTCCCCAAGTAGCGGTACTTTATTTTGTTGATTCATCGTATTTTGCGAGATGAGCCCACCCAAAATTACCTTTTGATTATTTTTGACTTTGACGATAGAGCTTAGTTGATTGGTTGTAAGATTGGGCGGAGTGTCAAAGGCATTGCTTGGAATCTCGCTTTTGTTATCTTTGGTTTTGGTAATAGAGGGATTGATTTTGAGCATAATTTCCTCTCCAAACACCAAAGGTGTAATGTCTAAAAGCACGCCAGCAAAGATGCTTGGATATTCGTTATCGGTATTTGTGAGCGTGGTTTGCGCATTGGTGTTTTGATAAATATTGCTTTTCTTGTAGCGCAAAATATCGCCTACGCTAATCATTGCGGGTTGATTGTTGAGTGTAAGAACTTTGGGATTAGAGATAGATTGCACCTCCCCATAGGTTTTTAGAAACTCTACAATGCGCGTGAGACTTACGCCTTGCGAGAAAATATTTAACCCATAATGCAAACTGCGTCCGCTATCGCCACCGATGAGGTTTAGTCCGCTGACATTGCCCATTTCGCCCTTGCCTCCTAAGCTTGCACTCTCGCTAAAAGGCGGAATCACAAGATTTTGCAAATCATAAAGACTTTCCCAATTAATCCCCAAAGTCTGCGCGTTTTTGTGCGCAACGCTTAGAATATGCACATCAATTAAAACTTGTTGCTGCAAGCGTTCGTGTAGGTTTTGGATATAGGATTCTACCTTTTGGAGTGATTTTCTATCGCCTTTGACGCTGACTAATCCCGCGCCACGATTGATAATCACACGCCCTTCCTCTGCTTTGGCATTAATCATTGTTAAGATTTCTGTTTCAATCGTTTCCCAAAAATTAAATCCGTCTTCGCTTTTGATATTGATTCCAGACTTGCTTAAATTGTCCTCATCTCTTTGCGTATTGTAGTTGCTTTGCCGCTCCTCATTATTGATAGAAACAGAAGTATTGCTAATGCCTTGCCGATTCGTGCTTAAGTAGTTGATTTTGAAAGTTTTTGTTTCATTAATTTTAAGTCTTAAAATGTCCTTTTCAAAAGAATAATGCAAATTTGCCGCATTAAAAAGTAATTCAAAGATAAAATTCAAATCTTTGTCTTTAAAGTTAATCATAGAAAGATTTTGGTTGAGCCGCGATTCTATTGCGATTTCGTCCCAAACAACACTGAAATGGCACTCACTAGAAAATTCGTTTAAAACCTCACCAATTTTGATGGGATAATCTTGCAAAGAGAGATTAAAAAGGCGATTTTGGCACGCAAAAAGTGGAGCGAAAAGCAAAAGAAATAGGAGGCTGAATCGGTAAAGAAGTCGCATTTAGTTCCTTAATAGTTTTGATTTTTGTAGGCAAATTGTGCTTAAACCTTGCGTGGAGGATTCCTCCAAAATCACGCAGTTATTTTGAATTTTAAGAATCTTAAAGCGTATATTTTGCGCGTCAAAAGTTGTTTGTACCTTATACCATTTGCCATTGATATTGGCACGTTCTTTCATCAAACCATAGAGATTTAAGTCCTCATTACTTTGGGAATCTTGTCCATAGTAAAAGGGGTCAAATCCAGCACAAGCAGTGGTTAAAACGAGTATGAAGAAAAATAATTTCATTTTAATTCCTATTGGGCAGAGGATTCTGTTTATGGAGTAGAATCTCTAAATAAAATTCCAAATGTTGCTTAAGGGCGTTGGGATAAAGAGAAAGAGACGAGATTTCTGAATAAGATTGTGCTTCTAGGCTTTCTAAAAAACTAAAAAAATCTGCATATTTTCCCTTTGCACTAAGCAAGATTTTTTGGTTTTCTTGTGTGAGCGTGAAGTCTTGTAGATTTTTAGAATCCGCAATTTGCGTCAGTGCATAGATGCTAGATTGATTTTGTAAGAGATTTTTTTGTTTGTCTTGTTGTGCAATTTTTTGTTCTAAGGCGTGGATAGAATCTTGTAAGGATTTTGTATCCTCAAAGTCTTGGGGGGCGTTAAAGGATTCTTGTAAGTCCAAAAGTTCTTTTTGTAGGTGTAGCTTCTTTTGGTTTTTTGCCTCCAAAGATTGTTTTGTGCGCTCAAAGCTTAGGCTAAAAATCCCAATAAAACCTAATAAAAAACAAAGAATAAAGATTAAAATCATTTCTTTTTTGGAGCGCAATTCTAAATAAGATTCTATTGTTTTGCAAATTTGTTCCAAAGCTCTTTTGGCTCCGTTCATTGTGGAATCCTAAAGGCAATTTGTATCCAATAAAATTCTTGATATTTTTCCAATCTCTGCACATTTCCCCAAGGGGATTTTTCTAGCTTTTCTAAGGCTTGCAAAGTGTTTTTGCCTCTAAAAAGCAAATGAAGTGAATCTTTTTCTAGCCCAAAATAAGCAATTTTGACATTGTATTGCTGCAAAATCGGGTTAAGTGTATGAAAAAATGGCACAAGAGCGTTAGGAATAGCATTTTGAAGGAAATGTGCATTTTGTGCTTCAAGAGTTTGTAGGGATTCTAACTTTTCTTTCAGAAGTAGCACTTGTTTTTGGGATTGCGTATAGCTTTGGATTTGGTTGTGGATTTGGATATTTTTTTCTTGGATTTGTCGCTGGAGATTTTCTATTTCTCTGCTTTTTAGCAAATCTAAGATTAACAAAACAAGCCAAATCCCGATTCCCACACTCGCACCCAATAGTGCAAATTTCAGTGCTTTGCCTACTTTTCGTTGGCTTAGGGGAAGCGTTTTTTCAAGTGGATTGAAATTATAAGAGTCCAAAAGCAAAACTTCCTCTAGCTTACATTGGAGGATTTGCGTATTAAAAAGGGATTGGAGGCTTTTTAGTTCTTCGGATTGCGCGGGATTCATTTCGCCTATTAGCCAAAAAAAGAGGGCAAAGTTTTGAGGGTTTGGATTCAAAAGTTTAATCTTGTCTTGTGCGATTTGGAGGTTATTTATGGATTGCAGAAAAGTGATTTTGCCTTTGTGATAATAAATAAGTGTCCATTTTGCGCAAACATCTAGCACCAAAAACGCCTGCGATTCTAAAGTTTCTTGCGAAAATTGCTCGCACAAAAAACAAGGGTGGCTAAGGTAGGTTTGCGCATCACTCACATATTTTTTCAAGGAATCTTTGTTAAGTAATAAACAATGATAAGTATGAGCATCTTGCGTAAAAAAGCGCGAAAAATATTCACAAGTGCGGGGCAGATTGAGCAGGGAGCAGACTTTGTCCTCTAATAAATCTTCCAAAATTTCTGGGGATTCTTGGAGGTCTTTGATTTCTTTTTCGTCCAAACTCAAGGAGTAAAAGACAATCTCTTTGTTATCAAAACTCTCCAAACTTTAAGCCTTTTGTTAAAATGTAGTTAGGTTTTGGATAATAACTCAAAAAGGTTTAAAATCCTTAGCTTTTAAGGAGAAGTGGAAGTAGAAACTTAAGTAAGAGAATTGAAATGTTACAATTTGTAATCTTTAACGAAAAATTTATTGCTTTGGCTTTTTGTGTGTGTTTGGAAAAGAATCTGCCTTATTTAACTCTAATTTCTTGTTTGCTACAATGCGGTAATTTTCATAAACAGGAGCTATAAATGATAGTTTCATTTAATTTTTACGCCACTTTGCTTAGTATGATTTTCGTATTGCTTTTGGGGCGTTTTATCATCGGCAAAAGTAAATTTTTGCGTGATTATAATATTCCAGAACCTGTGGTGGGGGGAATCATTGCAGCAATTGCGATTTTTCTGCTTTATCATTATGGCAAAATAGAATTGAAGTTTGATGGAGCGTTAAAAGACCCTTTGATGTTAGCATTTTATGCTAGTATTGGACTAAGTGCCGATTTTGCTTCACTCAAAAAAGGTGGAAAGATTCTTTTTATCTTTTTAATCTTTGTTTCTGTGTTGCTCTTTTTGCAAAATATTGCGGGAGTGCTTGCAGCTAAGTTTATGGGTGTGAATCCCGTGATTGGTTTGCTTGGAGGTTCTGTTACAATGAGCGGAGGACACGGCACAGGTGCTGCGTGGGCAGATATTTTTAAGCTGCCCCCTTATGAGTTTGAAGCTGCTTTGGAGGTAGCTATGGCTTGTGCAACTTTCGGATTAATCGCCGGTGGGGTTATCGGCGGTCCTGTGGCACACTATCTTGTGAAAAAATATCAATTGCAACTCCCAAGCAAAGATGTAGTAGAGGAGGGTTTGCCAAAAGGGTTTGAAAAGCCAGAAAAAGAGAGGTTGATTACCGCGACTTCGTTTGTGGAATCTCTAGCTTTGATTGCGATTTCTTTGCTGATTGGAACGCTTATTTCAAGTTATTTAAAAGGCTCTGCTTTCACGCTTCCCACCTTTGTATGGTGTTTATTTGTGGGAGCGATTCTGCGCAATGTGCTATCTATGACAAAAGTGCATCAAGTGTTTGATAGAGAAGTTTCCGTGCTAGGAAATGTGAGTTTGTCGCTTTTCTTGGCTTTTGCGTTGATGACGATTAATCTTACACAGCTTGTCTCACTTGCGCTTCCTATGCTTGTGATTCTCACGATTCAAGTCGTGTTGATGATTGCCTTTGCGATTTTCGTTACTTTTAGATTCTGCGGGCGTGATTATGACGCAGCGGTTTTGGCTGCGGGACATTGCGGGTTTGGACTTGGAGCGACTCCTACGGCAATGGCAAATATGCAAACGGTTACCCAACATTATGGTATGAGCCATATGGCGTTTATCGTCGTGCCTTTGGTGGGAGCGTTTTTTATTGACCTTGTGAATGCAATCGTGATTAGCGGAGTGCTAAAACTTCCATTTTTTTAGGATTTGCTTTTGCAAGATTTTGCATTGAGCCAAAGCGCGGCAGTTCGTAACTTGGCACAAAAGGATTCCATTGTGTCATTTGCTTCGCGCATTCCTCGCAATGACACGGTTGAGACATTACGTGTTGATTTGTCGTCATTGCGAGAAAATTTGCAAAATTTTCGCAATATGCATTTGTGCATAGCAAATTCACCCACACAGCGCAAATCCATAATTCTACATAAAGAAATATTCACAATGGAATCGCAAAGATTCTTTTGTATAATTGCAAAGAAAATTACAAAGGAAATAAATGCCAAAGAAGCAAACCCCCCAAGAATCCCTTACACATTTGGGAAATAAAACGCAATATGTCTTCACCTACGACAAAAGCCTTTTAGAGACTTTTGAGAATCAATTCACAGAGCGAGATTATTTTATCAAGTTTAATTGCCCCGAATTTACAAGCCTTTGCCCCATTACAGGACAGCCGGACTTTGCGACAATTTATATTTCGTATATCCCAGATAAAAAAATGCTAGAATCCAAATCACTTAAACTCTATCTTTTTAGCTTCCGCAATCACGGAGGATTCCACGAGGATTGCGTGAATAGAATCTTAGAGGATTTGGTGGAGTTAATGCAGCCACGCTATCTTGAAGTGTGGGGGAAATTTTTGCCACGTGGGGGAATCAGCATTGACCCTTATGCAAACTATGGAATCCCAAAGACAAAATACCAAGAAATGGCAGAATATCGCTTGCTCCACCACGATTTATTGTTAGAAAAGGTGGATAATCGTTAAGATTCAACCTCTAATCCGCCTTCGTGCTAAAAGATTTTGTTTGCAGGATTAGATTTGCAAATGCGGGTGTGTTGCACAAATCTTTTCACCTAAACCCGCACAAATTTTTGCAGATTGCGCACTTTGTTTGTGTTGTCTTTACAAGGAAAAATACAATCATTTTACAAGCTCATCAAGCGGTAAAATCGGGTATGAGGGTGTAATGATAATTACATTTTGACAATAATTTATGCTATAATACCGCTTTGATTTTTTAAATAAGGGATATTAATGCAAATAATGCAAAAAACTATTTTGAATACAGCGATGATAGTTGGTTTAGCGAGTTTTGCTAATGCGGGATTTGAGGAAAATTTTACAAAAAGCGTGCAGGGATTCGCGGGAGTGGAAGTCAAGGTGCAACTCAAAAAACCGCTTAAAAGCTTCAAAAATCAATATTTTGTGATTGGACGCACGCAAGGAGGAGATATTTTTCCGGCACTTGTGAGTCAAGAGGGAAGTTATTTTGTTGCATTAAGTAATATGATGAACCTAGACAAGGAGGATTCCAAAATGATTATGGAGGAACTCCGCAAAGCAGAAAATGCGAAAGAAAAGAAAGATACAGCGGCACTCAACGCACTTTTTTCAGGTTTCAATCAAGAGGATTTCATTTACCTTAGAGGAACGGGTAAAAACCTCCCAACTCATATTGTTGTAACAGACCCGGATTGCCCTTATTGTCGCAAACAATTAGAGGAGATAGAATCTGAACTAAAAGAAGCGAATTTGAAATTAATTTTTGCGCCTGTACATCAAAAGGAAGCCTTTATTAAGGCACAATTAGCGATGAATCAAACCGCAAAACTTAAAGCAGACGATACAAAAGGCAAAATCAAAATTCTACGCAAATTTTATCAAGACAGAAAATTGAGCAAAGAAGAAATGGCGACAGATTTTACACAAGTGCGCAAAAATACAGATAAAATTTTTGCTAGCAAAGTAATTCGGGGTGTCCCTTTTGTCTTTGAGCAAAAATAATGATTGAAAATGGCGTGTGATGCTAGCGAGTTTGGAGATTCGTTATGAAGGAGTAGAAAATGTCCTCATTACATTTGGCGGTATTTGGGACAAAAGCCTTTCTAAGCAAGTTTTGAATAAATTGGACAGCACTTGGGATTCTATTACGCGACATTTTGGGGGTAAAGAATCACAAAACATAAAAGTTCATATTTTATTAAGAAAAGATTTTGATTTGGATTTTTGTGGTGGGGAAGTTTTGTTGCGTTGGTTGGAGGATTTGAAGCAAAAGGGAAAAATTAGACTTGAGGATTCGCAAAATGCACTCTTTCTTTCCCCCAAAACACAGCGGATTTTTGCGCTTTTGCAAGAAAAGAAAATGCCCGATAAGTCAGCAATTACAGAGGAATTAATCCGCTGGCATTTGGACACCTTTAAGATTCTAAAAAATTGGAGTAATTACGCACTAATAACCTTTGGTTTCTTGGGTGAAATGATTTATCGCCTTTTAGTGGGTTTTATTAATCCTGCGACGATTCGTCTAAAAGCCTTGTTTTTCCAAGTACAAGAAGCATTGATTAAAGCGATTCCGATTGTCTCTTTGGCTTGTTTTTTGATTGGAATCGTGGTTGCCTATCAAGGCAGTCTCCAGCTTGCGCAATTTGGGGCAAGCATTTTAATTGTGGAGATGAGCTCTATGCTGACTTTGCGAGAAATGGCACCAATCATCACGGCAATCATCATTGCAGGGCGCAGCGCGTCTGCCTTTAGTGCGGAGATTGGAATGATGCGTGCGACACAAGAAATTGATGCAATGAATGTGATGGGATTTAATCCTATAAATTTCTTGGTGCTACCTCGTGTCATTGCGCTATGTGTCGCGCTACCTCTTGTGGTCTTTATTGCAGATATTTTTGGATTAGTTGGTGCAATGCTTGTTTCTTCTATGCAATTAGGAATCAGTAGCGAGCAGTTTGTGGAGCGATTTTTGCAAATGGTTGAAATGCGACATTTTTGGATAGGATTTCTCAAAGCCCCATTTTTTGGGTTAATTATCGCGCTTATTGGTTGTTATCACGGATTCATCGTAGCAAAAGACACGCGCAGTATTGGAATCCATACAACTAAAAGTGTGGTAGAATCTATTTTTTGTGTGATTGCATTTGACGCATTATGCTCGGTAATTTTTACGCAAATAGGTTGGTAAATGGAATCACAAACAAATGCAAACTTCCAAAATATTATAGAGATTCGTAATCTTACAACGACTTATGGGACGCGTATCATTCACGATAGAATCTCCTTTAATATCCGTAGAAAAGAAATTTTTGCTTTGCTTGGTGGAAGTGGGAGCGGAAAAAGCACCTTGCTTAATACAATGATTTTTCTAAAACAACCCACAAGTGGTGAGGTGAGGATTTTGGGTCAAAATATTTGGAATCTCAATCCCAAAGATACGCTCCAATGCAAATTAAATATAGGCGTATTATTTCAGTTTGGTGCGCTCTTTAGCTCCTTAAATGTGTTGGAAAACCTAATGATTCCTTTGCGGGAATGGACGAATTTCAGACCTAGTGATATAGAATCTCTAGCATATATTTGGCTTACGCGTGTGGGGCTTAAGGCAGAGGTTGCCAAACTTTATCCCAATGAATTAAGCGGTGGAATGGTGAAGCGCGTGGGGTTGGCACGTGCTTTGGCTTTGAGTCCAAAAATCTTATTTTTAGATGAGCCAACAAGTGGATTAGACCCCAAAAGCGCGAGACATTTTGATGCCTTGATTATGGAGTTGAGGGATTTATTGGGGATTAGTGTCGTAATGGTAACGCACGATATGGAATCTGTCAAAGGCGCAGTGGATAGAATGATAATATTGAAAAATCAAAAAATATTTTTTGAGGGAAGTGTCCGTGAGTTGGCACAACAAACACAATCGTTGGATTTGTTTTTATATCAGATTTAAGGAGGTTTATGGAAGCGCGATTGAATTATGTTTTACTTGGTGTGTTTTTTGTTGTTTCGTTGATTGCTTTGGCAGGATTTGTTTTTTGGATGGGAAAATACGATAGAAATCTTAAGGATTATCACGAATATTATCTTTATAACAAGAATTTGCCCAAAGGGATTCGGACAGAAACACAGGTGCGATATTTGGGGCTTCCAGTAGGATTTGTCAAGAGCTATAAACTCAATACAGAAGCAGAGGATGTAGAGATTACACTTTGGATTAAAAAAGAGATTGTTTTAAAGGAGGGGGCACATATTTTTGTTGATTCTCAAGGGCTAACAGGAGGAGCTTTTCTCTCTCTTGTGCAAGGGCAAGGAGAGTTTTATAAAGAGGGCGAAAAGGCAGTTTTGAGCTTACAAGAAAATTGGCTAGAAAAAGTCGGAAGTAAGGCAGAAAATGTGTTTGACCGCTTGGAGATGAGCCTTAATCGTATCAATCGGCTTTTGAGCGATAAGAACTTAGACAACATAGAGCGCGCTCTATCGGGTTTGGCAAACTTGCCACCAAGAATAGATAATGTCTTGCTCTCCGCGCAAAAAGAAATTAAAGGTGTAGGGGAGAGTAGAGAGGCGATTCATCACGATATTGTCAATGGGGATTATAATTTGCGTGCAATTTTAACGCCACTTCTGTATGATTTAGAACGAAACTCCAAAACATTAGAACAGGTTTTGCAAAGGGCAGAAAGTTCTATGGAAAATTTTTCTAACGCACCTAGTGAGTTTTTATTTGGCACGAGAGGGCAAACTTTAGGACCGCGTGAATAAAAAGGAAATATAATGCAAGCAATCCATAAAATTTCAAAAATTTTTTTTATTTTGATTTTTATCTTTGTTTTTGAAGGCTGTTTAGGCAAAGAATTGCCAAGAATTACTCACTATGAATTGAGCTTAGAGCCAGAGATTTTAAGTCCATATCCAACACAATTTGCAGGCAAAAAAGTGCGGAATCCCAGCTTTTTTGTCTATCTTGGTTCGGAAGCAAGCTTGAAAATCGCTAACAAAAGAATTGCTTATAAAATCAATGAAAATGCCATTGAATATTTTGTCAGAAATGAATGGATAGAGCCTCTACCCTTGATGATAGATTCTTTGGTGTTAAAAGCTTCCAAGCCTTTGGGATATATTCCTGTAAAAGAGCTAAAAAGCGGGATTCCAACTCTTGCATTGAATCTTTTGGATTTTTATTATGATGAAAAACAAGAAATCGTGGTGCTTAATCTTATTGTGAATATTAAGGATTCTAGCCAACTTCTTAAGAAAGAAGTAAAGGTGCAAAAGGGCGATTTTTATCAAATTATTGTTGCGATGAATCAAGCGGTTAATTCTGCAATTTTGGATTCTTTTAATCTGCTAAATTAAGGAAATTGATGTCAAATTTAACTTTGAATAATAGCAAGCAAGATTCTGCACATTGTGTTTTGGAATCTAAACCATATACGATTTGTTTAGAGGATTTTATCCTAGAAGTAATCATTGGGATTCTGCCAAGTGAGCGCGAAAAGGCACAAAAGATTTTAATTAACGCAGAGTTTATATGGAATCCCAAAATACAGGCACAATGCGAGGATTCTATGAATTTAGACAAGAGAGAGGATTTTTTGGATTATCGGGATTTGAGGGAATTTATTAAAGAGTCTTTTGCACGGCAATTTGGATTGCTAGAGGAAGCACAAAGTTATTTTTACCGCGAGATTCCTTTGCGCTTTCCGCAAATCAAGGAGTTTTGGATTAAAATTACGAAATTGGAAATCT
>ERZ778514.2583-NODE-2583-length-11213-cov-10.556910_pt1 | contig 11213 bp, 9 predicted proteins | sample MGYA00510344_ERZ778514 | MGnify/ENA primary metagenome ERZ778514 (study PRJEB29527, sample SAMN07138968) | mouse gut metagenome | material: feces | host: mouse | place: China:Nanjing | collected 2016-01-25 ... | reverse complement strand
TGTCGCTCATCGTCGAGCGCCACGTGCGGTCGAAGTTGATGCCCACCAGCTCGCCCCGCGCGTTGAGGATCGGCGAACCGGAGTTGCCGCCCGTGGTCTGGTTGGTGGCCAGGAAGCAGACGGGCACCGTCCGCCGTCCGTCGATCTCCGTGGCCCAGCGACCGTACTCTTTCGAGGCGTGCAGGTCGCGCAGCGCCTGCGGGATGTCGTAGTCGTAAATGGCGGGGTTGTCCTTGGCGATGATGCCGTCGAGGGTGGTCTGCGGCTTGTGGTACTCGCCGTCGGCATATTCGTAGCCGGCTACCGAGCCGTAGGCCACGCGCAGCGTGAGGTTGGCGTCGGGGAAGAAGGCGCGCTCGGTGTCCCACTCCATCAGGCCGCGCAGGTAGCGCGTGTAGAGCTCGCTCAGGCGGCGGCTGTTGAGGTTGCGCAGGGCCTGCGTTCCCAGCTCGTCGGCGATGCGGCGCTGCTCGCGCTTCATGCCGGCGCGCAGGCGGTCGATCGTCGTGGTGTCGCTGCCGCTCCAGACCCCCTCGAACACGCGGTCGGCGTAGGCCTCCGGCGACCCGTCCTCGGCGACGCCCTGGTCGAACTCGTCGATGCGGTAGGCCGCGGGGCAGCGCTCGGCGTACTGGCCGAAGACGAAGCGGAAGAGCGCACGCTCGGTCCCCTCGAGGCGCGCGAAGTAGTCGGCCGCGCGCTCCTCGGCCGAGTAGCGGGCCGGCAGCGTGGCCAGGGTCTCCGCTGTGATCTCGCGTGCGAAGTAGGGATCGGCGATGCGGGCGTACTCGGCCTTGAGCAGCGCGAGCACGTCGGCGTACTCCTCCTTGTCGGCGGCCCAGGCGGCGAAGCGACGCTCGTAGTCGCACTTGGCCTCGTAGGCCTTCATGCGGCGGATGCCCAGCACCTCGCCCTGCCACTTCTTCCAGGCGTTGGCGATCGAGGCGTGGCGGGCGGCGTAGTGGATGCGCAGCGCGGGGTCGCTCTCCTGCGCGGCGCCGATGAGCTCCAGACGGCCCGTGCGGATGGCGATCTTCGCCGGGTCGGAGCGCTCGGCGATGTAGGCCACGGCGTCGGAGAGGATATACTCCTGGGTGTTGCCCGGGAAGCCGTAGATCATGGTGAAGTCGCCCTCGCCGATGCCGCGCGTGGAGATGGTGAAGTGGCGGCGCGGACGGTAGGGCACGTTGTCGGGCGAGTAGGCCGCGGGCTTGTTCTCCTTCGAGGCGTAGATGCGGAAGACCGAGAAGTCGCCCGTGTGGCGGGGCCAGATCCAGTTGTCGGTGTCGCCGCCGAACTTGCCGATCGACGAGGGGGGAGCCCCCACCAGGCGTACGTCGTCGAACTGCTCGTAAACGAACAGGAACTGCTGGTTGCCGTAGTACATCTGCTCGATCGAGGCCTTGTAGCCCACGCCCTCGGCCCGTGCCGCGGCGAGGATCTCGTCGGCCTTCTCGCCCGCCGCGAGGCGGTCGGTCACCTCCTCCATGCGCACGAGGATGCGCACGTTGAGCCGCTCGTTGGGCAGCTCCTCGGCGCGCGAGCGGGCCCAGAAGCCGTGGGTGAGGTAGTCGTGCCCGACGGTCGAGTGGTCGGCGATGGCGCCGTAGCCGCAGTGGTGGTTGGTGAGCAGCAGACCCTCTTCGGAGACGATCTCGCCCGTGCAGCCGCCGCCGAAGAGCACCACGGCGTCCTTCATCGAGGCGCGGTTGATCGAGTAGATGTCGTCGGCCGTGAGGCGGAATCCTTTGGCGCGCATGTCCTTGATGCGCGACGAGATGAGGCTCGGGAGCCACATGCCTTCGTCGGCCGCTGCGGGCAGGGCGCAGAGGGCGACGAGCAGGGTGATGAGTAGTTTTTTCATATCGGTTTTTGGGTTTTCGGTTTCGTGGGTCAGCGGTCGAGGAAGCGGTCCAGTTCGACGTAGACGCGCTGGATCGGGAGCCCCATGACGTTGTAGAACGAGCCGTCGATGCGCTCGATGGCGGCGTAGCCGATCCACTCCTGGATGCCGTACGACCCGGCCTTGTCGTAGGGGCGGCAGGTGTCGACGTAGTAGGCGATCTCCTCGTCGGCGAGGGGACGGAAATGCACCTCGCTGCGGGCGCCGAAAGTGCGGGTGCGCTCCGGCGAGCGGAGCGTGACGCCCGTTACGACCGTGTGGCTGCGCCCCGAGAGGCGGCGGAGCATCCGCACGGCGTCGTCGCGGTCGCGGGGCTTGCCCAGCACCTCGCCGTCGGCGATGACCACCGTGTCGGCCGTGAGCAGGATGTCGCCTGCGGCCAGCGGCTCGGGGTAGGCCGCACTCTTGAGGTGCGAGAGGTAGAGGGGCACCTCCTCGGCGGGCGTGCCGGCGGGGTAGCGCTCCTCGCAGTCGTATCGGGGCGCGATGGCGTGGGGCAGGCCGCAGCCGGCGATCAGCTCGCGGCGGCGCGGCGACTGCGACGCGAGCAGCAGGCGGTAGGGGGCGAGTTTTTCGTGGAGTAGCATGGTCAATGGGTACCTTTTTCTATGATTTTGTCTAAAATAGTGTGCACATTTGTTTCGTATGCATTGAAATCGGAGATGTTGTTATTGGTAATCCATAATTGGCCTTCGCCCGTGTTACCTCTGTGTTGACCGGCGGAGTAATATTTATTGCTTTTGACTTCATCGCTGGATAGAACCCAATACCTGATTTTGTCGCGCCATACGGCGATCCACACGAATACATCGCAGCAGGCCGGTTTGATCTGTTGGAAATTCATATCGAACCCTTCTGCCGAATCGCTGGAAAGAGCTTTTTCGATCAAAGGCGCGTCGCTTCCTCGTTTGACTGCCCGCGAAGCTTTTGTTGCGCTGCATATAATCGTTGCGCAGGTCCAAATATTCCGGCAATGAAATCGTTCTCGTTGCGATCAGGTGGGATATGATGTATTCGAACCGATTGAACGGATAAACGGAATAAAGACGATCGAGCAGCTCGTCGCCCAATCGGTCTCGTATTTCCTTTTCCGCTTCTGGCAGTTCGGAGATACGGCGTTTCAGACTATTCTGAAGCAGTTCCATACAATGCTGTTTTGATGTGTGCGATTTGTGTTGCGGATAGACCGAATATCGAATATATGATCTGTTGAATGTGCTTTTCTGCAGCTTTGTCGCCTGCCAGATGTCGATTTGCCAAATCCGTTATAAGTTCGTTTTGAGCATCTTCGATGTGGGGGAATGGCAGTTTTATCAGGTTGCACTTCAGTATCTTGATGTCGGCGAAGTTCTTTTTATAGAAATATCTGAATACGTCGGAATTCAAGAATGCCAGTACGGTTTTTATCGACATGTTAGGTATGTTGGGAATCAGTATGTTGGCGCTATTCAGACAAAGCGCACCCCGATTGTCGTATGCAAAAACGGGCTTGTCCGAAATAAATTTGTAGATTAGTTTTTCGGGTGCTCGGTAATATTTTTCCGGGGCAATTTGCTGAAATGCTTTGTTGTCGTAGCGTATGTATTTCCGCGCAGGGTTCATTACATAGGATGAAACCTCTTTCCCTGTGTATATGGGTTCGTCGAGATCGTTTTCCGGAAGATCTTTCAGAAATTTTCGATTATTGCCTGTAACGATTCCCAAAGCCCAGTCGCTGGCGGACAGATCATGGACTTTTCGGGATTCGAGATGTTCCAGAATCACCGTGTCCTGATCTGTATTCATGATAAAGGTAAGATCAGGAGATTTCGGCGAGACGGTTTCGGGCAGGACGATTCGACGTGTCTCCTCTTTTCGTCGGATCGTGAGGTTGCGTGTCGGTTTTGTGCGTTTGAATTCGATGTCGATGTATTTAGTGTATACACCTGCGAAAGATTCGTCGTGGAATGTAGTGCTCCGTAGATCTCCGCAGGTCAATAGAAATGATCGAATATCTTTGTGAGCATCGATTTTCAGTATGGCATCGGGTAGCAGGAAACGAAGCGTTCCGGCAGGCTTGAGTTGTTCGAACGAACGAACAAGAAAGTAGGAAAACGTCTCTTTAGAGCGAATTTCGGGCAATGGCGACAAATCCGATGGGATGGCACCCCACGGAGGGTTTGACCCGATATAGTCGAACCGCCGGGTGAAAAAAGCGGCCTGCTTTTTCGATAATTGGTCTCTTCGGAGATAATTCAGGCAATAGATCTGAGGGGTGAAATCCTGATCGGAGAACTTCAGCAAGAGGTTGATCCGGGCGGCGAATACAGCTATGGGGTCGGAATCAATTCCGAAAATCTGCTCGGGGGAGGCGTTGCGGAGCGAAAGCAGAAAGATCCCGCTGCCGCAGCAGGGATCCAGGAATGTCTCCTTCGATGAAAAAACGAAATCTTTCGTCATTCTGCTTGCGACGGATATGGGTGTATAATAGGCTCCCCGGATACTTTTTTCGCCTTCACTTAACAAACATTGGTAAATGAGACCCGGAAGATCGGGTTCATTCGTCGGTAGCGGATAGTCGAGTAGTTCCTCAATGGTTTGGTAATGGTGTTCCGACAAAATGACAGCTACATGCGCTCTTTTGATTATTCCTTTGCGTTTCAGTAGGTTGATGCCGATGGAGTAGATTGCATTTTCGTTGCTCCATCGGTGTTCCCTGATCGTTTCGCATAGAGCGGTTATCGCTTCGATGTTTTTGTGATCGGCGAAGTACTCTATTGGAAGGATCGTTCGCGTGGAGCGCGTTTTGTTCGCTCGGGATGTTAACTTTCCGTCAGCATGGGCGCAGAGCCGCTTCCAATTCTTTCGGGTGGCATCGGATATAAGGAAAGCGGATGATCTCATTTCCGGTTCAAGCTTGCAATTTGATGATTGAATTGGTTGTTGGAATCCTGGTTATCGGATGTCGAAGCGGAGCAGTTCGCGCCCCTCGAGCGTGGCGCGCAGCGTGTCGCCCGGTTGCACGGGTCCGACGCCCGCGGGGGTGCCGGTGAAGAGCAGGTCGCCCATGCGCAGGGTCGTGTAGCGCGACACGGCGGCGATGAGGCGGTCGACGGTGAAGAGCATTTGGGCCGTGTCGCCTCTCTGGCGCGTCTGTCCGTTGACCTCCAGCGCGAAACGCAGGCGCTGCACGTCGCCGCCCAGCTCCGCGAGCGGCACGAACGCGGGGGCGACGGCCGCCGAGTGGTCGAAGGCTTTGGCGCGCTCCCACGGCAGCCCCTCGGCGATCGCCTGGCGTTGCAGGTCGCGGGCCGTGAAGTCGATGCCCAGCCCCACCTCCTCGTAGTAGCGGTGGGCGAAGCGCTCCGAGATGGCGCGCCCCACGCGGCAGATGCGCACCACCAGCTCGCATTCGTAGTGGACCTCTTCGGTGAACGAGGGGATGTAGAAGGGGTCGTTGTTGCGCAGCAGCGCCGTGTCGGGCTTGAGGAACCAGATCGGCTCGGCACCCTCGCGGGCGAGCCCCGTGGCGTGGTGCAGCTCCTCGGCGTGGGCTGCGTAGTTGCGGCCTATGCAGATAATCTTCATCGTCTTTTCGATTTCGCAGGGCATCTTTCGCCCTGCCTCGTTCTTTGCTGAATCTTCGGGCAGCCCGTAGCCGCCCCCGGGCGGAGGGTGCTCGTCGGCTGCGCCTCCGCCGGCTACGGGCGGCCGCGATCTTATTTCGTCGCCCGCAGCTCCCCGACCATGCGCTGCGCGAAGCGGTCGCTGGCGCCGGCGCCGCCGATCACGGTGCGCAGCTCGGCGAAGTCGGCGAGCATCCGCTCGCGCCCGGCGCCGCCCCGGAGGATCGCCCGCAGCGCGCGCTCGGCCCGCTCCACGCGGAGGTCCGACTGGATGATCTCGGCCACCGCCTCGCGACCGAGGTTGAGGTTGACGAGCGACACCCAGGGCACCTTGAGCACGTAGGGGCGCAGCCACACCTGCAGCCGCAGCGTGCGGTAGACCACCACCTCGGGCGTGCCGATGAGCGCCGTCTCGAGCGTCGCGGTGCCCGACGTGACCACGGCAGCCTCGGCCGCGGCGAGCGTCTCGTAGGTCTGGTCCGTCACCAGGCGCAGGTCGCTGCCGGCCATGTGGCGCTCGTAGTAGGCCCGTTCGATCCACGGCACCCCCGTGACGACGAACTGCCGGTCGGGGAAGCGTTGCGCGAGGCGCGCCATCAGGGGCAGGTTGTCGCGGATCTCGGCCCGCCGGCTGCCCGCCACCAGCGCCACGATCGGCCGGCCGTCGAGTCCGTGTCGGCGGCGGAACTCCTCCGGGGCGGGGAGCGTCGAGCGCCGCGCCTCGATGGCGTCGACCAGAGGGTTGCCCTCGAAAAGGGGCTCGATGCCGTGGCGCGGGAAGTAGCCGCACTCGAAGGGGAAGATGACGAACAGGCGGTCGACGTAGCGGCGGATCGCTCGCACGCGCCCCTCGCGCCAGGCCCACACCTTCGGGGCGATATAATAGAAGGTGCGGATGCCGTGTTCGTGGGCCCAGCGGGCCATCTTCATGTTGAAGCCGGGGTAGTCCACCAGGATCAGCACGTCGGGAGCGAAGGCCTCGACGTCGGCCCGGCATTCGCGGATCTGCCGCCGGATCGTGCGGAGGTTGCAGAGCACCTGCACGATGCCGAAGAACGAGGTCTCGCGGTAGTGTTTGGCCAGGCTCCCGGCCCCGGCTTCGGCGGCCATCTTGTCGCCGCCCCAGAAGCGGAACCGCGCCTCGGGGTCGGCGCGCCGCAACCCCCGGATGAGGTTCGCGCCGTGCAGATCGCCCGAGGGCTCGCCGGCTATCAGGTAGTATTTCATGGCAACAAAATTAACGATTCCCCGCCCTCCGGCAAAACATTTCGCCCGATAAATTGCGTATTTCGGGCCGGTGCGCTATCTTTGTCTGCCGGCCGCACGTCGCGGCCCGAACAAAAATTTCCGATCCATGCGATCCGACCGATTTCTCCTGCTGGGCGGCCTGGCTGCTGCCGCCGCCACGGGATGCGCCCGCGCTCCGCGCCCCGCGCAGCCGATGAACATCCTCTATATCATGACCGACGACCACACGGCCCAGATGATGAGCTGCTACGATCGTCGCTACGCCTCGACGCCCAACCTCGACCGCATCGCCGCCGACGGCGTGCGCTTCACGCAGAGCTTCGTGGCCAACTCGCTCAGCGGCCCCAGCCGCGCCTGCATGATCACGGGCAAGCACTCCCACGCCAACGGCTACACCGACAACACCATCTGCGCCGCCTTCGACGGCTCGCAGACGACCTTCCCCAAGCTCCTCCAGGGTGCCGGATACGAGACGGCGCTCATCGGCAAGTGGCACCTGGGCAGTGTTCCCACGGGCTTCGACCACTGGGAGATCGTCCCCGGACAGGGCGACTACTACAACCCCAATTTCATCCTCCAGACGGGCGATACGGTGCGCGTGGAGGGGTACCTGACCAACCTGATTACCGACAAGAGCATCGAGTGGCTCGAAGAGCAGCGCGACCCCGGGAAACCCTTCTGCCTCTTGGTCCACCACAAGGCCCAGCACCGCAACTGGATGGCCGACACGTGCAACCTGGCCCTCTACGAGGACCGCGAGTTCGAGCTGCCCGCCACCTTCTTCGACGACTACGAGGGGCGCCCGGCCGCCGCAGCGCAGGAGATGTCGATCGCCTCGGACCACGACATGGACGTCGTCTACGACCTGAAGATGTGGCGCGAGGACCAGCACACGCGCCTGCGTCCGACCTACGAGGCGATCGTCGGCCGCATGAACCCCGAGCAGCGTGCTGCGTGGGAGGCCTTCTATGGGCCGATCCGCGAGGAGTTCTTCGCCCTCGATCCGCAGGGCCGCGAGCGCGCGCAGTGGAAATATACGCGCTATATGCGCGACTATCTGAAGACGCTCAAGTCGCTCGACGACCAGGTGGGCCGCCTGCTCGACTACCTCGACGAAAAGGGGCTTGCGGAGAATACGCTGGTGGTCTACACCTCCGACCAGGGCTTCTATATGGGCGAGCACGGCTGGTTCGACAAGCGCTTCATGTACGAGGAGTCGATGCGCACGCCGCTGGTGATGCGTCTGCCGGGCGGCGTGAAGGGCGACATCGACGCCCTGGTGCAGAACATCGACTACGCCCCCACGTTCCTCGAGCTGGCGGGCGTGGAGGTGCCCGAGGAGATTCACGGCCGCTCGCTGCTGCCCCTGCTGCGGGGCGAGCGTCCGGCCGACTGGCGCCGCTCGCTCTACTACCACTTCTACGAATACCCGGCCGAGCACATGGTCAAGCGCCACTACGGCGTGCGCGACGAGCGGTGGAAGCTCATCCACTTCTACAACGACATCGACCACTGGGAGCTCTACGACCTGCAGAACGACCCCAGCGAACTGCACAACCTCTACGGCAAGCCCGAGTACGCCGTCGAGCAGCAGCGCCTCCGCAAGGAGCTGGTGCGTCTGCAGGAGCAGTACGGCGACCGCACGGGTCTGGAGATGAACCGCCTGGGCGAGGCCGAGTAGCCTCCGCCGGCAATGCTAAAGCGCGGCCCCCGACAGGGAGCCGCGCTTTAGCATTTGGCCGTTATTCATTTTCCATTTTCAACTTTCCATGCTTAATTCTCCTTGATCAGATCGGGCCTCAGCAGCCGCGTGCGCTCCCACGCCTGCTCCTCCTGCCACTGGGCGATGCGGGCGAAGTTGCCCGAGAGCAGCACCTCGGGCACGCGCCAGCCGCGGAACTCGGCCGGGCGGGTGTAGACGGGCGGGGCGAGCAGGTTGTCCTGGAACGAGTCGGTCAGCGCCGACGACTCGTCGCCGATGGCTCCCGGGATGACGCGCACCACCGAGTCGGCGATGATGCAGGCGGCCAGCTCGCCGCCCGTGAGCACGTAGTCGCCGATCGAGATTTCGCGCGTTACGAGGTGCTCGCGGATGCGGTGGTCGATGCCCTTGTAGTGGCCGCAGAGGATGATGATGTTCTCGAGCGTCGAGAGGCGGTTGGCCTCGTGCTGGTCGTAGCGGATGCCGTCGGGCGAGGTGTAGATCACCTCGTCGTAGCGGCGTTCCGACTGGAGCTGCTCGATGAGCTCGAAGACCGGTTCGCACTTCATGACCATCCCCGCCTCGCCGCCGAAGGGGTAGTCGTCGGTGGTCTTCCGCTTGTCGTGGGCCCAGTCGTGGAGGTTGTGCACGACGATCTGGACGAGCCCCTTCTCCTGCGCCCGCTTGAGTATCGACTCGTTGAGGGGCGAGGTCACGAGTTCGGGAACGACGGTGATGATGTCTATGCGCATGGCCGCAATAAGTGAAAAGTAAAAAGTAATAAGTGAAAAGTGGGGTGGGGTCAGGGGCGGAAGATGATGTCCTTGTCGCCGGTGTCGTCGAGCGGCACCTCGCGCCCGCGGTCGAGCGTGTAGCCGCGGTAGCCGAGCGCCGCGAAGAGGCCGACGATGCGCGGGCGGTTCCCGCCGGCGGTCTCGATGAGCACCGTGGGGCGGAAGCGCTCCAGCAGGGGCCGCATCTCCTCCATCACCACCGTCTCGTAGCCCTCGATGTCGCATTTGATGAAGTCGAGGCGCCCGAGCTGCGCGAAGAGCTCGCTGCCGCGCCGCATCTCGGCCGTGAAGGTCGTGGCGCCGGTGGCGGCCGTGTCGCTCACGGCGTTGCGCCCCGTGCCCAGATAGCCCGTCTCGCGCACCGAGTCGTTGGCCATCACCACGGGCCGGTTTTCGGTGCCGAGGGCGAAGGGGAGGATCTCCGTGTTGGGGCAGCGGCGCAGGTTGCGGCTCAGCACGCGGCGGATCGGGGCCACGGGCTCCACGGCGTAGACCCTCCCCTCGGGGCCCGCCAGGCGGGCGAGCGGCCGGGCGTAGTAGCCCAGGTTGGCGCCGATGTCGATGCACACGTCGCCCCGCCGCACCAGCTGCGGCAGGTGGTAGACATACTCCGTCGCCGGGGCGTAACGTCCCAGCCCCAGCCGCCGGTAGAGGAAGAACAGCCCGCTCACGACGCGGAGATAGTTTTCCAGCGAGAGGGTCCGGTAGAGCAGTTTGTGGAGAAGCCGGTCCACGTCAGTTGCGGTAGTTGACTTCGTCGTTGAGCACCTCCACGACGAAGGGGTTGTACATCGTCTCGTGACCGATCGTGGTCTCGGGGCCGTGGCCGGGGTATACGCGCACCTCGTCGCCCAGGGGGATGAGCTGCTCGAGGATCGAGCGCATGATCCACGAGTAGTCGCCCCCGGGCAGGTCCGTGCGGCCGATCGACTCGCGGAAGAGCGTGTCGCCCGTGAAGAGCGCCTTCGACTGCGGCTCGTAGAGCGCCACGTGGCCCGGCGTGTGGCCCGGGGTGGGGATGACGCGCAGCGCCGTATGGCCGAAGCGCACCTCCTCCATCGTGTCGAGGTCGAGGTCGGTGGGGGGCATGGCGCCGATCTTCACGCCGAAGACCGAGCCGCTCGTCCGGGCGTTGTCGACCAGGAAGCGGTCCTTGCCCGAGAGGGCGAAGGGGATGCCGTAGCGCTCGCGCAGGTGCTGCACGCCCAGCGTGTGGTCGAAGTGGCCGTGGGTGTTCACCGCGGCGACGGGGCGCAGCCCGTGGTCGGCGATGAAGCGGTCGAGGGCGGCGTTCTCGCGCGCGTCGGAGTTGCCGGCGTCGATGACGACGCACTCCAGCGTGTCGTCCCAGACGACGTAGGTGTTCTCCTGGATGGGGTTGAACGTGAGGCAGGCGATCTTCATGCGGAAAGTGTTTGACGGTGTAAAGATAGCGATTTTTGCCGGATTTTACCTACCTTTACTCCGCCGAAGGCGCGCCGGGGCGGTAAAATGCCGCTCCGGCCGGGCGCTTCGGAGCGAACGCTTCTCGTCTTGTTATGATGAATATCTGCTTCTGGATGCGGCGGACGGCGGCCCTGGCCGTCGCCTCGCTGCTCGTCGGCTGCTCGCTGCTCAAGGTCACCGTCTCGTCGGGCGATCCGCTGCCGCGCGAGCAGACCGCGGCGCGCATGCTCACGCGCGGCTTCTACTACGATCTTTCGGGCGAGGTGGCCCGGGCGGCCGACTCGATCGGCTCCGCGTCGGCCGACGCGGGGGTGCGCCTGGCCGCCGTGCAGTGGAAGATCCGCGCCTCGCGCGCGGCCGTCACGGCCGCCATGCAGGGCAACCCCGACGTGGCGATGGCCGACATGTGGATCCTCTGCCGGAGGATGAACGCCTCCTTCGCCGCGCGGCCCGGCTCGCTGCTCGTCGGCGCGCAGAGCCCCGTGGCCCGCGCCGCGGCCGCGCGGCTCGAGCGG
>ERZ778514.2582-NODE-2582-length-11214-cov-4.932969_pt1 | contig 11214 bp, 10 predicted proteins | sample MGYA00510344_ERZ778514 | MGnify/ENA primary metagenome ERZ778514 (study PRJEB29527, sample SAMN07138968) | mouse gut metagenome | material: feces | host: mouse | place: China:Nanjing | collected 2016-01-25 ... | reverse complement strand
GGTCGCCACCAACCAGAAATGTCAGAGTCACCAACCATTTATGTCCACATTACCTTATTCTTCCCGTTTGAAAACCATTTCTTCTCCATCTTCGATGAAGATGGCCTCGTCTCCGTTGACAGTGACGACAAAAGTCCTGGCTTCTGCAGGTCTGCCATCCATTCCCTTTCCTCCGAAAATGATTACTTCAGCACCTTCGCTGAGGTCTCCTTCAATGTTGAAGAGCATCTCTGTGCTGAAATCATCGCCCTCGAAGATTTCACGTACTTTTACCTTCCCGTTTTTGTTAAAGGTAAATTGTAGAGTGTACGGTTCACCCTCCAAATAGGTCTCGCATGTCCATTTACCCATAAGAACTTCATACTCTTCTTTGAACTTGAAGTCCGGGTTTCCATCACCGAGCTGGTCGCATGAGGTGAACGTTCCGATACACAATGCCAACAATGTTGAGCATACAAGTTTGAAAATGTTTTTTGTCATGATAACATGATGTTTAAACCCTGGAAGCCGGAATGCGAAAGTGTGTATGGCAATGCGTGAATTCACAGTCCAACTTCTGCAAGGTGGATTTGAATTCAGCAGACGGGATACTAAAAAACTATAAACTACTAAAAGAAGAGCCGTCCCATCTCTTTCAGACGTATGTCCGAATTGCCGTGGAGATGTAATCTTTTATCAGTATGACTGATTTGCGTCGGCAAAGGTAACGCAAATTTTGTGAATGTGAAATTTTTTTTGAATGTTGATCAGGGGGGGATCAGGGGACTGTTTTTTCATTGAAAAATTTAAACAGACTCCAAGATTTTTTGCATGAAAAGGACTTTTGTGGCAAGGTTATGATCCGACATCATATTTTCGACAGGGTGGGTGTTTGCAATTTATTGAAGCACAGCACGTTATAAAACAGTATGCCTTATATGGAACATACTGTTTTATAACTCACTGACGTGCAGTGTGTTACACAGACCTACCTTCTTTGTGGCCATCGGACCCAGTCTGCATATTGATTACTCCGTGAGGCACATTGGCTTTGCTGCTGTGTGGCTGGTATGATGCTCATTGTTCAAATAATTTTGCGGATTCGGAGGAATTATTTATCTTTGCTGTCCACAAAATTTATCAAAGGCTGTCAAGCTGTTGATTAAGAGATGTTTACGCATCCGCTTGCAGTCAAAACTTTTAAAGTTTTTATTTATTATGTACGCAATTGTAGACATTGCAGGCCAGCAGTTCAAAGTAGAAGCTGGAAGAAAAATCTTTGTCAACCGCCTCGCGGCTGAAAAGGGTGCTGCTGTTGAGTTTGACAAAGTGCTTCTGATTGATGCTGACGGCGCAATCAAAGTAGGTGCACCTTATGTAGAGGGTGCTGTAGTCAAAGCAACTGTTCTTGATGATTCTTGCAAAGCAGACAAAGTTCTCGTTTTCAAGAAGAAACGTCGTAAAGGTTATCAGAAACTGAACGGTCACCGTCAGGCTTTGACACAAATTCAGATTAACGAAATCGCTTAATTTTCAGGAGGATTTAGATTATGGCACATAAAAAAGGCGTCGGTAGTTCCAAGAACGGTCGTGAGTCGCATAGCAAACGACTCGGTATCAAGAAATTTGGCGATCAGGTTGTCAAAGCTGGCAATATCCTCGTTCGTCAGAGGGGTACAGTCCACAATCCAGGCCTCAATGTAGGTATGGGCAAGGATCATACTCTTTATGCGCTGGTAGACGGAAAGGTAAGCTTCTGCAAAAAAGCTAACAACAAATCTTACGTCTCGGTACTCCCTTTTGAGAACTAAGACTCGGGGATTTGCGAAAAGAATAGAGGACTGTTACTCCGGGTGAGTTTCAGTCCTTTTTTTTTATAAAGCGCGGTTTGACCGGATACGGAAGACAGATTATCTGTACTATGCCGAGGCTAAGTGATTGTATAATCACGGATTCCAAATAAACGATTAAGCCGAATTCAGAACTGAACCTGTTCATATCATGATGAGGTGAAGTGATTGTAAACGAAGTATAAAATATAATAATTATGTTGACACTTAAATTGCTCCGTGAAAATCCGGAGTTTGTCATAAAAAAACTCGCAGTCAAAAATTTTGACGCCAGTGAAATTGTTGCAAGAATCAATGAACTTGACTGCAGCAGAAGGTCTCTGCAGCTTGAACTTGACAATTGTCTTGCACAGCAGAAACAGAAGGCCGCTCTCATCGGCGGACTTATGAAAGAAGGTAAAAAAAAGGAGGCGGAAGCCGTCAAGGCGGAAGTCGCAGCATTGAAAGAGCAGTCGAAGGCTATTGAAGAGAAGTCGGAGACCAACAATAATGAACTGAACTCCCTTGTAGTCCTTCTTCCTAATATCCCTTGCGATGCAGTTCCTGAAGGAAAGGGAGCGGAGGACAATGTCGTTGTGAAGATGGGCAATGAAATTCCCGAACTCGGATCTGATGCCATGCCTCACTGGGAACTTGCCAAGAAATTTGACATAATAGATTTTGACCTCGGAGTAAAACTTACCGGTGCTGGATTTCCTGTCTATAAAGGTAAGGGAGCAAGACTCCAGAGAGCCCTCATCAACTATTTCCTTGACATCAATACAAAGGCAGGCTATCTTGAAGTCGAGCCTCCTGTGATGGTTAACGAGGCTTCAGGATTCGGTACCGGCCAGCTTCCTGACAAGGAGGGACAGATGTATCACGCCACTGCGGACAATTTCTATCTTGTTCCTACAGCTGAAGTGCCTGTTACTAATATATATAGGGATGTGATCCTAGGAAACAATGATTTCCCTGTCAAAATGACTGCATATACCCCTTGTTTCCGCCGTGAAGCAGGTTCATACGGAAAGGATGTACGCGGACTCAACCGTCTTCACCAGTTCGACAAAGTGGAGATTGTACGTATAGAGAAACCGGAAAATTCATACGCTGCCCTTGACGAGATGATAGCCCACGTGGAAGGTATTGTAAAAAGCCTTGGCCTGCCTTACAGGATTCTCCGTCTCTGCGGAGGTGATATGAGTTTCACTTCTGCAATCACATACGATTTTGAAGTATATTCAGCGGCACAGGGACGTTGGCTTGAAATCAGTTCAGTGTCAAACTTTGAGTCATATCAGGCCAACCGCCTGAAGCTCAGATATAAGGATGCCGACGGAAAGACTCAGCTTGCCCATACTCTCAACGGTTCTTCACTTGCGCTTCCGCGTGTGGTGGCGGCTCTCCTCGAGAACAACCAGAAAGACGGCAAGATCATCATACCTGAAGCATTGCGCCCTTACACTGGATTTGATACGATAGACTAAATGATATTTTGCGGATATAACAATATACATCAGGCCGGCAGTTCTCCTGAAAGGAGGGATGAGGCCAGGATGTATGTCATCCCTGTTATATTTTATGAACAATAAAGTCATAATAGGAATTGATCCCGGAACCAATATTCTTGGTTACGGGATTATCCGTATTGATTCAAAGGGTCCTCACTATGTGGATATGGGCATATTTGACCTGCGCAAAATAAAGGACCCTTTTGAAAAACTTGCAAATATATTTGCAGGCATAGGAGAGATTCTTGATGAAGTCAATCCTGATGAGATGGCTGTGGAATCTCCTTTCTACGGAAAAAATGCCCAGGTAATACTGAAGCTCGGCAGGGCGCAGGGAGCTGCCATAACGGCTGCCACGATGCGCGGAATTCCGGTGTCGGAATATGCCCCCCGCAAGGCCAAGATCGCAATATGCGGCAACGGAGCCGCGTCAAAGGAGCAAGTGAGCATGATGATCCAGAAGACATTGGGTGTCGAACTGGACCCGAGATATCTTGATGCTACTGATGCCCTTGCGATTGCATTATGCCATCACTACCAGTCTTCCAATCCTCTTGCCGGTGCCGGAGGAAGTACAGACTGGAAGAAATTTCTTGAAGCCAATCCGGACAGGATAAAAAAATGATATGGCCGTTAAACCATCGGCTGTCAAATGTGTCTAAAGTTCCGTATGTTTGATCTGCTTCGGCAGATTTTTGTGTGTATGCTAAAACCGATTGATAATGAGAAACAGATTTTTCTTGTTCCTGACGAATGTCCTGCTGGCTCTGTCAGCTACTACAGCAGCTGTCCCCGTATACTCTCAGACAGGGGGCGCGAAAGTTTCAGTCACTCTTACTGATTCAAAGACCGGAGAACCTGTAGGGTTTGTAACAGTTTCCTTGACTGAGTCCGGCGCAGACAAAGCCTATAAATACATCCTCAGCAATTCGGAAGGAAAAGCCGAGCTGACAGGAGTAAAGAAAGGCACGTTCAAACTTAAGGCCGAGATTATGGGATACAAGACATACGAGGCTGAAGTCAAGGTTTTAGACCGCAAACCAATTGATCTGGGTACGGTGAAGATGGAGGAGGATGTCCAGACTCTTGATGCGGCAAGTGTTTCTGCCGTAGGAAATCCGATCATAGTCAAGAAGGATACTATAGAATATAATGCCTCGTCTTTCAAGACATCGGACAATGATATGCTGGTTGAGCTGTTGAAGAAACTTCCTGGAGTGGAAGTGGCCGCAGACGGCTCCATCACGGCCAATGGTGAGACTATCAAGAAGATAACCATTGACGGAAAGACTTTCTTTCTTGACGATCCGCAGCTCGCTACGAAAAACATTCCTGCCAAGATAGTGGAGAAGGTGAAGGTCGTGGAGAAGAAATCGGACCAGGCACAGTTTACAGGTATTGATGACGGTGAAGAGGAGACTATAATTGATTTGTCCATACGTCCTGGTATGATGAACGGATGGTTCGGAAATGTTATGGGAGGCGGTGGACACGATGTCCCTGAGAAAGGATTTTATACTGACGGCAACAAATGGACGGATGACGGATGGAGATATCAGGGGGCTGCCATGGTCGGGCGTTTTACTACCAAAAGCCAGCTCAGCGTAATCCTCAACGGCAACAATACCAACAACAGGGGATTCAATGATATGGCCGGCAATATGATGCAGAATATGCGCGGAGCAGGCAGAGGAATGGGCCGCGGCTCAGGAGGATGGGGAAGCAACAACGGTATCACTACATCCTGGATGGGAGGTATGAACGGTGCATATACTCTTCTGGACGGTGATATGGACCTTGCAGGAAACTACCTGTACAATGGCTCCAACAGATATGTCACTGAAGAGAGTTCAAAGACGACATATATGGATGACGGCAGCAGCCTCATATATGACAACAACGGATATAATATAACGAATTCACAGGGACACCGTTTCGGAATCCGCCTTGACCATAAGTTCAGTGAGAATACATCCATACTCTTCGAGCCTCAGTTCAATTTCGGAAGCGGAAACTATCGTGAGTATTCTGATTTCAACACATTGAAAAATCCGGGTGACGGAGGTGATTCCGCACTCACCAACAATGGTTTCAGCGAAAATACCGGAGCCAACAAGAACTGGACGGCAAGCGGATTCCTGCTCTTCCGCCAGAGGCTTGGCAAACCCGGAAGGACAATTTCAGCCCATTTCAGATATAACTTCAGCAATAATACCCTTGACGGGCTCAACCAGTCATATACCGACAACGACGGGGACAGGGTAGGTGACGAGATCGTCAACCAGCGTATATCCAGCAATACGGACGGTACTTCGCTGTCAGGACGTGTCGTCTATACTGAACCTCTCGGAAGCGACTTCTATATGGAAGCCAATTATTCATACAGCTGGAACAGGAGCCGCTCATCAAAGGACACATACGACAGTTTCGGGGAGAATACCCTTGTGGATGGCGGCGGACATCTGATCTATAATTCAGAAGGGGAGACCTACAATAAGGATTATTCAAACAATATCACAAACAATTACCAGAACCATTCTGCAGGTCTCAACTTCATGTACCAGAAGGAAAAGTTCAGGGCCCAGCTCGGAGCGGCTGTAAATCCTACGATTACCAATAACCTGACAAATGGTGAAAAGTATGACAGCAAAGTGGTCAACTGGTCGCCGCAGGCATCGTTGAACTATGAAATAGGTGAGAATACCAATATAAGGTTCTTCTATTACGGACGTTCTTCACAGCCTTCGACTTCACAGCTTATGCCGGTGCCTGACAATTCGGACCCTTTGAACGTGTCATTCGGTAACCCCTATCTGACACCTTATTTTACTCACAACCTCAGGGGAATGTTCGGATATACCAACAAGAAGACATTTACATCGGTATATGGTCATTTCGGCGGAGGACTTGTCCAGGACGGCATTACCAATGCGCTCTGGTATGACGGGAACGGCGCACAGTATTCCCTTCCGCTCAATGGACCGGGATCGGGGAATGCCGATTTGAGGATAATGGTGAACAGCCCGATAGCCAAGTCAAAGTTTTCTGTGTCTTCAATGACATATTTCAGATATTCAGAATCGACTTCGTATGTGGGCAGATCAGGAATGGGGGACGAGTTCAATGAGAAGTATTATGATTCCGAGACCGGTGTGATGAACTATGACCAGTTCCACAAGGACTTTTTCGAACATTCGGCCGCTGGTTCGGCAAAACTGGATATGTCGGATTATTTTACTGATTCCAAGACTCAATCCCTTAACTTCAACCAGAGGCTTCGTGTCACTTTCCGCAATGATTTTGTAGAACTCAATCTCGGGGGACGCACAAGGATGTCAAAATCGTGGTACACTGTGGCTTCCTACAACCAGAACCCGACCTGGAGCAATCAGGTGGACTTCTCGATGAACTGGACTGTTCCAGGGGGAGTCAATCTTATAGCCAATGCTGACTACAACTGGTACAACGGATATACTACTCCGCAGAAGGATGAAGTCATTCTCAATGCCGAGATATCAAAACTTCTGTTCAAGAACAAGTTTACTTTGGCGGCAAAGGCGTATGATATTCTGAACCAGGCGAAAAACCTCAGCGTTACGGATGAGTCCAACTATCACCAGGAGACACGCAACAATACTCTTGGACGCTATGTGATCCTGTCGCTTACATACCGTTTCGGAAATTTCAACGGCAACGGACAGAGACGCGGCGGCCATCCTGGCGGCCCGATGGGACCTCCTCCAAGAAGATCATAATACAAAAATCCCGGGTCTTAAAGCCCGGGATTTTTGTATGCCGATGATTTACTCCTCAATCATATTGGAGGCGTATTTGTGCCATTTCTCTATGAGTGCGTGCATTTCGTCAGGGACAGGGGAGTGGAACTGCATATATTCACGGGTTGACGGGTGGATGAATCCGAGCGTCTTGGCGTGGAGTGCCTGGCGAGGCAGCAGCTTGAAGCAGTTTTCAATGAAATGACGGTATTTGGCGTAGATAGTCCCTTTGCGGATTTCCGCACCGTCGTATCTCGCATCGTTGAAAAGCGGATGTCCTATGTAATTGAAGTGTACCCTTATCTGATGGGTACGCCCTGTTTCCAGCTTGCATTCTACGACTGTCACATAGCCGAACCTTTCAAGCACTCTGTAATGTGTGACAGCACGTTTGCCGTGATCCCCTTCTGGAAATACCCTGAACCGCATCCTGTCGGACGGGTCACGTCCTATATTGCCTTCAATGGTACCTTCGTCCTCTTTTATGTTGCCCCATACTATCGCTACATATCTTCGCTCTATCGAGTGCACAAAGAACTGTTTTGCAAGCATAAGCTGTGATTCCTCGTTCTTTGCCACGACAAGAAGCCCTGAGGTGTCCTTGTCTATCCTGTGTACAAGTACGCCCATTCTTTCATCCTGGGCATCAGGGCCCTGACTTATTCCGAGATGATATGCGAGAGCATTGACAAGGGTTCCGGAGAAATGTCCGTGGCCAGGATGTACGACCAGTCCGGCAGGTTTGTTCAGCACAAGCAGATCAGCATCTTCATAGACTATGTCAAGAGGAATGTTCTCCGGCAGGATTTCAAGTCCCCTGCGCTGGTACGGCATCACGAATGTCACCACGTCTCCAGGCCTTACTATCACATTGGCTTTGGCGACCTTGTCATTTACGCGTACATATTCCTGCTTGATGGCAAGCTGTATACGGTGGCGCGATGTATATTCCATATGGGTGGCCAGATATTTGTCCACGCGCATCGGACTTTGTCCTTTGTCTATGTCAAAACGGAAATGCTCGAACATTTCCTGCCCTTCATCCTCGTATGCGACTTCATCTCCGGCCTCTGCAGAATCGAAGTTGTCAATAGGATCGTCTTCAAAATCAAAATATCTGTCCTGTGTGGGCATATATGTTATTTTGTATATTATTTATTCCTTTTCCTGTCTTGCCGGAACTTTGTTCTTGTCAAGAGTAAGGTACAATGTGACCTCGCCTCCCATATTGCAAGGGGTTTCGGATGCTTCCGGACTCTGCCTGTACACGACTGCATTGAGCGAGTCTGAATAATCCTTTACGGTCTTGTCGAAGTTGAGCCTGCCTATGTTGAGCGAATGGTCGTGCACCGCGTCTATTGCATTCATATATCTTGATCCTGTGACGTATGGGACGTATGTGCTGTTGTCATTAGGGTTCAGACCTACGACAAGGTCAACATAGGATTCGCTTTCTATTTTGACACCCGGCTCTATCTCCGCGTTTCTGTACAGTTGGCTGATGACATTGTTGGTGGCGATATCGTTTACATATATCAGCTTGCCAAGATGCAGCCCGCGTGAAAGCAGTTCTGCCTTTGCCTGTCTCATCGAGTAGCCGACAAGGTTCGGCATTGTGACGTTTTTGGACGTCACTGCATTGATCGTAAGCATAATGCGCCTTCCTTTCTTGACACGGTCTCCCGCTGCCGGATTGTGCCTGTATATGCTTCCCCTCGCCATCCTTTTGACATATACGGAATCGGTGACCTGGACTCTCATTCCGTATTTCGTTGCCAGCGTCTGGGCCTCGCTCAAGGTCATGTTCGTAAAATCCGGGACTGTTATCTCCTTGTTGTGCCTTGTCACGATTTTAAGCAGGAAATGCGCTGCAAATACCAGAACAAGTATCAGGATGACTGCCCAGATTATATTTTTTGTTATCCAATTGTTGAAAAAGCCTTTTATGCTCATTTATTTTACTGTTATAAGTTCGTACTGTCTGTTTCCAAGACCTATTTTTTCACCGTGCTCCACACCTGCTTCCCATTTGGTATCCGGATGTACTATATGGAACTTGTCCTCTCCCTTGTGGTGGTGACAGTGCCCCTCGCACTCCGCGTCCTTGTCGGAAATCACATTGCCTGAAAGTGCCGGTGCCGCTTTAACCAGGTCTGCGCAGGCACAGTCAAGTGCCACAGGGTCAAAAGAGGCCGCAATTCCGAGATCAGGGACTATCGCGGCGTCATTGTGGTTCCAGCAGTCGCAGTTCGGTGATACGTTCATTATGAAGCTGATGTGAAAATTCGGCTTGTCCTTTACTACGGCGAGAGCGTATTCCGCAATTTTATAGTTCAGGGTCTCCGAGGTGTCATAGTCTTTCACAACGGCTCCATCGTGCTGGCACACCGCTACGCACTGGCCGCATCCGACGCATTTCCCATAGTCGATATGGGCTTTCCTGTCGGAGACTTTCACGGCGTCGTGCCTGCAATATTTCTCGCAGACCCTGCAGCCGATACATTTGTCAAGGTCTATGACCGGCTGTGATGACGAGTGCAGCTCAAGTTTTCCTCCCACGCTGGCCGAGCCCATTCCGAGATTTTTCAGCGCGCCTCCGAATCCTGACTGCTCGTGTCCCTTGAAATGGTTCATTGAGATTATTATGTCTGCATCAGCTATGGCCGATCCTATTTTTGGTGAAGGACAATATTCACCACCGCAAGGTACTGTCCTGTAGTCCGTTCCTTTGAGACCGTCGGCAATTATGACGTCGGCGTGTGCGGAAATTGGGTTGAATCCGTTGTTCATGGCGGCGTACAGATGGTCAACTGCATTTGACCTTCCTCCTGAATAAAGGGTATTGCTGTCCGTCAGAAATACTTTTCCTCCCAGTCCCCGTATAAGGTCGACGACGGCGGCTGCATAGTTCGGACGTATATATGCAAGATTTCCCGGCTCTCCGAAATGTATCTTGATGGCAGTGAACTTGTCTTTGAAATCGATATTTTCAATTCCGGCTCTCCTGACAAGCCGTGTCAGCTTGGTCATCATATCGTTGCCTGGAGTTGTCCTCAGGTTGGTGAAATAGACTTCAGATGTTTTCATGATATCTTGCTTTAACGTTTTTGTCCGTGAGTGGTCATCTTAACGGCATACCTTCAAATATTACCCTGAAAAGACCTTCCCCCAAAAGGGCTATGCCTATTATTATGACTATAGCTCCTGTGATCCGGTTTATCCACAGAATCGTGCGCATTTTGAAATTTTTGCGGAAATGGTTGAGCAGAGCTGTAACTCCGAACCAGTACACTGTCGCTCCTGCGCTGACAGACAGGATTATAGGGGCTACGCTCCAGTTGCCGGAGTTGCCTATCCCGAAAAATGCGAAAAGGGTGAATATTACCAGGATGGCTCCAGGATTGGAGAATCCCATAGCTATCGCCTGCATGAAATCCTTTACTGAAATGGATGAACTGCTGTCTGCCTTAAGTTTCCTGAAAGGGTCGGCTGTCGTCATTGTCCATCCGAGAATGGCTGCTACAGTGCCTCCGGCTATCAGTATCAGCTCTTTGTGGACTTCCATAAAATTCTGTGCGAAGGCAAGTGCGAACAATGCGATTACCGCGAACACCGTGTCGACAAGGCAGGCTCCCATTCCTGTGACGAATCCGGCCTTGTGTCCTTTGCTTAGGGTCTTCTGTACTACAAGAATTGCAATCGGCCCTATCGGGGCAGACGCGCAGATTCCTATCAGAAAGCCTTTGAGGATGTCGGTAAGCATATTCTTGTCTATGTCCGGTTAAATATAAATCCTACAAAAATAGTAAAATAATTTGCAAACCGAATGCAGAAGTAAACGGCTTCAATGGTAAGAAACTTTTAATAATCATCGGGCAAAGGTTCCCAATGTATTGCTTTCGGGGATATTGGGAACTTTTGTGATTTGTATCGTGTTGATTATTAGTTGACTATGAGTGAAGGGGGTTCCCGATGTCACCTTAAAGAGTACATTGGGAACCGAAAACAATTTTTTGCTGTATTTACGGTCCGTCCTGATAATAGCAGACAAGCTCCAAATAATTTCTATCTTTGTTCCCTCAAAATGATATTCGGAAAATGAAAAACCAGAAATTA
>ERZ778514.2578-NODE-2578-length-11233-cov-6.496600_pt1 | contig 11233 bp, 11 predicted proteins | sample MGYA00510344_ERZ778514 | MGnify/ENA primary metagenome ERZ778514 (study PRJEB29527, sample SAMN07138968) | mouse gut metagenome | material: feces | host: mouse | place: China:Nanjing | collected 2016-01-25 ... | reverse complement strand
AGAATATTTTGCTTGGATATGAGTAGAAATGTTATAGCAAAGGAATAGATATTTCAATATATATGATATTGTTTCGGAATAAAAGAGTATCTTTGTTAAAACATTTCTACTTATATGAAACAAAAACTATTAAAATAAATCTTATGAACAGAGTTTTTCTTTTAATTATTATGTTTGTCTCGTCTTGTTACGCCAATGCACAAGTTGTAAGAACCGTGGAACTGACAAAGGATGATGACCTTGCGGCGTTGCTTGGCAATGAAAAGTATCAGATTGATGCTATTGTGGTAAACGGATTTCTGAGTCATGCCAATATAAGTGTTCTTAATGACTGCAAGTTAAACGGAAAGTTGAGAGAACTTGATATGAGTGGATGTGACGTTGAAGACGGTCTGATACCTGATAATTCTTTTAGAGGATATGTGTCAAGCAGTGCATGGTTTACGAGTTTAAAGTTCCCGAGAAATCTTAATACTATTGGAAACGGAGCCTTTGCCTATGTGCATGTGACGGAACTGGAGTTTCCTTCGACATTAAGAGTTATTGGTCCTTTAGCCTTTTTCAGCGCTGGGGTATTGAAGAAAGTTACAATACCGGAAGGAACTGTAGAGATAGGGGAACGTGCTTTTTATTGTTGTAATTTCTTGAATGAAATAAAACTTCCGTCGTCTTTGAAGAAAATAGGGGAAGAAGCTTTTTGGGGCAGTGGTAACTATGTAAGAGAATTAAAATTCAATGAAGGTCTTGAAAGTATAGGAGAGAATGCCTTTTGTTTCTTTAATATCTCAGAGCTGGAACTCCCGTCAACTTTAGTTGAGATAGGTAACGGTGCATTTAGTCATTGTGAAAAACTGAGCCGTTTGAAGCTTCCGGCAAATTTGGAGCGAATAAACAATGAAACATTTTATAAATGTAATAACTTGAACGAAATTAAATGGTTTGAGAAACTTAAAGTAATAGGCAACAAGGCTTTTGGAAAAATATGGATGAAGAGTCTTGAACTGCCCGATGGTTTGACAACCATAGGTGAAAATGTCTTTGAATCCACGGTAACAGAGAAACTTATATTACCCGCGACATTAAACACTTTTGCCTATAATGCGTTCAGTTTATGTACGGCAATAAAGGAGGTTTATGCCAAATCTGCGGTTCCTCCAATTCTTGACATAAACGGAAGTGTAGTGCCTTTTCCCAAGGATGCTGTCTTGTATGTACCTGTGGGGTCAAGAGATGCTTATCTCAACACGTTCTGTCGTGGAGAGTTTAAGGAAATCATAGAGACTGAGAACTTCCCGACATCCATAGGTGGTGTAATGACAGGCGATGTTACGTATGGTGTAAGTGGAAAAAATGGAGCTATAAGCATAGCAAACAACGGCAATGTTTCCGTTCCTTATTATATATACACGGCAGACGGTAAGCTGTATAATAACGGTGTTGCCGAGAGGGGCACCGTAACGGTTAATGCCGGCAAAGGACTGTATGTTGTAAGGATTGGCAACAGTACAGACAAGGTCATCGTAAAATAATAATATGTCTATTTATATCGGCTGAGTTTCTTAACGGCATGGTTGTTAAGAGGCTCAGCTGATGCTTTTACATTCACCCTCCATGCCATTATTCTTATTCCTATTTTCGGAGTTTTTGTTATACAATCTTCTTTATTTTTATTGACGACCCGCCGAACACCTCACTCATCTTCATATTATCAAGTTTTTCGTCTATATTCAGTACTTCATCCACTGTCAAGGATATGTCGGCCGCACCGATGTTTTCTTTCAGGCGGCAGAGATGCCGAGTGCCGGGGATGGGTACAATCCACGGATGCTTGCAGAGCATCCAGGCAAGGGCAATCTGTGAAGGCGTGGCATGATGCTCTTCGGCAAGACGGTCAAGCAATGCGAACAGGTTGCGGTTCTGCCCGAAACTCTCCTTGCGGAACTGCGGCATGGATGCACGGTAATCCGTTGCGGCGTCAAAACTGCTGTCAGCGGTGTAATATGTAGTCAGAACTCCGTTGGCAAGGGGCGAGAAGGCAACTAATCCTATGCCTAATTCTTCAAGCACGGGGAAAAGCTGTTCGTGGTGTCGTGCCATCATCGAATAGCGGTTCTGTATGGCGGTCACGGGGCACACGGCGTGAGCGCGCCGCAGGTATTCCTCTGTTGCTTCCGAGATGCCCCAATGCAGGATTTTCCCTTCGCGTATAAGGTCCGCCATTACCTCTGCCACGACTTCAGGCTGAACGTCTGGGTCAATACGGTGCTGATAGTAAAGGTCGATGCGGTCGGTCTGCAGGCGGCGCAATGAGCCTTCCACCGAACGGCGTATCACGTCGGGGCGCGAGCAGGGAATAACCGCATGAGTGCCGGGGGCGTCCGGTCTGTCGAAAGATATGCCGAACTTGGTGACAATCACCACGTGGTTGCGCAGCGGCTTCAAGGCTTCGCCGAGCAGTTCCTCATTGTCATGCGGATTTTCGGGGAGTTCCATACGCCTCGGCGGTATCGAAGAAGTTGTATCCCATATCCACAGCATCAGTCAGCAGACAAGTCATTTCGTGTCTGTCGGCAGGCGCGCCATAGGCGTGGCTCATGCCCATGCACCCCAGTCCGACTGCGGATACGCGCAGTCCGCTAAGTCCTAATGTTCTGTAATTCATATCTGTTTCTGTTATAAAATTATTGTGATGCAAAAGTAGAAGTATTACCCGTGAGTAACATTACACGGATTACGGATGAAAATACATTTATTTCGGTTTCTACAGGCTTTCGTGGTTCTTCTTCGTTGAGGAGGACGTTGAAAACCGTAAAAAAGACAAGTGCATTTTATATTCAATCATACCGTATATGATTGGAAATATGTATATTTGCAATTGTTTTAATGAAATATAAGTTATGGACGAACAGAAAAATGTTATAATTGCCGATTCTTTGCAGCATGTGCAAGGAAACAACTATAGTTTCTATTGCAATGCAGATTGTTACAGCCAGTATTTGGTTCATGCGCTTTGTACGGGCGGTTCCTGCCGGTTTGTCTTTAACGGGCGGGAATTTGAATTGCATGAAGGTGACCTGATGATAGTGCGCAAGGGTAAGTTGATAGAATGGATGCATCCTTCGGCAGACTTCAAAGTGAAGATAATCTATATCAATTCGGACTTCATAAGCCTCTGTATGCCACAGAGCAACTACGGAACAAAAGGGCAGCTTGCCCTCTTTCTCAACCCCGTGATGCACCTCACGCCGGAGCAGCAGGAGGTGTGCCGCAATGACTTCCGTATGGTGGAGCAACGCCTCGTTGACACTGGACACCACTTCCACCGCGACATGCTCATTGCTGCTGTGCAGATGCTCATCCTCGATTTCTTCGATTTTCACTCTCATCTTTACGACGAGACGGACATCTCCACCCAAAGTGCCACAATCATTAACCGATTTCTATCCATGTTGGAGGACGGCACGTATCGCCAGCACCGCGAGGTGTCGTACTATGCCGACCGACTCTGCGTAACGCCCAAATACCTTTCCGAAGTGTCGAAGAAGGTGAGCGGCTACGCTGCCAACTACTGGATAAACCGTTACACTGCCCTTGACATTGCCCGTCTGCTGCGCGACAAGTCGCTGACTTTCGTCCGTATCTCCGATATGTTCGGGTTCTCGTCGCCCGCCTATTTCAGCCGCTACGTACAGCGCAATTTGGGGGTTAATCCGACGAAATACAGGGAATGAAGCATCTGTTACATTTTTCAATTATCCCTTTACCACGGCTTTTATCACCTCAAAAACTTCCTCCCTGCTGAGTTCTGTCTGGCACGGAACGGCGTCCACCTTCTCACGGCTGAGTTCTCCGTTGTAGTACATCGGCACGCCGAAGGATGCGAACAGTTCCGTCAGCTTGTGCGAAGAGTCTTCAACGGACGAGTCGAAGCCGAATGCATCAAGGAAATACTTGCGGATTTCTTCTTCATGATGCCGTCCCATGACGCGGAGGAAACGGGGAAATATGGTTGTCAGACTGCGGCGGTAGGTGCTGTCGAAGAGAACTTCGGGCAGAAATTCCAACTCATAAATCTCATAAGCAAACTGCTCTACTTTTCCTATACCGAGGCGTGAAGAAGTGGAGAGCGACGCGCCCAGCATGATTGTTCCCCGTGCATCAAGGTCATCGGGATGCTCCTGTAACGTACGTGTAGCTTCAAGAACATTCTTTATATAGGAGATGCCTGCATCGTAAGACATCTTGTTGCGGTCGCCGAGAATGCACGCCGACAGCTGCACCAGCGTGACAAGCCCTGTGTAGGCGGTCATTTCCTTGTCAAGACTAAGAGAATATTTCGGACAGAGGATAGCGTAGTCGGCGGGTATACCGTATGCCGTACCGAAGTCGCCGTTGCGTGAGTCTACCGATACCGCACCCAGTCCGTTCTCCGAACCGCTCGACGGATAGGTGGGAATCAGCGCGAGCGGCATCCGCTCCAGTCCGTAAGACGTTTTCCCTTTCAGGTAGTCCCACAAGTCGGCTTCGTGATAATAGCCGAAAGCCATCAGCTTGGCACTGTCCATTACGCTTGCTCCGCCAGCTCCGATAATCATTGTCACACCGTTTGCCTTTGCCGTACGGATACCTTCCTCTATCTTCGCGAACTCGCGCGAGGAGCCTCCATATTCCACAAATTCGATTCCCGCGTCGGCAAGTGCCGTCACCACATCGTGGCGGCAGCCGTTGCCATCGACCGACCCTCCGCCGTATATAAACATCACTTTCTGTCCTTTCGCCACCTCAGCCACCGTCTCACGGATGTCGTTGCGGAAGAAAAGGCGTGTGTCGTTTCTAAAAACAAAATCTTTCATAATCGTATGTTATTGCTTTATTCTGCACGCAAAGTTACGGCATCCGCACCGGAAGTTCATTATCCTGATTACTGATGTTTTTACAGAATTTACTGAATTTGCCTTGTGAATGTGCCATTGACGCAAGGGTGATGGTTGTTTTCGTGCCGTGCGTGCGTAATTTGAGCCGTACAACAAAGCTGTTTCCGGATTATTTCCATAACTTTGCAGCCGTAGAAAGTCCTGTTATGGAGAATCTCGAAATTTTGTTATGGAGAAATTAGATGTTTTCGACTGCTCCAATGTCTTCATTGCGAGCTATTTCACCGACGACCGCGGATGCGCCCACTGCAACCGCGACCACACCTTAATATATATACACTCGGGCGAGCTGGAGATAACCTGCGGCAGCCGCAAGACGGTGCTGCATCCCGGCGACTGCGCCTTCATGAGGCGCGACAATCGTATGTGGCTGCAGAAGCGGGTGAAGGACGGCAGTCCGTACCGTTCGGTGGTGATGAAGTTTTCGCGCGAATATCTCAGGAAATATTTCCGTTCGCTTGACAGCCGCGAGATTCCCTCCGATGCGAAGCGGACACGGGAGGCTCTCGTTCGTTTCCCGTCCGAGCGCCTCGACGTGCGCAGCCTGTTCGAATCGCTACTGCCGTATTTCGATGCCGGCGCCGTGCCCGACGAGGACATCCTGCGGATGAAGATGGCGGAGGGCATGCTTGCCATCCTCAAGACGGACGCGAACCTTTATGCCTCGCTCTTTGATTTCGTGGAACCGTGGAAGATAGACATCGCGGATTTCATGGAGAAGAACTACATGAACGACCTCTCGATGGAGGATATGGCCTACTACACCGGCCGCAGCCTCGCCACGTTCAAGCGCGATTTCAAGAAGATAAGTGAGCTTACGCCGCAGAAATGGCTCATACGCCGCAGGCTTGAAGCCGCCCGCGAACTCATCCGCAGCGGTGGCCGCAAGGTGTCGGAGATATGTTTCGACGTGGGATTCAAGAACCTGTCGCATTTCTCAAAGCTGTATAAGGAGACCTACGGCATGGCGCCGACGTTTTCGTGAATCCGTCATAACTTTCTGATAGAGTGGCAAAAGCAGGAAAGTCGTTGAAAATAAGGATTGCCATCTGCTTTGTAAATGGATTTATCTTCTTTCTGACAGTTTTTGGGGATTTTATTCGTTATTGTCGGTCTAAAACAGTAATTTTACGTCAGATACAGAATAAGATAACAATATTGCGATTTTAATAGTAAAAAGCAATATTGATACCGAAAGGTTTAATGACTGAATGATATGAGATACACTATCGACGACATACGTCAGATGCCCGAAGGGCAGACGTTCGACTGCAAGAGCTTTCATATAGAACCGAAGGCACTTGCCAACACCATTGTGGCTATGGCTAATGCCGATGGCGGAATGATTGCCGTTGGGATATCCGACAAGACAAGGCGCATAGAGGGTGTTGACCGGAATCCTGAACATCTGAACGACGTACTTCGCACTCCTTTCGACTTTTGCGTTCCCACCGTATCTGTCACCACGGAGTTCATGCCTTGTAAGGACAGTGACGGCAATGCTAACCACATCCTGCTTATCCATGTGCCGGCAAGCCCGCGTCTTCATGCCAATCAGGCGGATGAGGTGTTTTGGCGCGTAGGCGACAAGTCGCGCAAGCTGCCTTTTGAAGAGCGTCTGCAACTGATGTACGATAAGGGAGAACGCTATTATGAGGATAGTCCGGCATACGATGCCACGGTGGATGATGTAGACATGGATGCCGTGCGGGCATATATGAAAAGGATTGGCTACGGTAAGTCGCCGATGGAATATCTGCAAGAGAACAAAGGTTTCCTGACATTCAAAGGTGATGTTCCGCAGGTCAGCACAGCCTGTATATTGCTCTTCGGCAAGCGTCCGCAGGATTTCTTTCCCCGTGCCCGCGTTCGGTTCATCAAGTATTATGGAACGGAGGAAAAGGTCGGGCGTGAGATGAATGTCATAAAGGACGTAACCTTTGAAGGCCGTATCCTCGACCAGATACAGAAAACCATCGATTATCTTGAAACCCAAGTGAAAGAACATTCCTATTTGGGCGAGAACGGGCTGTTCAGGACAGACAGGGAATATCCTAAGTTTGTGATTCAGGAGATGGTTGTCAATTCCGTTTGTCACCGGGATTATAGCATCAAGGGTACGGAGATACAGATAAAGATGTTCGACGACCGTCTCGTGTTCGAGACTCCAGGCAAATTGCCCGGTATAGTTCGTGCGGATAATATCCGTCACACTCACTTCTCACGCAATCCGAAAATTGCCGAATATCTCAAGGCGTACGAATATGTGAAGGAGTTTGGCGAGGGTGTCGACCGCATGTGCCGCGAACTCTCCGCTACAGGCACGAAAGAGCCGCAATATCATCTTGTTGCCTTCATCATGAAAGCAACTGTATGGGCTAATGTATTGGAGGAAGGGCATGAAAATATCCTAAGCGACCAGAAGCGACCATATAACGACCAGATAGAGCAAGAAAACAATGCCGAGGGGCATGAAAAGGGCATGAAAAGGGCACAAAAAGGGCATGAAAAAATCCTTGTTTTGATAAAGGAAAACCCAAAAATAAGTATTCCTGTTTTAGCCAAAGAATGTGGAATGTCTGTAAAGGCTATGCGTTTATTGCTTGATAAGCTAAAGGCTGAAAATATAGTAGCACGCATCGGTCCTAATAAAGGCGGTTATTGGGCTATTTTTAATAAAGATTGATTGTATATCATTTTGATATATAAAAAATCAGTAATTTTGTTTTTGATAATCATTGAAATCTGAAATACTTAGAAGAGATAAAAGATAATTCTTATAAAATTATGAAAGCTAAAAATATAAACGATAGTACCTTGTTTCGCTACTTGTTTACCCTTGATAACAGAGATTTACCACAAAGTATTCTCAATTGGTATAGCAACAACGGTAATGTTATAGATTCAGATAGAGAAAATGCGATAAGAGAACTTTCTCATATAAAAGGAGATTGTCGTAATTTAGTAGTTTTTTCAAAAACATTTATAGCTACGATGGATAAGTCCTATATGAAGTTCACACAATTTCATAAGGATATTCTCGATGAGTTGGATAATGAGAACGGAATAGTTCGAAGCCCGTACTTTATAGAAGGCTGCTATGTAGTATACAGTATAAATAATGGCTGTCTTACTTTATGGATATTTCAGGATTGTATTGACAAGTATTTGTCTATTCCAACATACTATATTTGTGTTTCTCCAAAAGATAGAATAAAAGGTGAAGGACATCAATTAGATTGTATGATCTTGCCATTGTTGGATAATTGTGTGGAAGCCAATCTCAGAGACTATATTGATATGGTTTTAGATTATTTGTGTTTAAGACAATGGGCAGAAGTTCAATTGGGAAAAGTTTCAACCAAAAAAAAAAAAGATATTAGAAAAAATAATAAAACTCAGACAATTACAGTATCGGGGCTTGATTATTATTTGTTTGATAGCAAATGGTATACGCAAATATCTAATAATGAGGCTTTTCAAGTTAGTGGGCATTTCAGACTACAGCCTTATGGCGATGGTACAAGAAAGTTAATTTGGATAAATGAGTTCACAAAGAATGGGTATCATAGAAAAGCTACAATTGATAAAGTTAAAGATGGTGATATTGTATTAACCTAATGATGAATATTTGCCATTAATTATTTTTATTTTGATTACAAAATAAGCAATCATAGTGATTTTCATTTCTGATACTGATAGTTCAGGAATACGTCATAAAGAGTTTTTCTGTAACTGAGCTGGAGAGCAAAATAGATTGAGCCTCGCAACAAAGACGTTGCGGGGCTTTTTGTTTAATTTTGCAGCGTGAACCAAATGGCGAAATCAAATAGCGTGAAACCAAATAACGTGAAGCATAAAAATAAAGATAATCAAATAACAGGCAAAGCAAATGAAGGATATTTTTGAGAAAGACCTTAGCGGCGAGATGGTATCGCCGGACGAGCCGGGATATGAGGCACTTATAAATGAAATCTTTGATACGATGGAGACTGCGCAGGAACTTGCAACGGTAAGCGTGCGTGACCAGAAGCGGGTGCATGAGCTTATGGAGAAAATCACTGGCAAGCCGCTTGACGGGAGCACGACCGTGCTGCCACCTTTATATATAGACAACGGCAAGCCCGTGACCATCGGCAAGGGATGCTTCATCCAGCAGTGCTGCACGTTCTTCGGCCGTGGCGGCATAACCATAGGCGACGGTGTGTTCATCGGACCGAAATGCAATCTCATAACCATCAATCACGACCCTGACCCTGAGAACCGAAGTGCCACCTACGGACGGCCGATTGTGATAGAGGACAAGGTGTGGATAGGAATAAACTCAACGGTGCTGCCCGGCGTGAGGATTGGCTACGGCTCGATAGTCGGTGCGCAGAGCGTTGTGACGCACGACGTGCCGCCAATGACCGTCGTGGCAGGAAATCCGGCAAGAATAATCAAAAAGATAGAGCTATGAACAATGACAAGTCAATCAGCCGACGCGGTTTTCTGAAGACGGCGGCGGCCATCGGGGCGGCGCTTACCGTAAGTCCTGCGCTCGACAAGGTGAAGGCGGCGGAAACGGCGCTGACGGGAGCACGCAACGGCAGTACGAGGAAGAAGGACGGCGTGGAATACCGTACGCTCGGCACGGGGCGGGCCGCCATGGAGGTGTCGGCACTCGGTTTCGGGTGCATGGGCATGAACTACAACCGCTCGCAGTCGCCCGACCGGCGGGAGTGCATCCGCATCATTCATGAGGCCGTCGACCGCGGCGTGACGCTCTTCGACACGGCCATCATCTACGGTCCGCTGCGCAACGAGCTGCTGGCGGGCGAGGCACTCGCGCCGTACAAAGGCTGCGTAAACCTCACGACGAAGTTTGGCCACGAGGTCATCGACGGCAAGGGCACCGGACGGCAGGACAGCAGCCGGGCCACGGTGCGCCGCTACTGCGAGGAGTCGCTGAAGCGTCTGCGCCTCGACACCATACCGCTGTTCTATCAGCACCGCTACGACCGCAACACGCCGATTGAGGATGTGGCCGAGACCATCAGCGGACTGATTCGTGAGGGAAAGGTGCAGCGTTGGGGACTGTGCGAGGTCAGCGCCGACACCATCCGCCGCGCCCACGCCGTCTGTCCGCTCACGGCCATACAGAGCGAATATCACCTGATGCACCGCGACGTTGAGACCAACGGCGTGCTCGACACATGCCGCGAGCTCGGCATCGGCTTCGTGCCCTACAGTCCGCTAAACCGCGGCTTCCTCGGCGGGTGCATCAACGAATATACCGTCTTCGACACGGCCAACGACAACCGCCACACGCTGCCGCGCTTCCAGCCCGATGCCATACGTGCCAATACCCGCATCGTGGCCGTCCTGCAAGCCTTCGGCCGCACCCGCGGCATGACATCATCGCAGGTGGCGCTCGGCTGGCTGCTGCACAAGGTTCCGTGGATAGTGCCCATACCCGGCACGACGAAGGAGTCGCACCTCGTGGAGAACCTCCATACGCAGACTTTCAATATCCCCGATGCCGACTGGCTCGCGCTTGAAAACGACGTGGCCGCAATACCGGTGACGGGCGACCGCTATAACGCTGAGCAGCAACGGCAGGTAGGGTATTAAGCAATCGTATATATTCAATTATAAAGAAAGATAAAAGCACAAAAGACATGAAGAAACTGTTTCTTATGATGGCATTGCTGACAGGCACGCTTGTCGCCGATGCCTGCACACTGATAGTTTATTACAGCTACACGAACAACGTGGAGCGCATCGTGAACGAGCTGCGCACGCAGATAGACGCCGACGTGGTGGAGATAGAACCTGCGGAAAAGGGGCTTGACTATGCCGCCAATAACTATGCGATAGGTAGCGCGCAGATAGCGGCCATACGCAACAACCCCGGCGATGCGGAATCCTATCCGCCGATAGACCCCGTGAACGTGAATCTCGCCGACTACGACTGCATCATCATCGGCGCACCGCTGTGGTGGAGCAGCATGGCCGCACCGTTGCAGACCTTCCTCTTTCACCATGGCAAGGACATGGCCGGCAGGAACATCGGACTTATCGTGTCGAGCGCGAGCAGCGGAATAAGCGGCGTCGAGGCCGATGCCCGCCGCCTCGTTCCCGCCGGCAACTTCCTCTCGCCGAGCCTGTGGATACGCAGTTCGCAGACATCGAACGCCCGGTCTCTTATAGAGAACTGGCTGAAAAGTATCAGTTACGACAACCTTACGTCAGGCATAGAAAGCTCTAACTTTGCGGCAATAGATAAAGAGTGATGAAAAGTCTTTGTGATATGGGGT
>ERZ778514.2569-NODE-2569-length-11258-cov-4.545390_pt1 | contig 11258 bp, 8 predicted proteins | sample MGYA00510344_ERZ778514 | MGnify/ENA primary metagenome ERZ778514 (study PRJEB29527, sample SAMN07138968) | mouse gut metagenome | material: feces | host: mouse | place: China:Nanjing | collected 2016-01-25 ... | reverse complement strand
ATGTGTTTTGCTGTGGCCTGCCGATTATGCTATCGATTATAGGTTTAATCGCCCCGGATGCGGCGCATTTTCACCTGATTCCACATTGGATGGAGCCCTGGATTTTTGTTATATCTGGCGCCATGCTGGCAATATCATGGATTTTGGTATTGCGTGACTGTCAATGCGGGTGCGAGCATTGCCATGGAACAGGCGGCCACAAAACCCAAAAAATCATTTTAGGCGCAATCACAGTTGTATTTATAATCAGCATAGCGCTGCATTTAATGGCACATAACTAAGCGGATTTCTTCCCTGTGCGCGTTTTATTATTCCACCTATACAAACTTTTCCGGTACCAACCCGCACAATGATTTCCAAATACGTCTGAAGACAGAGGTATCAGGGCTGCGCTTGTATGTTTTTGGCGCACTGGCCCCGGTACGCCATCCGGTCCAGCGCGGCTGGCCATCCTGCAGGGTTACATGCCACGATGTTACGGTATCGCCAATAATCATATCCCGCAGTTTCTGCGCAAAGTCACGGCTTTCAAATACCGCTACGTTTTCCGTATTAAAGTAAGCACTGCGCGGGTCCAGGTTAAAGCTGCCTATCCATGAGATGTCATCATCAAAGACAATGGTCTTGCTATGCAGAACAGAAAAACTGGACTGCTTACGCTCGCGGTCATGCTCTTTCCCACGCAGGTTTTCCGCCGACAGCATGAACTCGTACACATCGGCCCCCGATTCTATCAGCTGCTTGCGATACTTTTCCCACTTTGCATAAACAGTCGGCGCATTCGTAGAAGCCAGCGAATTTGTTACAATTGTTAAATGAACACCGGCATTTTCCTCGCGCAGCATGTGCTCTAAGCCACCCTGGCCCGGAACAAAATATGCCGCCGAAAGATAGACTTCTTTTTCCGTTTCGCTCCACAGCTTTTGCAGCGCTGTTATAATATCACCGCGATACTGCTCTTTCTCGCGCATGGTCATTTCAACTTTTTCCGGCGGGTCGGCCAAGAATTTTCCACGCCCCCAGCTAAAATCGAATTTTTTAGAGCGATATTCCCTCATCGCCAGATTTATAATAGAGTTGTAGTCTTTTACTGCATCTGCGCTATTTTCACTGTATTCTTCCAAGCCACGCTCCAGCTGGCGCATCGCGCGTTTGGATTTAGCCTTGGGGAATACCGATGCCGGTATAGAAAGGTGATGCTCCCAGTAATCATTAAAGCTATTTGTGGCATAGCGCGTCATATCCCCAAGGAACAATACATCTGTATCAGAAAAATTGGACGCCGTTTCGGGATAGAAATAATTGCTGCCTACATTGCGGCCGCCGGTTATGTACGCCACGTTGTCAACAATAAAGAGCTTGTTATGCATACGCGAGTTAAGGCGGTTAAAATCTAATAAAAACTGGGGATAATATAGAAAGCGCGCCCGATTGGATACAGTGTTAAATACCTTAACCTCTATATTTGGATGCTGGTTCAGCAGCATTACATCAACAATATCAGACTTAGTACCATAGTCATCTAGCAAGATTCGAACCTTTACCCCGCGGTCGGCCGCATTTTTAAGTTCCCCAATAAGAACCTTGGATGAAAAATCGTTACTGTAAATATATGTCTGCAAATCAATTGTTTTAGTCGCCATGCGCGCAAAAGCGGCACGAATAACAAACGCAGACAGACCGTCTTCTATCAGGGTTGCCCCACTGACCCCGGGCGTTGCCGACAGTTCATCCTTGTAACAGTGGGCAATCGGGGTATTCATTGGGTCATAGTTAAAATCGGCCGCAGTAATCTTTGGCACATATCCGGCCAATCGACTGTCATGTGTTGTAGTAGGCACGGTTGTACACCCAACCAGGGGCAGCGCCAGAACAAACATAGAAGCTTTTTTCAATATTCCCAATTCCAAATCCTTTTGAACCCGATTATAGTACACAATCGCGTCATTTTACAAGTCAAATCCGCTTTTTTTGTTTGCATGACATGAGCTATTGTGATAAAATTAAGCATAATAGAAGGAGAAGATTTCGCATGAAAAGACTGATTGCCGTGCTTAGTGGTTTACTGGTTTTGCCCGCATTTGCTGAGGTTGCGCCGATTTATTACGACGACACGATTGAGTATTCCGATATGGAAATGGGCAACGCAGATGATGCAATCGTCGAAGAAAATGTTGAGGAGCAGGTTTCACCGAAACCTGTTTTGCCAGTCGTTACCAGTCCGCGCAACACAACGGGGCGCACTGCATCACGTGCGGTTGCGGCATCGGGCGCACAATCTGTGGCGCCGACACGCACGGTAACATCACGCGGCACAACAACACGCAACGCATCAACCGCGCGTACAACCGTTAACACCGGCGCATCACGTGCGGCCAGTGCCCGTGCAACTGTTTCGCGCGCATCTGTGACGACGCAGCCGACGGCAACCAGTGGCGCCACGGTGACACCGCGTCGCACCACATCCAATACAACAACCGCACGCAGTGGCACAACCGCGCGCGCGGCGGCGAATTCTTCGATTGTTCAGACAGATACCGTTAACCAGCCGCTATATACCGGTCGTGTTGGCGTTCGAACCAGCGGTGTTACCAGTCGCGTTCCGACAATCCGCATGGCAGGAACCGGCACAACGGACACATCTGCAACATCGACCAGCACGGCTACAACAACAACCGATATGGATGAACTGGCCCAGGTAACCGATTTCTGCAAGGCACAATATACTCAGTGTATGGATAACTTCTGTAACGTGCTGGACGATAACCAGGGTCGCTGCAGTTGCAGTGTCAATCTGAAAAATTATGCAAACACAGAAAACGCTTTGAAAAAAGCGACCGAAGATTTGCAGGATGTTGCACAAAAGATTCAATATATCGGTCTGACGGGGGATGAAATTGAAACCCTGTTTACTCAGACCGAGGCTGAGCTAAAAATGCAAAATACAAGTGACAGCAGCCAGCTAAAGAACGATTTGGACCGTATCAAGAACCTGATTGTTGATGTAAAGTCTGGTAACGCATCTTCGACAGATACCGGCCTTAGCTTGGATTTGTCGGGCCTGTTGGACTTCTCTATTTCCAGCACGGGCTTTGACCTGTCTTCTATGTTTGGCACCACCGCCAATACCAGCAGCATTAGCAATCAGCGTGGCGAGCAGTTGTATAAAACAGCGACCGCACGATGCAAGGCATCTGTATTAAATACATGCGCCGCCCAGGGTGTGGACATCTCGCTGATAACAAATTCATATGATTTGGAAATAGATAAGCAGTGCATCCAGTACGAGCGTAGCCTGACCGAAACAAACACACAAATGGCGTCAACAGTACGCAATGCAAAGAGCGTATTGCAAAAGGCACGCCTGATGGTTGCTCAGCAGAAGAACGCTTATGACCTGCGCGGTTGTATCAACGCACTTGATACATGTATGCAGGATGAATTCGTATGCGGCAGCGATTATGAAAACTGCCTTGACCCGACCGGTAAATGGATTGTAAACGGCGAAGTTGTTGTCGGCAGCACACCGGGTGTTTCGGGTGGAACATATAAAACGACAGATAAAGATAGCGCTAATGCGGGTCAAGCAGTTTCTGGTACACTATATACCGTTTGGGATTACACCTCCGACAACACATCTAAAAATGTATGGAGTAACGGTAGCGTAAATGAATATGTAAGCGCAATAGCCGACGAAAAACCTGGATCGACAACGACAGATATGCGGGATTATTTACGTACAAAAATTGGCTACAGCGAAAAAGGCAAAAATTACGGTATGTGTGTAAGTGTGTTGAACAAATGCCAAGATTTGACATACAGCAACACAAATGCCAAGGATAAGACGTTCAAATACGACAATGATGTAATCAAGGAATACCTGCAGCGGACACTTATACAGATTAAAGCGCAGCAAGACAAGGTTCTGGCCGAATATGCGGACAGCTGCGTATCTGATGTGGCATCATGTTTGTCGCAGAATAATTATAATTACAGCGGCAAATCTAATGCAAATTCGCCATATTCTGACGTTGCTATAAACGCTTGTATGCCAATTATCAAGACTTGTCAAAATGCGACAACTCATCCAGATAATGCAAGTTCGGTTTATGATTGGTTGAATACCGCATTAGGTACACAATATACAACGGCACTTGTTATCGGTGGCACAAAGATTGATGTAGACGTTGTGGGAAAGGATTCTACGAATAATAATGCCGCAATATTCATAGCGAACGATAAGAATATTTCTACATTAGCAGACACAACAAAGTATACACTGTTAAAAACCACAAATAACCAGCCAATTATCATTGACAGGACTCTGTCGTCTTCTACGATAAGTAAAACACTGGCTGATACAATAAAGGATGATGATCTGACTAACATAGGCCTAAAGAAAGTCTGTTCGGGCGCAACGTGCCAAATATCAAAAAAGGCCGCAGAATAAGTATATTGGAAGCCACTAAAAATCCGGCGTATGCCGGATTTTTTATTTCCCAAGGAGAGGATTATCAATAGACGCATTCCAGGCGCCCCGGCGCCATTAAAAGTTCCACTTTATGTGGCTAAATTACGGTCAGAGTCGCCCCACCGCCCTCGCCCAGGAACACCCGCACAAAAAAACACCACGAATACGGTGTGTATTTTGTCTCTGGCAGCAAATCACCCACAAGATTTTCACTTTGTGGGGCCGGATTACTGCTCGGGCTCTCGCTTGGTTCTCGTTCCAGGATGCCCGCGCAACAAAAAAACACCCCGCGATTGCGGGGATGTTTTTATTTCTGGTGGCCCTGGTCGGACTCGAACCGACACTCCTTGCAGAACTTGATTTTGAGTCAAGCGCGTCTACCAATTCCGCCACGGGGCCAGAACTGCAAAAGCAGTATTAGGCAGCGGCCTTTTTCGCCTCAACCTTTTTTACCAGGCGGGCGCTGCGTGTCGGCTTGTGTGCCGGCTTTTTCGCAGGAGCTTCCGGTTTGCCAACTTTCTTTTCAATCGCTTTCTTAATCGCAGCCATTTCTTCGGTCAGGCGGGATACCGGCTTTGCCATTACATAGCCGTCCAGACCGCCATGCTTAGTCAGCGTGCGCAGACCAGCCGTAGAAATACGCAGCGAAAAATCGCGGTTCAAGATATCGCTGTGGAACTTTAATTTTTGCAGATTCGGCAAGAATGTACGCTTGGTATGGCGCATGGAATGGGATACGTTCATCCCTACTTCTGTTTTCTTACCAGTAACTTTACATACACGTGGCATAATATAATCCTTTGATAACTGGGGCTCAATTTATAACAAAAATCGTAAAAAGTCAAGTAATGTTTTCATATAATTATTCTCTTTATGTCAATGGCTTTGATTCCTGTAACTTGAATTACAAAAAACTGCAACTATATATTCGTTAACAATAACAAAAACAGGAGGATTTACATGAATCCAGAAGAAATGCAGGAAACGCCCGAACAGGCCATTGCAAAATACACCACCGACTTTACCAAGCTGGCGGCGGACGGCAAGCTGGACCCTGTCATTGGGCGTGACGAAGAAATTCGTCGCACAATCCAGGTGCTTAGTCGCCGCACAAAAAACAATCCGGTTTTAATCGGTAATCCCGGTGTTGGTAAAACCGCAATAGTCGAAGGCCTGGCGACACGCATCATTACGGGTGACGTGCCGGAAAATCTGTTGAATAAAAAGCTGTTGAGTCTGGATATGGGCGCCCTGATGGCGGGCGCAATGTTCCGCGGCCAGTTCGAAGGCCGCCTAAAGGCTATACTGAAAGCGGTAAAAGATTCCGACGGCCAGATTATATTGTTTATTGACGAGCTGCACACCCTGGTCGGCGCCGGCAAGGGCGAAGGCAGTATGGATGCCGGCAATCTGCTAAAGCCGATGTTGGCCCGTGGCGAGTTGCACTGTCTGGGGGCGACAACACTGGATGAATATCGCCAGTATATTGAAAAAGACCCCGCCCTGGCCCGTCGTTTCCAGCCCGTATATGTGGACGAGCCCAGTGTCGAAGATACGGTATCTATCATGCGCGGTTTAAAGGAAAAATACGAAGGGCACCATGGTGTCCGCATCGCGGACAGCGCGCTGGTATCGGCGGTAAAGCTGTCGGATAGATATATAACAGACCGCTTTTTACCGGACAAGGCAATCGACCTGATTGATGAGGCGGCCGCGCGTGTTCGCATTGAAATAGCATCCAAGCCGGAAAAGCTGGACGAGGTTGACCGTCGCCTGATGCAGTTAAAAATCGAACAGCAGGCGCTAAAGAAAGAAAAAGACGAAGAGTCGAAGAAGCGTCTAAAAGAGCTGGACGGCATTATAAAGGAAGCAGAGGCAGAGTCAAAAACACTGACCCAGGCATGGCAGGCCGAGCAGAAAAAGATGCGCGCACTGTCCGATGCGATGGCAGCACTGGATGCGGCCAAGGCAGAGGTTGCGACCGCCATGCGCAATGGCGACTACGAAAAGGCATCCGCCCTGCAGTACGGGAAAATCCCCCAGTTGGAGGAGGAAATCAAAAAGATGAACGCCGACGCGCGTGAATACAAGACGGTTCTGCCGGAACATATCGCCGCCGTGGTTAGCAAGTGGACCGGCGTTCCTGCGGACAAGCTAAGCGGGGAAGAGCAGACAAAGCTGCTGAATATCGAAGACGAACTGCGCAATCGTGTGGTGGGTCAGGACCTGGCGCTGAACCTGATTGCACGCGCAATCCGACGCAGTCGCGCAGGCCTGTCCGACCCGCGTCGTCCGGCCGGCAGCTTTATGTTCCTGGGGCCGACGGGCGTTGGCAAGACAGAGGTGGCAAAGGCCCTGGCCGAATATTTGTTCCATGACGACACGGCCATGACCCGCATTGACATGAGTGAATACATGGAACCACATTCCGTATCACGCCTGATTGGCAGTCCTCCGGGGTACGTTGGATATGAGCAAGGCGGGGTACTGACCGAAAGCGTGCGCCGACGCCCGTATCAGGTATTGCTGTTTGATGAAATCGAAAAGGCAAACCCGGATGTATTCAATGTCTTTTTACAGATTTTGGATGACGGTCGCCTGACCGACGGCCAGGGCCATGTCGTGAACTTTTCGAACACGATTATCATAATGACCAGCAATCTGCCCGATATGGATGCGGTGAAAAAGCACTTCCGTCCGGAGTTTATTAACCGTATCGACGAAATTGTGTTCTTTAACGAACTGGGCAAGGATGTAATGGCCGGTATTGTTAAGATTCAACTGCGCGGGCTGGAAAAGCGCCTGGCGTAGCGGCACATCGAACTGCACGTGTCCGACAAGGCGGTAAAGTGGCTGGCGGAGCATGGATACGACCCGGCATTCGGTGCGCGCCCGCTGAAACGTTTGATTATGTCAAGCGTCGAAGACAAAGTCGCAGACCTGATTTTATCAGGCGACGTGACAGACGGCGGCACGGTTGAGGTTGACGTCAAGGGCAAAGAACTGGTTGTAAAATAAGAAACGGGGCAACGCCCCGTTTTTTTATTTGAAATCAGATAATATTCATGTACAATATATATTGCATCGGGTGATAACCGTTGCGAGGTGTAGTAACCTCTTAGAACCCAAAAAACTCCACAACCGGTTGGAGGGTTGCGAATATATTGAATAAGCAACACTATTGTTCTAGTAGTTACTAACCTCCAACCACCCGCTTATCACGGGTGGTGTTTTTAATTTTAAAAACCGTGGAGGAAAAAAAATGGTAATGTCACAAAAACGAAAAACTCTGCTCGATATGTATAGGTGCGAGCAAAAAACCTATTCCCCTGCATGCAAGACGCTGCGCGATGCACGTTCAATGCTGGGGATATCCAAGGCGCGCATGGCAAAAAAATCGGCATACCCGAAGAAGTATGGATAAAATATGAAAACGGTGGTGTGCGCATTCCGGAAAGCCTGATGCTGAAAATATATATGTTCGGGCTGGACTTCTGGTGCGAGCGCGAAGAATAAAGAACGGGGCAACGCCCCGTTCTTATTTTTGATTCTGATTTTCAGATAAGATTTTAAATACGATATCAGATGGCTTGTAATCCAACTGGACCCGCATCTTATTGCTGACATCCAGAACCAGCTTATCATCGCCGAGCGTATGAACGCCGGTGATATAAACATTTTTCTTGGTTATTGGATTTATTTGGGTGAATGTGCGGCGTGACATTCTGGTGTCATAAATCTGCCACGATTGCTTTGTCGGCAGGTTCGCAATATCCGTCGCCGTGCCATACACGCCCAAAATTGTTCCATTTAAGAATGTGTGCAGTTGGGTGTTGATGTGATTATGCAAAATACGTTTGCCATTAACATATACATCATAAAATGTGCCATCGAGACCAATCTTGGTGCGTCGCATGGTAACATTTAGCTGGCCCTCTAATACGGTTATTTGTTCGGGCGCCGGTTTGGATACTGGCTTTGCCATCTTTGCCAACGCGATGCGACGCTCGCGCGCTTCAATCTCTTTTATCTCTTCCGGGGTGGCCAAACGTTCGCCACGCCCCAATCTAATAAACGTACGGGTCCGGGCATCATAGGCAGGGAAACGCCGCGCCAGTTCCGCATTCAGTTCACCTGATATTTTACCACCGGCCTTATAATACGCGGTTTTTAGGCTTGAATCCGTCAATTCGGACAGCGCCTTTTTCTTGGAAACTGTTTTCTTTTTATCTGGCAAAACACGGTTTACAGCGTCATAGCGCCTATAATAGCGACGTTTCAGCTCCGCGTGCAAATCATCTTCTATTGGGGTCCCGGCCATACGCGCGGCATGATATTTCAGCATGATGTCATTGTTGCTTAAATCACGATACGGCGAAGGTGCGGCGGCTGCTTTTTTCCCTCTGCTACCGCCGGTAAATGTGTTTGTCGCGCAATCGTATGTCGGAAAGCGACGGGCCAGCTCTGCCTGAAGCTCGGGCTCTATTTCCTTGCCCTCGCGCTTGCGTTTGGAGTAAGCACCGCGCAATGACTGGTCCGAAGAGTTGGCCCAGACAGCCTTGCGACCACGACGCTTTTTTACAGTTGGCTCTTTTTCAGCGGGCGCGATTGTAGCGGGCGCCACTTTTTCTGCGACCCGGGCCGCAGGGAATTTCAACACATTGGCAATAACCTGCTCTACAACTTCCGGGCTCAGGTTCACACAACAACGCAAAATATTACCGATTGCGTTATCTACCGCCTTGAACACAGTGCGACGCAATGCCTTTATCTCTTGCGTCAATATTTCCAATTCTTTATCTTCATGCATCATTTACTTTTCTTCCTTTTGTTTGTGTCGCTCTCTCCGGAATTTGATGAAAACTGAATATCACGCAGGCGCTGATAATCACCACCCGCATTGCGTAATTCTTCGTCGGTACCCTGCTCTACTATGCGGCCGTCTTTTATAACGCATATCATGTCCGCATCCAGAATAGTCGATAAACGATGCGCGATTACAAATGTTGTACGCCCACGCATCAGGTCACGCAGTGCGGATTGTATTAACTTCTCGCTCTGGGTGTCAAGGGCGGATGTCGCCTCGTCCAGCAGCAGTATCGGCGCATCTTTTAAAATAGCACGTGCGATTGCGATACGCTGGCGCTGGCCGCCGGATAGTAATGCACCACCCTCGCCTACATTGGTGTCATATCCGTCAGGGAATTCCATGATAAAGTCATGTGCATTTGCGGCGCGCGCGGCGGCGATAACCTGCGCGTCTGTGGCGGTGGGATTACCGTATTTTATATTGTCTGCAATGCTCATATTAAACAGGAATACGTTTTGCGAAACCTCTGCTATATTCTCGCGCAGGGACCGCAGAGTATATTTACGTATGTCTTTTCTGTTAATTGTTATTTTGCCAAACTGGGGCTCATAAAACCGCTGCAGCAGATTAAACAATGTAGTCTTGCCGCCACCCGACGGCCCAACCAGTGCGCAGACACGGCCGGCCGGCACACTCAGGCTGATGTTTTTCAAAACCGCCTCGCCTGCGACATATTCAAATGACACATCGTCAAATGCAACCGACATACGGTCGCCTTTTAATTCAGTGGCATCGGGTGCATCGACGATGTCGGGCCGACTGTCAAGGAATTCAAACAGCACCTCTGCCGCCAGCAGGCCGTGCTGAACCGTGTCACCGGTACCGGTAATGCTTTTTGCCGGCTTATACGCCGCCGTCAGCGCCAATAAAAACGCCGTAAAGTCACCTGTTGTAATTTGGCCCGATGCGATAAAGCTTGCCCCCATAATCATGGCAATACACAGACCGATTGAAATCATAAACTCCATCAGCGGCGAGCGCAGCGCATTCGCCTGGGTGCTTTTGTATGAATTCACGACCGATGTGTTCACGACATTTGCGAACTCAGTCTGCTCACGCGATTCGCCGGCAAAAGACTGGATAGTCTTAATTCCATGCAGTGTTTGGTTCAGGCGCTGGGTCACGTTGTTGGCAATCTTGAACGATTGGCGCGACAGTTTCCGACGCTTGCGCATAATCAGCGACATCGGAATCATAATCGTCGGCGCCAGGAACAGCAGCACCACGCACATCTGCGGTGCGTACCAGAACATCAGCGCCAATGTCATCGCCAATGTCGCAACATTTTGTATTAGCTTTAGTACGGTTGTTGTAACCAGGCTAAGCACTGCGCCGCTTTGCACCGTGAAATAGTTTAAGTTTTTCCCGATACCGTCGCCATAAAACCGTGACAGATTCATCCGCGTCATGTGTCGGAAAATCTTGTTCTGGAGCGCCGCATGCGCAACCAGCCCGCCCTTTGACATAACCAGCGCCTTGGCGTATGTGAACACACCCTTTATCCCAAAGGCCAACACGATTTGCCCGCCGAGGAAATATATTGCATCCATGCTCTTGCCGATAAAGGCCTTGTCCACGACCTGCTGAACCAGGGTGATTGTATAAGCCTCGGCCCCGGCGGCCAACAGCGTGAAAATAATCCCCAGCCCCAGCCATTTTGCATAAGGACGCCCAATCTCGCGCCAGACACGGCCATATAACGACCACTTAATACGCCCCGAATCCGGGTCGCCCTTTATTATTTTTTTTACTTTATCAGATAATTTTTTTGCCATGGCCTGATTATAGCGCGAGATTAAATAGTGTCCAGTCTAAAGATTTTATTGACAATTGGTTTATAAATATATAGAATGCATTCCGCATTGGGGTCATAGCTCAGTTGGTAGAGCACCTGCTTTGCAAGCAGGGGGTCGTCAG
>ERZ778514.2568-NODE-2568-length-11266-cov-3.768709_pt1 | contig 11266 bp, 11 predicted proteins | sample MGYA00510344_ERZ778514 | MGnify/ENA primary metagenome ERZ778514 (study PRJEB29527, sample SAMN07138968) | mouse gut metagenome | material: feces | host: mouse | place: China:Nanjing | collected 2016-01-25 ... | reverse complement strand
ATGTGAAAAACTTAGTATCAACCTTGTTGCGGCAGGATATTCTTTCGGCAGACGAGTTGAAAGAAATAGAAATCTTTTGGAGAAAAGAAAATGAATGAGTTTATGAAAGTATTATTCTCGCTGTCTGTTTCCGGCACACTGTTATTACTTCTCATTTCAGGTTTGAAGCCGTTATATAAAACCAGATTTAGTAAACGTTGGCAATATTATATCTGGATAATTGTTGCGCTGCGGTTTCTGCTTCCTTTTACTCCCGATACCTCGATTGCCGGAAGTTTGTTTGAAAAGTCCGACACGGCAGTGATAACAAATGAAATCCCTGCAAATCCCGATGGACCAGTTTGGGTAAATACGAATCACAATGAAACAGAACCGATACAAACAAGCCGGGATATAACCGCTGTTGCCATGCGTGAGCCATTTAAGATATATGTCTGCCTGTTTTTTCTCTGGTCAACATTGGCACTGGTTCTGTTTGTCCGTAAGATAACGATTTACCAAAGTTTTATCCAGTACATCAAAGCTGGTAGTGTGGAGGTATCGGATATTAAACTTTTAAATCTGTTGTCTGACTGTGAAGAAAAACTGAATATCAAAACAAGAGTAGAATTGTTTTATAATCCGCTGATCGCTTCACCTGTGATGATTGGCTTCTTTCGTCCAGGAATTGTTTTACCTGTCGGCGATATGGAAGATAAAGAGTTGTTCTATATCTTTGTGCATGAACTGATTCATTACAAACAAAGAGATATGTTTTACAAATGGCTGATACAGATTGTTGTATGCGCTCATTGGTTCAATCCTTTTGTATATCTGTTGGAAAAAGAGGTGAATCAATCTTGTGAATTGTCGTGTGACGAAAAAATCATATCCGTACTTGATGATAAAGCGAAACGTGAGTATGGGGACACGCTGATTTCTTTTATGAGGTCAAAGAATCTCTACAAAAGTTCTTTGGCTTCCGTCACTTTAACGGAGGGAGCAGAACAATTAAAAGAAAGGTTGAATGCGATTATGAATTTTAAGAAAAAAACCAGATGGGGGATTTTTATATCCTTGCTTCTTACCGTTATGCTTGTTTGCGGATTTACCGTTTCGGGAGCATATGTAGCTGACAGGCATAATCAGACAAAGCCTAATGTCAAAACGGACACCATTTCTTTGCGTACAAATTCGGCTGAAATTATCGGTTTTACACAAGGCGAACAGACAACAACCAAGGAGGTTGCAATTCGTATCACAGAAGATGATGTTAAAATTCAGTTAAATGCAGCCGTTGATGGAGACAGCCATAGAACGCTTGAAGTAATCGACCCAAATGGCGAAGTGGTACGAACATATACCTTTGCGCAAGGCGGGTTTCTATCAGGAAATGAAGAATATCTTTATGAGGATGAAATGATTATGGTGACAGATGTTGTGTATCCCGGCACCTGGTATGTACGGTTAAGCACAAATCAAACGCCGGCTGAAAAAACATCTGTAACCGCAAAGCTGATTGACCCATTTGTATGGGGATTTTCATCTGATACGGATATTTCCTCTGTTGAAAATGAGGAGGAACAAATTGCCGATGATTCTCCATTGTCTGCTCAGACGTATGATTATTACAGAACTTACGAGCAAACGAAAGCGGATATTCAAAATGGCTATATCGTTAATACAGGTGTTTCCTTTTCTGAACGGGTTATGCCCATAGTAACAAGTGGAGGAGGAACCAGCTTTTATGTGAACCATGATAATAGTATAAATATTTCAATTACTCTGAAAAATCTTATAGATGGAACTGGACATCAATACTGGAAGCCTGTTACCGATATATCCTTCGTAAGTTTTGAAGTATATGACCCGTCGGGCAAAGTTGCCTATTCTTTTTATAAAGAGGGAGCAGAGATACAGGATACGGTTAACATAGATACAGAATTAGCCGTATATCCAGGAGAATGGCAGTACAAAATCAATTTTGCATATACGACCAATGGAACCGACCCGTCAGATATGAGATTTGCATTAAAATACAAAACCATATATGAAGATGATATTCAGTGGCTTGTCGATAACAAACTTAATAGAGGTTATTAAAGATAATAGTTGCAATCATCAATCGCACTGCCCTATGCGGGAGAAAGTGGGAATCATTTATGCTCTGTACGGAAGCATACAAAGAGCACATCACGTATACATTCAATGGCTTTTGCAAGACCGTCATACGCTATGCAGCACTCAGCGCATGGCGTGGCAGGAGCAGACGGCGGCAGAGAGAAGTATCCCTTGAATACCTCACAGAAGAAAAAATTTACCCTTCAGGCACAACAGACAAATATTTTGAAGCACCTTATGAAGAATACCCTATAACAATCTGCGGTCAGACAGTTATCCTCACCAATGGGGAGCCTGCCGGAAAAAATGACATTAAAAATCATTCATCCCAGGTAATCCCCTTACAGTAGCAATCCTTCTTTTCCCTTTTTCCCAGGGAGTTACAGCTTCTTTTCGAAATTCACGAAGGGCCCTGAGTTCTTCTTCCATGGGCCGATACGCCGTATGAACCGGCTGCATCCGTTTCTCTGCTTCTTTTCTGCCCTGCGTACATTCGGAGTTTCAAACCCTGCTGTTTCCGGGCTGTTTTTTAAGATCTCTCCAGACAGCGTTTGAGCAGCTCATCTGCCTTCTCCCGCTCCCGCAGCATGGACATCCACCGGTCCGGAATTCCCTGTACGCCGTACCGGATTCCCAGAAGTCCGCCCGCAACGCAGGCGGTCGTGTCCGTGTCATTTCCAAGCAGAACTGCCCGCTTTACCCCGTCCTCGTAGTCGGACGCCTGCAGGAAGATCATAAAGGCACTGCGAAGACAGTCCACCACATAACCGGTTCCGGTTCCCTCCCACGTCTGGTCCGGCCGGATGCTCCATTCCAGTTCCTGCTCATACTCCGGCAAATCCTGATAACTTCTCCGCAGAGCGCCAAGCCCCGCTTCGATGGCTTCATGGGCCTCCAGCCCTTCCAGCAGCTTCTGCGCCGCAAGACAATACAGCGCACAGCATACCTGATTACACACATGCCCGTGAGTAATCAGACACTGCCGATGGGCGTCCTCCACCAGTTCTTTTGTCCGCTGCTCCTTATCCGGACTTCCATGTACGCTGTGCCACAGCACCAGCGGCAGTACCCGCATCAGCGCGCCGTTTCCCTTGCCGTCGGGATTCAGCATCCCGCACTCCTCCGGAAGCAGCCCGTTCTTATATCCGCGTAGCGCGTAAGCCGTCTGGATCCCCACGTCAAATACTTCTCCGCCCACGGCCCACACGCCGTCCTCATACCAGGAGAGCACCCTGTCTGAGAAATCCTCCAGGCAAAAACCATTCTGATCCAGAAGACTCTGGAACAGACACAGCGCCTGCGCTCCGTCGTCCGACCAGGTGCCAGCCGCCACATTTTCATAAGTTTTACGAAAACCCGCCGGCGGAATCATCTCAATTTCGTCACAGGGCGGCAGTTTCTCTGCCTCATAAAATTCATAGGGAACCCCCAGCGCGTCTCCGATCAGGAGACCGTAGAGGCCTCCCGCGATCCTGTCCTGCTTTGTTAAATTTTTATCCATCTTATATTTCTCCTTTTGTCATTTCCGGCTTTTTTCTCATTCCCATAAATCTCCGCCAGAATCACCATCCATCTGCTGCTTCCCCACGAACGCCTGCCGCTGACCGGCATAAAAGTCCGCATCTACCATGTTCCGTCCAGATAATCCTGGTCAATCACATCCGGCGCTTCCATCCATCCCAGATGAAAATCATCCAGTCTGAAATAATGATCCTGATGGTCATAAGACACATCGTACCCAATATTTCGAAGCACTTCAAAATCTCTCTGTCTCGTCCGCTCCGACAAACCTGGAAACATCTGATTGTAAGAATCTTTCGCGGTCAGATATTCCTGAATCTCTCCATCCTCCTCCCTGTCCTTTTTTTCCCACAGCGGAATATCCTCATTATCCAGTTCGCTCATCAGCCTTCCGAGACGATTCAGCCTCTTCAGGTGAGCCATCCTGCGCGGCTTCGCCTGCCGGCTGAACTCTGGTATCTCCTTTGCCTTTATGTAACCGTTCCCTTTTCTGGAATATTTCACACAGACCAGGCCTGCGTCCTTCAGGTCCTTCAGATCTCTCTGGATCATCCGTTTGTTACTGTCCGGAAACACTTCTTCTATGACTTCAAAACCTGTGATCGCATAGCCGCACACCAGCTCATACAGCCGAAGCTGCCTCTCGATCCTGGGCATTTTTCTTCCATCATTCTGCACGCTCCTTCTCATGTTTTTCTGATGATCTCCATGTGGCCCTTATTCTGTTTTCCAGGTACAGAAAATTCTTATAGACAGAGTATAACACAGTTTCCTGCTTTCCGGCGACTGATGTTATGTCGGGTCAAAATTTTACCGCAGACTGACGGCATGCCCGTCATACTGAAAAAAGCAGGAGATCTGTTCGGATTTCCTGCCCGGGCGTGTTACCGGTAGCGGTAACGTATTTCGTTTTTATGTGGCTGCAAACTGGAATTGTTAATATTCTCCGTTGTATTCCGCATAAGAAGATACGGTAACAAAATCAATATGGTATGGAAAGCAAATACCTCTGCAAGGGGGAAAACTGTTTTCCAGAAAAGTTATAATATCATCCATCATCAGCCGCCACCCTTTCCCTTCATCCCAAAGCAGCGGCACGCCTTCAATATCCGCCTCCCACTCTGCGCCAACGAGTACACCGGTGATTTCTGTCGGCCACTTCAGCCAGTAAGTCAAAATTTCAGTTCTCCATTGTTTTTATATGCGTTTTTTTGTATAATCTAATTATGAAAATGCTTGTTGGAGGTGGTAGATATGGGAAAATTAAGAGTTTACCTGGATACCTCAGTGATCAGTCATTTACTTCAGGAGGATATGCCTGAAAAAATGGCTGATACCAGACAATTATGGGAAATGTTTCGCAATGGAAAGTATGATGTATATCTTTCTACTGTAACGCTTGAAGAACTAAAAGGATGTTCAGAACCAAAACAAAGCGAATTATTCGATTATTTAGGACTTATTGATTATACTTTGGTTCAAATTGATGATAATGTTGCAGATATTTCACAGCAGATTATTGAAATGGGAATACTGACAAAGAAAAGCTATGATGATTGCCAGCATATCGGAGCTGCTATTGTTAGTGAATGTGATTGCATTATATCATGGAATTTTAAGCATATTGTAAATATTAAAACAATACGGGGAGTACGGGCAATTACTAACCTGAAAGGCCATAAACCAATTGAGATTCTAAACCCATCTGTGTTATTAGAAAGTGAGGAATGATTATGAGCAGACCTGTTTTAAGTCCTAATTTTACCATTGAAGACATTCACAAATTGAGAGAATATAACTACTATCAGACGAAAGATATGAGCCGGCAGGAACGCATGGACTATTATAATACTCGTGGTATGGAAGTTCACAAAGAGATACAAGCCAGAAAATTACAAAAAATATGAATCATGTAATTGAAAATAACGAGGAAGGTAGGTTCTAATGATTGATCTTGATCCCCAGTGTAATTCACCAATCGCTGTTCTTGGAAGTGAGGAATTTAAGCAATCGTTGCCAACTGTAACTCAACCCAATGGCACTTCTATAAGGGCGTACCTGCAAAAATTTTTATAAGGTATTGAGAATTCAGAAATAAATTCATGGATATACGGTATGCCGGTCATACGCCTCCACTCTTCTTCTATACCGTCATACCGGATCCGGAAATCATCTTTTTGAACCTCATATTCCGGAACCGGCAGATTCAGGATCGCCATCAGATTGCGAAGGTCCATGCACAGTGTCTTTTCCGTGTAAATGCCGACCTTCTTCTTCATCAGTTCCAGAAGCTGCTTCTATGACAGCCTGTGGTCTGCATCGCCCTCCTTTTTCAGAATTTCCAACAGCGTAAACGCCCTGATCATGCTGTCTGTCTGCGGCATGCCGTTTTCCCCTTTCAGGTTTTACTGTGAATAAGGCTGCTGTATCACACTATTCCTGATTCCGCCATAAGTTTCTCTGTCTGAACACCGCATTTTTATGTACAGAAAAGTATGATGACGGCATACCTGTCACTTTGAACAGAAAAGGCGTCTCCGAAGAGATGCCTTTTCCCGGTACCAGTGAATCATACCATTCCTTCTTTCCGACCGGAAAACACACTTCCGTATCCAGTTCCTCCAGTTATCCGGCTGACCGGGACTCACCTGACGGATACAGGAGGATATCCTGTCAGCAGTGTTCCAGAACCACTCCATGAGCGATTCCCGGGATAGACTGTCCTTCGTTAAAGCTGACTTTGGACAAAAGAGCGCCTGTCGGCACCAGAAGCACCCGCCTCCATTCGCCCCGCTGCAGTTTCGGCAAAATATAGGCCGCCAGCGTGGACGCCGCACAGCCGCAGCCGGAGCCGCCGGCATGGGTATCCTGCGTATCCGGATCATAGATCAGCATTCCGCAGTCCTCATGGACATCCCCGAGTTCGATCCCCCGCTCCCGCATGAGATCCTTCAGGATCGTCTGACCAATACTGCCCAGATCTCCGGTGATAATCCGGTCATAGTCTTCCACTTTTCTGCCGAAATCCGCCAGATGCTGATAGACCGTGTCTGCTGCTGCCGGCGCCATGGCGGCTCCCATATGCATGGAGTCCTTTACTCCATAGTCCACCACCTTTCCGGTGGTGATCCCGGCTATGCATACAGAGGCGCCTTCGGCCCAGGGAGACCCGCCGGCGGCAAGGAGAAAGGCTCCGGAGCCTGTGACCGTCCAGGTAGTCGACAGGGGACGCTGCCCGGCATATTCCAGGGGAAATCGAAACTCCTTTTCCGCACTGGCAAAATGACTGGACGTCACAGCCATGACACAGTCCGCATAACCCGCATTTACGGTCATGGACGCCAGGCTTAAACTCTCTCCGCAGGTGGAGCATGCCCCATACAGCCCGAACAGCGGAATCTGCAGCTCCATCAGTCCATAAGATGTGGCGATTCCCTGTGCCAGCAGGTCGCCTGCAAAAAGATACCTGACCTGTTCCTCATTCATGCCGGCTTTTTCCATGGCCTTTCTGGCAGTCCGAAGCTGCAGTTCGCTCTCCGCCTCCTCCCATGTATCCTTTCCAAACTTCGGGTCCGGTTCAATACAGTCAAACAGATGCCCCAGCGGTCCGTCTCCTTCCTTGCTCCCTACAACAGAAGCCGCACCAATGATCTTCGGCGGCTCATCATATGCAATACTTGCGCGTCCTTTTATCTGATTCATATACCTGTACTCCTTTTCCTGTAAAATACGATGGAACTGCCATCTTCTCCTGTCCTCGTTACAGATGCTGCATCCTTTTCAATTCCCGTGTTCCCGTCCGCGTTACAGATGCCGCATCCTTTTCAATGCTAGTGTTCCTGTCCTCTGCAAAAATATGCGTCCCGTTCCTTTTGTTCCAGTCCTTTACAAAAACCTGCATATACAGGTTCTGTATAAAATAATTCATCATGGAAACCATAAGAAAAACGCAGCTTTGCCGCAGACGCGCATATCTGCGGCATCATTTTGAAATCAAATCCTCACAAAAAGGAGCATATTTTTATGAACGCAAATGAAGAGCAGAAACAACAGTATAACGACTATGTCAAACAGATCACTCCGACTCACAATCTTCCTTATGAAATGTTCAAAGCCTTTGTCACCGGCGGCGTCATCTGCCTGATCGGCCAGATCATCCGCAACACGGGCGCTCAGATGGGCATGGATCAGGACACGGCCGGAGCCTGGTCTTCCATCCTCCTGGTTCTCTTAAGCATCCTGCTGACCGGGCTCAACATCTATCCTTCCATCGCCAAATGGGGCGGCGCCGGCGCGCTGGTACCCATCACCGGCTTTGCCAACGGCGTGGCGGCTCCCGCCATCGAATACAAAAAGGAAGGCCAGGTCTTCGGAATCGGCAGCAAGATCTTCACCATCGCCGGGCCGGTGATCCTGTACGGAATCTTTACCAGCTGGGTGCTGGGACTGGTTTACTGGGCCGGGAAATGTCTTGGGATATTTTGAGAAAAGTTACAGTAAAGATATAAAAGCAGAGTTTGTGCCATAAACAGGTCAGCAGATGAAATAATTTGCTGGCCTGTTTTATATTGTACTTATGTTTTTTTCAATTATAATATGAATGAAAAGTAGATTATATTTTGGAACAGGCAATTAATTACAGAAGAGGAAGAAAACATAAGATGGCAGTCAAAAAAACAGAATTATACCGTTCTCTGTGGGCAAGCTGTGATGCGCTGCGTGGAGGCATGGATGCATCACAATATAAGGATTATGTGCTCACTTTGCTGTTTATGAAATATGTGACGGACAAGTACAAGGGGCAGAAATATGCAGATATAAAAGTTTTTGATAAAGCTCACGATACGAACAGGGATCCGGATAAAAGAACAGGATGTTCTTTTGATGATTTTATTGCATTGAAAAACAAAAAGAACATCGGGGATGGAATGGATAAAGTAATTGCCCGTCTGGCTGAGGAAAACAACAGCTTGAAAGGTGTGATAGACATTATTCATTTTAATGATGAAGCAAAAATTGGCAAGGGACAGGAAATGGTAGATAAGCTTACAAAGCTGATTGCGATTTTCCAGAGGCCGGAGCTATATTTCGCAAAAAACAGGGCTGAGGGCGATGATATTATTGGCGATGCTTATGAATACCTGATGCGGAATTTCGCTACGGAAAGCGGCAAGAGCAAAGGACAGTTCTATACACCGGCAGAAGTATCCCGTATACTTGCTCAGGTGATTGGTATTGATAAGTGTACAGACAGAGACGCGACAATATGTGATCCGGCCTGCGGCAGTGGTTCGCTGCTCATCAGGGCGCTGACGGAGGCTCCGTTTGTAATTGCGGGATATGGACAGGAAAAAGAGAGTTCGACTGCTGGTCTGGCAAAAATGAATGCAGTTTTGCACAATAAGTCCACAATCAGGATCATGTCCGGCAATACTTTCTCCGATCCGCAGTTTCTGAAAGCAGACGATGCCTCAGAACTGGAGCGCTTTGATTACATAGTTGCAAATCCCCCCTTTTCTCTCAAAAACTGGGCTGATGGTCTGAAAGAGTACGGGCGCTTTACCGGCTATGGGGACAGACCGCCGGAAAAGAATGGGGATTACGCATGGCTGATGCATATCCTGAAAACATTGAAATCTACCGGAAAAGCAGCAGTTATTTTGCCCCATGGCGTTCTATTTCGGGGAAATGCGGAAGGAACCATAAGAAAGGCAATCGTTGATAAGGGATGGATCAAAGGGATCATAAGTCTGCCTGCGAATCTCTTTTATGGAACTGGAATTCCTGCCTGCATTCTGGTAATCGATAAGGAGGGTGCCGATAATCGAGCCGGCATTTTTATGATTGACGCGTGGAAAGGATATGTGAAGGATGGTAATAAAAACCGTCTACGGGAACAGGATATCTATAGGATTGTGACAACTTTTAACCAGCAGATTGAAACAGATCCAAGCTATGCCAGATTTGTGCCGAATAAAGAAATCAAAGAGAAAAATGATTATAATCTGAATATTTCCCGTTATATAGATTCTTCGGAATCGGAAGATATTCAGAATATTTACGCGCATATCCATGGAGGCATTCCAGAAGTTGATATCGATTCGCTTTGGTGTTTCTGGGATGTGTTTCCGAAATTGAAAGATTCTCTGCTGGAAAATTTCAGAGATGGATACTACAAATTGATTGTGGAAGAAGATCAAATTCGCCCGACCATATTTTCTGATCAGGAATTTATCGCATATGGAGTAAAGATAGATGAGGCTTACCTGAAATGGAAAGCATATGCGGATCGGGAACTAAAAACGCTTAGGCCGGGAGTGTCCGCAAAAAAGTTGATTAAACAACTGGCACAGGTAATGTTAGATGAATTTGAGGGTCTTATGCTGATTGATAAATATTCTGTTTATCAAGTGCTTCTGTCCTACTGGAACGACGTGCTGGGGGATGACGTTTCGTTGATTATATCGGAAGAAGCCGGATATGGCGTTGCCAGAGAGACGGAAAATATTACGAAAGAGACGAAGAAAAAAGATGGAGATGGTAATCCGGAGCGAAGGGTGGTGGGCTGGGAAGGAAAACTGATTCCAAAGGATATGGTCATTTCAGAACTCTTTCCGGAAGAGAAGCGGGAAATCGAGGAATTGACAGAGCTGGCGGCAGAGACGGATTCCAGATTGACAGAAATGATTGAAGAATCAGAAACGGATTCTATTCTTGCGGATATTTCGGACGGGGGAAGAGTCAGGAGCAAAGATATCAGGGATAAGATGGCGGAAATCAAGAAGAGCGTGCATACGCCGCTCATCGATGCGCTTGTGGAATTTCAGAATGTTTTTTCCACAATCAAGAAGAAAGCGGATTATACGGATTATATTGGAGAACATATTCTTTGCGAAGCGGCCTATGCTGGCAATGGAACGGTAACGAGAACTTCCATTGCCTATGCGCTGGAATTGGCCCGTCTGGAGGCTCCTGTACCGGAAGCTTATGAGGATGACTATAAAGAACTGGAAACGGCGTTTAAGCTGGCTAAACGGTTGGAGGATATGACAAAAACGATAAGGGCACTTGAGAAAGAACTGGACACAAAGGCCCGAGAGCGTTATACGGCTTTGACGGATGATGAAATCATGGATTTGTTGGTGAACAAAAAGTGGTATTACGCCATCGGCAATGGAATTAACGATTTGTATAGGACGGTATCCCATCAATTGGCTGACAGAATCATGGAATTGTCCAGACGATATGAAAACACGCTGCCGGATCTTCTGGAACAGGTAAGTACATATGAAGGTAAGGTGAAGCAGCATCTGGAAAGGATGGGATTCGCATGGTAAGGGAAATGAAACATACGGAAATCGGAGAGATTCCTGCAGAGTGGAAACTGCAGACTTTTGAAGAAACGTTTAGTGTGCTGTCCAATAATACGCTGCCAAGAGCAGATTTGAATGATCACGGAGGAACTGTCCGCAATGTCCACTATGGAGATATTCTGACTCGGTTTGGAGAGGTACTGGATTGTGAAAAGGATGAAGTTCCTTATCTGAATGCCCCCTCTCTTCTCGCAGCATCGGCACAGGGGCTGCAGGATGGAGATGTGATGGAATCCCGCTTTGCAGTAACAAGGAGGGACCGCACCATCCAC
>ERZ778514.2557-NODE-2557-length-11312-cov-5.199698_pt1 | contig 11312 bp, 15 predicted proteins | sample MGYA00510344_ERZ778514 | MGnify/ENA primary metagenome ERZ778514 (study PRJEB29527, sample SAMN07138968) | mouse gut metagenome | material: feces | host: mouse | place: China:Nanjing | collected 2016-01-25 ... | reverse complement strand
TTGACTGCAAAGATAAGTTTTTCGTTCCGCATACACAGCTTTTTTACTATGCGCCGTTTTTTGGGAATTGGTATCATAAACGAGGCAGGGAGGCGTTATATGGGTATGGACGTTCTTACTCCTGAGCAGAGGCGACGCTGTATGCAGGCAAACAAAAGTCGCGGCACCAAGCCTGAACTGGCCTTGGGGCGCCTGTTGTGGAGCTGCGGCGTCCGATACCGCAAGCATCCCAAAGATGTGGCGGGGCGTCCTGAAAGAAATACCGGCTTGCAATTTTTGTTGACGGCGAATTTTGGCACGGAAGGCACTGGGAGGAGCGCAAGAAGCGTTTCAGCCATAACCGCGATTTCTGGATTGCGAAAATCGAACGGAATATGAGGCGCGACCGCGAGGTGACGACAAGACTCGAAAAGTGCGGTTGGTCCGTTCTACGCTTTTGGGAAACAGAGATAAAGAAACAGCCGGGAGTCTGCATAGCGACCGTGCTACAACATATCGCCTTAGCCTGCGAGCAATATGCGCCGCAGTATGTGCCAATGGATTACACAGAGGAGTATGGCGATATGCCGACGGCGCCACTGCTGGCCGCCGAGCCTGACGAGCCTTACGGTATTTAGAGGGTGTTTTTGCGCCGGTATTTGGCGGCGACAAGCGAATAAGCCTCTTTCACAAGGCCAAGCGCCTCTTTCATAGGCACATCTCCGCCAAAGTCGATTTTCACCCAATGCTTAAGGCTGCCGTTTATCGGCGTTCCGACCGAAAAACGGGTTTGGCGCAGTTCCGCCACCTTTTCAGGCTCTGCCTTTAAATCAACATATGTGAAATCATCGATATCGATGAAGCAGAACATATGCCCTTCGGCATAAAAGGCCAATATGGAATCATAGCGTGCGGCAAATTTGCCAAATGGCATCTTTTCAGCCACATCGCCCAACGACAGGCAGTATTGTCGAAACTCCTCTACGTCCATAATCAGCCTACGACCGTTGCAACGATTTTACGAGGACCGCCATAGTCGCGAAACTCGCAGAGATAGACGCCCTGCCATGTGCCGAGATTCAACCGTCCGCCGCTTATCGGTATGGTGAGCGAGGAGCCTACAATCACCGACTTGGCATGCGAGGGCATATCGTCCGACCCTTCGTCGGTATGAAGGTAGAACGGGGCGTTCTCGGGCACAAGACGGTCGAAAATCGCATTCAAATCATGGCGCACGTCGGGGTCGGCGTTCTCGTTCAGCGCGAGGGCGGCCGATGTATGCTTAATCAGCAGATTCAACAAGCCTTTTGCCGGAAGCGGCGGTATGTTCTTAAGCACCTCGGCCGTAATCAGGTGTATTCCGCGAGGATAAGCACGCAATGAAAATTCTGTCTGCTCTATCATTGTTTTTTCCGATTATAAGAGTATGAAGGCATATACGCCTCGTCTTTCTCGGATGCAAAAATACGAATAAGTCGAGCGCAAAAGCAAATAATTTGTTTTTGCCGAGCGTGAGTATTTAAGACGAATGTCAAAAATACGAATATTTAGAATATGGATTGTAAAAACAGCGCATCGGAAGCCGAATGCAGAACTTTTTAGTACGCGGGGACGTTTCGTTACAATAGTTTTATTACCTTTGCAAAAGCAAACACAAGAGGGGTGCCCCGCAAGGGGCTGAGATTATACCCTATGAACTTGATGCGGTTCATACCGCCGAAAGGACTTGGTTCATAGCCTTGATTTCGAGAGCGCTGCCCGGCACCTCTTTTTTAGCCACAAGGACTATGACAATATATATCAACAAGACAGAAACCGAGGTAAGCGACGGTATCACCGTCGGCGAAGCGTTGCGCCAGATGCAATTCCCCGAATCCGACATCGCCGTGGCCGTCGACAACAAAGTTGTGCCGCGCGCTTTGTGGGATTCCACACAATTGCAGGCCGATGCACGACTCACCGTTATCCGAGCTGTATGCGGCGGATAAAAATAATAGTTATCACCGCGGACAAGCCGTTGGAGCACGAGGCCGAAGCCATAAGCCGCATACTCGACAGTGGCGTGGCATACCGTGTCCATATCCGCAAGCCCGCTTATTCCGAGCCCGACACCAGGGCTTTGCTCGACAGCATACCGAGCAGGCTTTGGCCGAAGTTGTCGCTCCACGACCACCACGCTCTCGCCCCGGAGTACGGCACAGGAATACACCTCAACTCCAGAAACCCCCAAGCTCCGGCAGGATTCGCAGGCACTGTAAGCCGTTCGTGCCATTCTCTTGAAGAATCGCGAGGCGCGGCCGACTATGTTTTCATAAGCCCGGTGTTCGACAGTATTTCCAAGGCAGGATACACGGCAGCCTTCTCGCTCGACGAGCTGCGGGGAAAGGTCGATTCGCGCTGCATAGCCCTCGGAGGAGTCGAGCCTTGCCGCCTGAGCCAAGTAGCTGACGCAGGCTTTGGCGGAGCGGCACTCCTCGGATATATATGGCGCGATTTCTCCATCTCCGAACTTGACAAACGTATAAACACACTGAAAACCATATGCTCCAGTTTATAACACACTGCCGAGGCAGCCACAACGAGATAAGCGGCACCCGGGCCGTGCTCGAAGGCGGTTGCCGCTGGGTGCAACTGCGCATGAAAGATGCAAGCGAAAGCGAACTATTGTCGGTAGGGCGTACCGTCGGCGAGCTATGCCGCTCTTTCGACGCAGTATTCATAGTCGACGACCACGTAGACCTTGTGGAGGCTCTCGGCGCCGACGGCGTGCATCTTGGCAAAAACGACATGCCCGTGGCGGAAGCCCGCAAGATACTCGGAGAATCGAAAATCATCGGAGCGACGGCAAACACAGTCGCCGATATGTGCGCCGCAGCAGAGTCCGGCGCCGACTACATAGGGTTGGGGCCATTCCGCTTCACCACCACCAAGGAGCGCCTTAGCCCGGTACTCGGCATCGGCGGCTACCGCGAGGCGATGGCCGCCTTCAGGGAGAAATCAGATCTGCCCGTAGTGGCAATCGGCGGTATCACCGCTGCCGACATACCCGCCATAATGGCTACCGGGGTAAGCGGCGTAGCCCTTTCGGGCACACTTCTCGGAGCCGATGACACCACGGCTGAAACATCGAAAATATTAAATCTGATAAATACAAACAAATGAACGAACTCATAATCGGCGGACGCGCGTTCAATTCGCGTCTGTTTGTCGGCACCGGCAAATTCCGGTCGAACGACGAAATGGCCCGCGCCATCGAGGCATCGGGCAGCGAGATGGTAACTGTGGCTATGAAACGTGTCGATATGGCGAACCCTGCCGACGATATGCTGGCCCACGTGCGCCGTCCGGGCATACAGCTGCTGCCCAACACATCGGGCGTGCGCAATGCCGACGAAGCCGTACTCGCTGCGCAGCTCGCCCGCGAGGCCTTCAATACCAATTTCATCAAACTTGAAATACACCCCGACCCCAAGTATCTTCTGCCCGACCCGGTGGAAACGCTTCGAGCCACAGAAGAACTGGCTAAAATGGGATTCGTGGTGCTGCCTTACATTCAGGCCGACCCCGTTCTGTGCAAGCGCCTCGAAGAAGCCGGCGCTGCCACAGTGATGCCCCTTGCCGCCCCTATCGGCACTAACAAGGGGTTGGTGACACGCGACCTCCTCGAAATCATAATCGAACAGAGCCGCGTGCCAGTGGTTGTCGATGCCGGACTCGGCGCACCGTCCCATGCCGCAGAGGCTATGGAACTTGGAGCCGATGCCGTACTCGTCAACACCGCCATTGCCGTTGCCGGCGACCCCGTGGCCATGGCTCGCGCTTTTGCCAAGGCCGTAGAAGCCGGGCGCGAGGCTTATGAGGCCGGACTTGGAGCAGTAAGCCGCCACGCCCAGGCAAGCAGCCCTCTTACATCTTTCCTTGATATGTAAGCCGCCATGTTCTCCGACGAATTAGAAAAATACGACTGGGACGAAACAAGCGCCCGCATATCATCCAAGACGGCGGCAGACGTAGAGCGGGCGCTCTCAGCCCGCAATCCAGGCATTGAGGACTTCATGGCCCTTATATCCCCTGCCGCCGCCCCATATCTCGAACAGATGGCACTGCGCAGCCGAGAGCTGACGCAGATGCGCTTCGGGCGCACCATCGGAATGTACATACCGCTGTATATCACCAACTCTTGCACCAATTCCTGCGTATACTGCGGGTTCAACCGCCACAACAAGTTCCCTCGCGTGGTTCTCACACCCACCGAAATAGAGAACGAGTGCAAGGCGATACGCGAACTCGGCCCGTTTGAGAACCTGCTGCTCGTCACGGGCGAAAATCCGCGCGTGGCCGGCACCGACTATCTCGAGGAGGCATTGCGCGTGTGCCGCCCATATTTCAGCAACCTGACAATCGAGGTGATGCCGCTGCCTGCCGAGGATTACCGGCGCCTTACCGGGTCGGGGCTTAACGGCGTGGTCTGCTTTCAGGAAACCTACCACCGCGAGAAGTACAAAACATACCACCCGGCAGGAATGAAATCGAACTTTGAATGGCGTGTCAACGGATTCGACCGCATGGGGCAGGCCGGAGTGCACAAAATCGGCATGGGTGTGCTGATAGGTCTTGAAGACTGGCGCACCGATGTGACAATGATGGCACGCCACCTGCTCTACCTCCGCAAAAACTACTGGCGCACACGCTACAGTGTCAATTTCCCGCGTATGCGTCCGTCGGAAGGCCATTTCCAGCCCAACGTCGTGATGAGCGACCGCGAACTGGCCCAGCTCACCTTCGCATTCCGCATATTCGACCACGACGTGGACATATCTTTCTCCACTCGCGAATGCCCCGGATTCCGCAACAATATAGCGACTCTCGGAGCCACATCGATGAGTGCCGGCTCGAAAACAGAACCGGGCGGCTACCACACTTATCCGCAGGCTCTCGAGCAGTTCTCGGTAAGCGACGAACGCACACCGGCGCAGGTAGAATCCGACCTCAAGGCACGCGGCGTGGAAGTGGTATGGAAAGACTGGGACAAAATTTTTGACTGATGGACAACGAACGCTACGCCCGGCAGCTCATCCTTCCGGAAATAGGCCCGGAAGGGCAAAAAAGGCTCGCGGAAGCCTCCGTGCTCATAGTAGGGCTCGGCGGCCTCGGCGCACCCGTGGCAACCTACCTTGCCGGAGCCGGAGTGGGCCGCATAGGGCTATGCGACCCCGACACCGTGAGCCTCAGCAACCTGCAGCGCCAGACGCTCTACACCGAGGACGAAACAGGTCTTCCGAAAACCGACTGCGCCAGAAAGCGGCTTGCAGCGATGTCGGCTCACACCGTGCTCGACACCTACCCCCTCGGCCTGCAACCAGAGAATGCCCGCGAAATCATACGGCAGTACGACATAGTGACGGACTGCTGCGACAATTTCGCCACACGCTACCTCATCGACGAAGCCTGCGCTGCCGAAGGCAAGCCGTGGGTATACGGTTCGATAGGGGCGTTCGGAGGCCAGCTCGCAGTGATGAACGGCAGCAGGCAGCTCCGATATACCTCGCTCTACCCCGACCGCGACGCTCTCGCCGCCAAGCCTGCCGCTTCGGCAGGAGTGCTCGGTGCCGTTCCGGGCGTGGTAGGCGCCCTGCAGGCCAACGAGGCCATAAAAATGATATGCGGATTCGGCGACACTCTCGACGGCCGCCTGTTCACCATCGATTTAAAGACTCTCGAAACAAACATATTTGAATTCTAAATAAAATGGGAAAAGGATTCGACGAATACGCCCCGGCTTATGATGCCTGGTTTCTTGACAACCGCAACGTGCTTTACTCCGAGGTAAACCTCGTGGCCTCCGTGCTAAAGGATGCCGGAAGAGTGCTCTCGGTAGGCTGCGGCAGCGGCCTGTTCGAGAAGATACTGCGCGACGAACGCGGCATCGACATTCGCAACGGCATAGAGCCGTCGGAAGGCATGGCCGCCATAGCACGCAATCGCGGCATGGACGTGACTGTAGCCAAAGCCGAAGATGCCGATTTCGGCACCAATGACTATGACACAATTCTTTTCAACGGCACACCGAGCTACATAGCGCCTCTTGCCGAAGTAATAGCGAAAGCTTTCGCGGCACTGCCCGAAGGCGGACGCATAATACTCATCGACGTGCCAAAAGAAAGCTCATACGGCATATTGTACAACCTCGCCAAAGCGCTCGGCACTTGGGACCACCCGCTGCTCGAAGGAGCATATCCGGCAAACCCCTACCCTATCGAATTTGTCAATGCCGCCAACTGGCGCACAACTGCCGAAAAAATACAGATGCTGACCGATGCCGGATTCACCGGTCTTGAATTTACCCAGACTCTAACCGCCCACCCGCATAATTCCAACCTCGTGGAAGAGCAGCCCATAGAGGGCTACGGCAGTGGCGACTATGTGGCAATAACGGCATACAAACCATCAAAGATATGAAAAAATGGAGCGATGAAGCCTGGGCTGCCGCCGCCCCGGTATACGAACAAATCATAAACCAGCCTTTTGTGCGCGGCCTTGCCGACGGCAGCCTGTCGCGACAAAGGTTCATGCACTATATCGCGCAGGACTCGCTGTATATCGGAGAGTACTTCAGGGTGCTGTCCCATATCGCATCAAGGCTCAGGGACAGCTCGCACGCGGCCGACTTCGTGGGTTTTGCCGCCGACGGCGTGGCTGTGGAGAAAGCTCTCCACGAAAGCTATCTCTCTACAAACGAAGACAAGCCGGCGGCGATGACACCCGCCTGCACACTCTACACATCCGTTCTCAAAGCACAGTCATACGCCCCGGTAGAAGTGGAAGCCGCCGCCGTGCTGCCCTGCTTCTGGGTATACCAGAAGGTAGGCGAAACAATCTATAAAGCTTGTACCGACAGCGCCAACCCATACAAGGCTTGGATTGACACCTATGCCGACCCCGCATTCGAAGCATCGACCCAACGTGCAATCGCCATCTGCGACGAACTCGCGCAAGCAGCCTCGCCTGAAACAAGAGCCGCCATGACAGATATCTTCGTGCTATGCACAAAGATGGAATGGCTGTTCTGGGACAGCGCGTGGAATCTCGAAAAATGGAAAATATGAACAAGAAAACATATCGTCGCGCCCTCACTATCGCAGGCAGCGACCCCAGCGGAGGCGCCGGCCTGCAAGCCGACCTCAAAACATTCGCGGCATGCGGCTGCTACGGAGCCTCGGCCGTTGTCGCGGTAGTCGACGAAAACACCGTAGGTGTGACAGGCGTCCACCCCATACCCGTCGACTTCGTGACAGGCCAGATACGCTCGGTACTCGACGACATAGGCGCCGACGCAATCAAGATAGGCATGCTCCACTCGAGCGAACTCATACGCGCCGTACGCCACACCCTCGCCCGATATCCGATAAAAAACATCGTACTCGACCCTGTGATGGTAGCCACCTCCGGCGACCCTCTGCTCGAAGCAGACGCTGTGGCAACACTCCGCGACGAGCTCATACCGCACGTAAGGGTAATAACGCCCAACATACCTGAGGCAGAGCTTCTTCTCGGCGAAAAGATAGAATCGCAGGAATCGCTGCCCGACACCGCCAAAAGGCTATCGGAGCGATGCGGCGGAATTTCCGTCCTGCTCAAGGCCGGCCATCTCCACGACGACGAGCTAATCGACGTATTCTACAACGCCGAAAGCGGGCAACACCTCATGCTCAAATCGCGTCGCAGCAGCACTGTCAACACCCACGGCACAGGCTGCACGCTGTCGTCGGCATTCGCCGCCTTCCTCGCCCACGGCCACGATCTCGACCGCGCTGCCACACTCGCCAAAAACTACATTGCAGCTGCCATCGAAGCCGGAGCCGACTACACCATAGGCCACGGCCACGGACCCGTCCACCACTTCCACGCCTTCTGGCAATAACCCGCCCCAACAACCAACAAAAGCGGGCATTAGTGTCGGAGTGACACCAATGCCCGCTTATCCAATACAATCCCGCGACAGCGTACCATATTCATTTAAATCAATTGCGGATTTTTAGGCTCGCATACCACTAATCTTGCAAAAAATAATTAACTTTGTAATCTAAGCATCATATGCGTAATGACCGGAAATATCACCACAACCTAACACCAGCAGCCACTTAAAGGCACCGGTCAGCCCCGCATATCTGCACCAAAACTTATTTGTCAAATGAAACCCTTCTCGCCAAAGTCGAAACAATGCTCGCCCAAAAGATTGAGCAAACAAAGTTAGTAACCTTTCATTGGAAGATAGTATGATTCTTGATTGTATTACATTTTCTTTATCAAATATTGATTGGACTGCTGTAGGTGCCATTGCATCGGCCTTAATGATTATTATCACTGGAATTTCTATCATCTGTTCTAATAAACAAAACAAAAAGAACAGACAGGCAAATGATGAACAAAATGCTAATAATCGCAATCTCCAAGTAAAATTGTTATCAGCCGAATTATCTCAAAGCCGATTAGACAACATCCGGCTTTCTATTAGTCGTCTTATAACTGCATTAGAAGATGAAGATTTAGTACTTGTATCCTCATCTTTGAAGAAAGATAGCCAAACAATATTACAGGTAATTAAGAAGATAGCTTCCAATGTCAGAATAGAAATTACGAATTTAAGGCTTGCTCTTATTTCGATGAATACATCATCGAGTAGCTTATTCCTTAAGCAAGTCGATGATATGTATTTTTCATTCAGAAATATGCTAATAGACCTAACTTGGATGGCTGAATACTCTCCGGCACACATAAAATACGATGAATATGATACTGAGATATTAGAAGATACTGCTAAAACTATTGAAAACGATGTTCTTCAATATATGAATCGCAGATTAACGGATAATCCTGATATTGACAAAAGAGATGTTGCTTTCATTTGGAATATTTTTAAGAAGCATAGTTATTCACATGATGAATTTCACAATATATGGGTAGAACGTATATTACATTTTAACATCTCAAATTTCGAGGATGATTCTATTGAATACATCAAAAATGAATTAGATAACATAGACAAAAGCCTATAATATGGCACAGAACAAGATAAATAAACTGGAGCTTACGTGGATTGGCAAGGAGGACGAACCGCTTGCCATTGAGCCGCGTTTACTCATTGATACTCCGGAATATAGTTTTGGAGCGGTCGAAACCGGCACCCTCCCTAACGGTAAACAGTGGCCGGGAAATATGCTCATCCACGGTGATAACCTTCTCGCACTCCGCGCTCTTGAGCAAGACTTTGCCGGGCAAATCAAATGTATTTACATTGATCCACCATACAATACTGGTAGTGCTTTTGAACACTATGATGACAATCGGGAACATTCAATTTGGTTATCGTTGATGCGTGAGCGGTTAGTGATACTTCATAAATTACTATCAAAAGATGGCTCAATATGGATTTCGCTCGATGATGAGGAACAAGCATATTGTAAAGTGTTATGTGATGAGATTTTTGGTAGGACCAATTTCGTGGCTAATGTAATTTGGCACAAAAAGCATACCCGGGCTAATGATGCCAGATGGTTTTCTGATAATCACGACTTTATTTTGGTATATGCTAAAGATAAAGCAAATTGGAAAATCAACCTGCTTCCCCGCCCAAAAGATAGCGCAAATGGTTATACAAACCCAGATAATGACCCGCGAGGTGTTTGGGCTTCTAACCCCTGCCATGTAAAGACCCCAAGCGAAAGTTGCATATATCCTATTGTTACACCGTCTGGAAGACAAATATTGCCTCCAAATGGAAGAAGTTGGATGTGTTCCAAAGAACGCTTTGAAGAACTCATTGCTGATAATAGAATTTGGTTCGGCAAAAATGGTGACAATGCTCCACGCCTAAAAAAATTTCTGACCGAAGTAAAAGATGGCTTTGTTCCCCTTACTATTTGGATGCGCGATGAAGTCGGAGATAATCAAGAAGCAAAAACCGAAGCGAAGTCTTTGGTCGCAGATGATGTATTTGCCACACCAAAACCTGAAAGACTTATCGAAAGAATATTAACTTTAGGATCTAATCCGGGAGATATTGTTCTTGATAGCTTTCTCGGTAGCGGAACCACAGCTGCTGTTGCACATAAAATGGGTCGGAAGTGGATAGGTGTAGAACTTGGCAACCACGCATATACCCATAGTGCTATGCGCATGAAGAAAGTTATCGAAGGAGAACAAGGCGGTATCTCCAAATCTCACAACTGGCAAGGTGGCGGCGGCTTTAGGTTCTATGAACTTGCTCCAAGCCTTCTCAACAAAGATAAATACGGCAACCTTGTAATCAACAAGGATTATAATGCCGATATGCTTGCTGCTGCTATGGCTAAGCATCAGGGCTTCACTTTCTCGCCTGATGCCGAACTATATTGGAAGCAAGGCCGCAGCTCGGAGCATGATTTCATATTCACCACCACCCAACTCATTACCGCTGAAATGCTCGAAACAATTCACGACCAGTTGGGCGAAGATGAATCGCTGCTTATCTGTTGTACCAAGTTTCAGCCGGAGTGCCGCAACAAGTTCTCGAACATCACCATCAAGAAAATACCCAAAGTTCTTCTCGACACCTGCGAGTTCGGCCACAACGATTATTCGCTCAACATCGTGTCCGTTCCCGTAACCGACTTGTCGCTTGCGGAGCAAGACTTTGACGATGAGGAATGGAGCGATATTGACCCGGAGGGCGAGTATGATCCCGCCGCCGATGATTCTAACGAATAAAAGCAATGGATTCTCAGGTTAACTACATACGCCAACGCCTTTCGCTTCGCAAGCCGCTTGCGAAAGCGCTGGAGCTTACCGCACTTCTTATAGATAAGCTTTCCTTAACGAAGCCGCCGACAGACCCGGATATGCTCGAAATGTTTATCACTGCCGAGCTTGCAAAGGTTAAGTCCATAGTGCCGACGGTCCAGGGATTTGACCGCGACTTCCCCTCGCTTGCGTTTTCCATTGCCACAGGCATTGGAAAAACACGTCTGATGGGCGCAATAATCGCATACCTGTACCTCAAAAAAGGTATAAAGCACTTCTTTGTTCTGGCTCCGAACCTAACTCTCTACGAGAAGCTGATAAAGGACTTCGGCGACGAGACTTATTCCAAATATGTTTTCAAGGGCATAAGTGAATTTGTCGGCAAGCCGCCAAGAATTGTTACTGGCGAAAACTATCAGGAACGTACAGGCAGCTTGTTCTCTGATGTTGAAATCAATATTTTCAATATCTCAAAGTTCAATACCGAGAACAAGACTACCAAGAAAGTCACTATGTTTGCATCAGATTAGCTGACGGGGCGCTCAACGGGGGCT